>Ga0302319_10006864_pt1 | contig 22500 bp, 25 predicted proteins | sample Bog_T0_2_FD_203319 | JGI IMG/M metagenome (GOLD analysis project Ga0302319, IMG submission 203319) | Peat permafrost microbial communities from Stordalen Mire near Abisko, Sweden - Bog_T0_2 | ecosystem: Environmental > Terrestrial > Soil > Wetlands > Peat | place: Sweden: Abisko, Stordalen Mire... | reverse complement strand
GCTTGGCTGAACGTAACGCGAAACGCTGATCGACTCGTGGTCTTGATCGGCGCGAGTGGTTCGTTGGCGCTGCTCGTACTCACGAAGAGGTCGAGCGTGACGTCGATGAAGTACTTCGCCACATTCGTCGTCTCGTAGCCGCCGCTCGCGTGTGGCTCGACGCAGAAGCTCTGCAGACCCGACAGATACGACGTCGTGACGCTAAGTCCATAACAATGGCGCACCGCCGAGGTGTTGTGCACGCGCACGTCGAGGGTGATTTTCTTCGCCAATGTCGGCGGATTCGGTACTTGGAAGGCACAGGTGTCCGGGACTTGCGCATGACCTTCCTTCGAGCATCGTGCGTGGTAGGTCAAGGTTCCCGTGGCGGTCCAATGAAACGATGCCGTCGAGCGCCCGAAGCCGAATCCAATTACCAACGCCGCAACGAGGGCGGCCACGACCAGCAGCAGACGTTCGCGACGTCCCACGTCAGCGCGGTTCGCAAATCACGAGCGGAATCTCTCGTTTCGCTCGACGTCGATAACTCGCGTAGGGACCGTAAACGCCAATCACTTTGGGCCACAACTCATGGCTCTCCTCGGGCGACGCCACTCGAGCGCGCATCAAGAGAGTCGCACCGCGGCGGCGAATCTCAATTTCAGGATTGGCCTCGATGTTGAGGTACCAATCCGGAAAGCGGTCGTCACCACCCTTTGACGCGACGAGCACCATCGCATCGCCATAGGTAACCGGCACCGTCAACATCGTCGTGCGCGTCAAACCGCTTCGACGACCCACGCAGGACAGTTCGACGGCGTCCATGCCAAAGGCCCTCGATCCGACGCGGCCCGCGGAGACGCGCAGGACCGCGCGGTGCAACACATTGAGGAGTTTGAAACCGCGGTCAGTCAGTTTCTCGCGGGTCGTCATGCAAGAAATGTAATCGAGTCGCTACGACGAAATTGCTTCAACCGCGCCGGTACGTGTCGAGGCGCCACGTGCCCGTCATTTCGTAGTCACACAACGACGACGTGAAGGTGCACATCACGTCCAGCACCACTTTCGCGGGCGTCGCGACGGGAACATCGAGGACCAAGCCGCGTTGACTGTGGTCTTGTCTCGTCCGAAATGGCGCGCCGTCTAGTAGTTGCGCGATTCGCTCCTTTCCCAGGCGACCACGTGAATGCAGCACGCCGAGCGACGACGGCTGGGCCAGACCGTTTCGTTCCGGCTTGGTGATGTACGTCGCCATCACCACTCCGTGATTCGACCACATGCCCAGGAAGTTCACCTGCAGATCGTCCACGTCATCCTCGACGTCGGGCACGACGTTGCACCATCCGAGTCCCGAGGCGATCGACTCTATGCTTCGCACCGCGTCATCACGTACTTCAGAGAAATGGAGTTCACTCCTCGCGTTCATAGGTACCCGACAACCATTTCGATGCTCCACTCGTGGGTCACGCCCATCCCAACTCCTCGAGTCGCGGGTCGCTGATGCCGAAATGGTGCGCGATCTCGTGGATCACCGTCTTTCTGATCTGCGCCTCGACTTCTGCTTCACTCGAGCAGTGCTCACAGATCGTCTTCTGGTAGAGGGTGATTCGGTCGGGCATAACCCCCGCGTAACTGATCGGACCACGCTTCGTGAGCGGTATTCCTTCGTAGAGCCCGAAGAGCGAGCGACTGGGTGCCTCTTGCTCGACGATGATGGCGACGTTGTCGATCTGTTCGGCTAATTCGCGGGGTAGCGACGCGAGCGCGTCACTGGCAATTTGCTCGAAGCGTTCATTGGAGATGGTAAACACCACTGCAGCGTAGGGCGAACGTGCTGAGGACCGCACTGACACTTCGTGAGCCGTTCGTGCCCAACCGGCCGTGACAATAAAGGTCGCTATCGAAAGTCAACGCGCGCGTTCCTAAATCCCCGCGAAGTGCGTTCGATTCACGTGTGTCACGTGTTGGTTTCGACAGCCACGTGACGAGCTAAAAAGTCTGGCGGCGACTCGCCGATCGAGAAGTTTCGGCGTTCAAACTCAACTGTCAAGTTGCATCCGAGATGCAGGCCGAGTTGCATCCGAGATTTAGGCCGAGTTGCATCCGAGATTTAGGCGTCAATATTCCAAGATGCACGAAACCCAACAAGCGCTTGGTTACCAGGGCTCGTAAGGTCCGATTCAATCGACGGAATACCGCGTTGATTAATCGCCTCACGGTCGTGATTTCTGCGACATTGGCAGGTTGATTGATTTCTACACAGAAACCTGTATAGTTATTGATATGACAATCCGCCCCGCACCCCTTCAGATTTCCATCACCGACGCGGGCAAACGAGGCGTTTCGAGCCTTGCTCGGGCCGCCGAACTTGGCTCCTCATTCGTGGTTGAGCGACGCCACACGCCCGTCGCTGCAGTCATTGGAGCCGACAGGCTATTTGAGTACCAGGAAGCGGAGCGCGATCTTCGAGACCTTTCACTTGTAATGGTCAGATTCGTGTCAGACAATGGGCACCGAACCTCACTCGATGACGTCTTCTCTCGCTTCGGATTTGATCGGGAAACGTTGCAGAAAGAATTGGATGAGGATCTCGCCGCTGGCCGCGAGTGAACCCTAAACGACGCGAGCCTCCCAGGAAGAGCAACGAATCTCGCCAAATGAGGGGCGGCCGGCATCCTCAGGCGACTCGTACTGAGCTCAGATTCACGGACGACGCCGTTGATGATCTGATGCAGTTGCAAAAGAAAAATCGTCCGGCACTCGCATGGGCGATGAAGAAATTCCTCGTTATAGAGAGTAATCCAGAAGCCGGAGAATCTCTCGGCGGCGTGCTCGGCGGATTCCGAAAGTTGACGATTAGCAACCGAGACTGGCGTGTTGTGTGGAGAGTAACTTCAGACGACTCTGGGGCGACAATCATTGATATTGGTGAGATCTGGGCCGTAGGGGCGCGAAAAGACAGCGAGGTTTACGAAGGGATGCGGAGTCGTCTCGACTCACTTCCCTTGAACGAACAGACGAAGACACTCTCGGAGGTTGTGGACCTCTTAGAATCGAAGAGGAAGCGCAAGAAAACCCCTACTAGACCACTTGACGAACCCGACCAGTCGCCAGCCGAAGCATGGCAAATTGCGGACCTAGTCAACATCGCTGGATATCCAGAGGAATTAGCCCGACAGCTCACTAAGGCTGAAGCTACTAAGGCGTGGGAGACGTTCCGTTCAAACGAACTTCGAGACTCGTGATCGACGGCAGTCCTTGGCGAAGCAACAATCTGACGATCGCCCACCTTCGTCATTGATCCTCAGTGTTCCTTTCGGACCCCCTTGTACGGGTCACCGTCTTCTTTTCCGCCCATGAACTCGCCCGTCTGCGCATCGCGCTTCGTCCAAGTCTTGGTCACGGGGTTGTATACCTGACTGCGGTCACGAACTTCGCCTTCGCGGTAACCACGTCCAGTGTTCTTAGCCAAAGGATTTCACTTCCTTTCGACAGCGTTCGATTCCTCTTCAACTGAACTTCGAAAAAATCTCACTGAAGTTCGGACGCAACTGCATTGACGTTCGAATGAAATTCCCACTGGAGTTCGAGTGCAATTTGACATCAACTACAACCGCTCGTCGCTCCGCAACTCGAGCACACGTAGCACGACCCGGCGCGCTGCATTGCGTTACCGCACTGATAGCACATGGGTGCGTCACGCTGCTGGTCGCGACTCAGGAGAACGACATGGTCGTCAGCACCGGGCTTCGCACTCAGGTCGATGAACGTTGGCTCCGCACCCACGCCGACGTTCGGTGTCGCCTGCTCAGCTATTTCGGGCAGCGTTGGTTGGATTCGCTCAGTCGTCGAGAGCACACCGAGTTCGTCGCGCTCCTGCTTGTCCAAGTAGTCAAGCGCCAGACGGCGGAAGATGTAGTCCACGAGCGACGTCGCGATACGTAGTTCCGCGTCATCGGTCATGCCCGAGGGCTCGAACTTCATGTTGACGTACTTGCGCACGTAGGTCGCGAGCGGTACGCCGTGCTGAAGCCCCAAGCTGATGGAGATGGAAAAAGCGTCCATGATGCCCGCGAGCGTCGAACCCTGCTTGGAGACCTTGATGAACACTTCACCAGGTCGACCGTCTTCGTACTCGCCCACCGTCACGTAACCTTCGCAGTCCGCCACGCGAAAGGCGAACGTCGTCGACTGGCGACGTCGCGGCAGACGCTCGCGTACCGCACCCACGAGCACGTGCGAACCTTCGGTCTTCGCCGTCTCGAGGGCCGCCTCGAGTTTGGCGATCTTGGTGTACAACTCCGCCGCCACCGAATCGGTCGCAGTGACTGATGACGAGGATTCCTCGCCGTCCTTCTTGGCGGTCGACAATGGCTGGCCTACCTTGCAGTTGTCGCGATAGATCGCAACGGCCTTCACGCCTAAACGCCACGCGTCGAGGTGAAGATTCTCCACGTCTTCAATCGTGGCGTCCTCGGGCATATTGACCGTCTTTGAGATCGCGCCGGAGATGAAGGGCTGGACCGCGCCCATCATCTTCACGTGACCGAGGTAATGGATGGTGTTGTCGCCCATGGAGCAGGCGAAGACGGGTAGGTGCTCGGGCTTAAGAGCGGGAGCACCGACAATCGACTTGTTCTCGTCGATGTAGGCCTCGATGACGGCAATCTCTTCTTCCGTGTAGCCCAAGACGTGCAGTGCTCGCGGCACGGTCTGATTGACGATGGACATGTTGCCCCCGCCCACGAGCTTCTTGAACTTGACGAGTCCGAGGTCGGGCTCGATACCGGTCGTGTCACAGTCCATCAACAGACCAATGGTGCCGGTGGGCGCGAGAACGGATGCCTGGGCGTTACGCACGCCGTGGCGAGCGCCGAGGTCGACCGCGTCCTCCCACGCGCGTTGCGCGGCTTGAAGAATGTCGGCGGGCGCCTTGGTGGCGTCGATTTGGTACGACGCGTCACGGTGCATACGAAGCACGTTGAGCATCGGTTCGGCGTTCTCGGCGTAACCCTCGTGCGGACCCATGCGTCCCGCGGTTCGCGCGCTCGTCGCGTAGGCGCGTCCGGTCATCAAGGCGGTGATGGCGGCCGCCCACGCCCGTCCCTCGTCGGAGTCGTACGCGAGGCCCGAAGCCATGAGTAGCGCACCGAGATTCGCGTAGCCCAACCCGAGCTGGCGGAACTTTCGTGAGTTCTCCGCGATCTTTTCGGTCGGGTAGTCCGCGGCGCCGACGATGATCTCCTGAGCACTAAAGAGGACGTCAATCGACGCCTCGAATGCCTCGATGTCAAAACGTCCGTCCTCGCGCAAGAACTTCATGAGGTTGAGGCTCGCGAGGTTGCACGCGGAGTTGTCGATGTGCATGTACTCCGAGCACGGGTTCGAGCCGTTGATGCGATCGGTGTTCGACGACGTGTGCCATTTGTTGATCGTCGTGTCGAACTGCAGACCGGGGTCCGCGCACTCCCACGCGGCGCGCGCGATGTCGCGCCAGAGTTCGCGAGCCTTGAGCGTTCGCACACTTCGATTACCGTGGCGCGCGACGAGGTTCCAGTCGCGGTCCTCGAGCACGGCTTGCATGAATTCGTCAGAGACGCGTACGGAGTTGTTGGCGTTCTGATACTGGATGGAGTTGATGTCCTTGCCGTCGAGGTCCATGTCAAAACCAGCGTCACGCAGGACGCGGGCCTTCTTCTCCTCGTTGGCCTTGCACCAGATGAACTCCTCGACGTCAGGGTGATCGACGTCGAGGATGACCATCTTGGCCGCGCGACGCGTCTTGCCACCGGACTTGATGGTGCCCGCGGACGCGTCCGCGCCACGCATGAATGACACCGGACCGGACGCCGTACCGCCGCCCTCGAGGCCCTCGGCGCTCGAACGGATCTTGGAGAGGTTGACGCCCGCACCCGAACCACCCTTGAAGATGATGCCCTCTTCGGTGTACCAGTTAAGAATCGAGCGCATCGAGTCTTCGACGGCGAGGATGAAACAGGCGCTGCCCTGCTGGGGCACACCCTTGACACCAATGTTGAACCAGACCGGCGAATTAAAGGCCGCCTTTTGGGTGATCAGCAGGTGCTTGAGTTCCGCACGGAACGTCTCTGCTTCTTCGTCGTCGACGAAATAGTCCGCGTCAATGCCCCAGGTGGTGATCGTGTCGACAATGCGATCGACGACTTGCTTCAGGCTGGTCTCGCGCTCGTCGGTGTTGAGCGTGCCGCGAAAGTATTTCTGAGCGAGGATGTTCGTGGCGTTGAACGACCACGACGCGGGTACCTCGACACCCAATTGCTCGAAGGCAACCGACCCGTCACGAAAGTTCGAGATGCGCGCATCTCGGCGGTCCCAGACGACGTCGTCGTACGGATGACGATCCTCCGTCGTAAAGAATCGGCGAATTCCAATACCTAAGCGCTGTGGTGCGATGGCCATTTCAATCTCTCTTTTCTCCCCGATTCCGACACTTCTTTTGCCTCTCGCACTACCGGGACCCGGAGTATCAAGTTTACCGCTTCTTGACCCCTTTGCCACAAGATGTAGTGGTTAACCACACACGCGTCGCAAGATGCTGTGTCATTACATCACTGTAATTACACCACGTCAACTCTTTTTTGGGCTTTTGCGAAGAATTCTTTTACCTGAAATTCTGGGCCCAGTAATAGCAACGAAATGCTCGGTAGCCTTCGGCCCATGGAGCTCGTCCTCGCCCTCGACGCGGGTACCACGGGGGTACGAACGGTCGCCTTTGACCACCAGGCCAGACCCGTTCACACCTCCTATCGCGAACTCACCCAGCATTTTCCCGAGCCGGGCCTCGTCGAGCACGACGCGGCCGAGATCGCCGACCTCGCCGTGGCGACCCTGCGCGAGGTCGCTCACCACGTGCGAGAAAACGGCCACGCCGTGGTCGCGCTCGGCATCACCAACCAACGAGAGACAACGGTCGCCTTCGACAGAGAAACGGGACATCTCGCCCACCGCGCACTCGTCTGGCAAGACCGACGCACCTCGGTCTTTTGCGACCAACTGCGCGAGGACGGTCACGACGAGCTCGTTCGACGAACGACAGGGCTCGTGCCGGACGCCTACTTTTCGGCGACGAAGATGCGATGGCTCCTCGAGGCTGGCGCGCTTGACGCGGCGATTTCTCCGAGCTTGTGCACCATTGACACGTGGTTGCTCTGGTGGCTCAGCGGCGCGAGTGATGGTGGCGTTTTCGTGACCGAACCCTCCAACGCCTCACGCACCATGTTGATGGATTTGGACACGCTCGAATGGTCGAGTGAGATGACGTCGCTCTTTGACGTGCCCACCGCAATGCTCGCCGACATACGTCCCTCGACGACCAACTTCGCCACCGTCAACGCCGACATCGTGCCCGAACTCGCGGGCGTACCTATCGCGGGCGTCCTGGGCGATCAACAAGCCGCGCTGTTCGGTCAGGCGTGTTTCACGCCGGGTCTCGTAAAGGCTACCTACGGCACGGGCGCGTTCGTACTCGCCAACGCGGGAAGCACCTCGCCGGGTGCGCTCGATGGTCTACTCACGAGCGTCGCCTGGGACCTCGGCGCTTTTGGACCGGCGACGTACTGCGTCGAGGGATCCTCCTTCGTCGCGGGCGCGGCGGTGCAGTGGTTACGCGACGAACTTGGTTTCATCGACAGCGCCCCCGAACTCGAGTCACTCGCGTTGAGCGTCGCGAGCAGTGAGGGCGTGGCGTTCGTGCCCGCCTTCACCGGCCTCGGCTCACCGTTTTGGCGCAGCGACGCGCGCGGCTCGATCACGGGCCTATCGCAAAGTTCAAACCGTGCGCACATCGCGCGCGCCTTGCTAGAGGCTCTGGCCTTTCAAGTTCGCGCGATGACCGACGCTTTTGAAACGGCGGGCATCGCACTGCATGAACTCCGAGCCGACGGCGGCGCCGCGGCCATGGACTCGCTAATGCAACTCCAAGCAACGACTAGTCGTCTCAAGGTCGCACGAAGTCGATCACTCGAAGCGACCGCCCGCGGTGCGGCGACCCTCGCGGGACTCGAAATTGGGTACTGGCATTCACTCGAACAACTCGAGGAACTCTGGGAACTCGATCGCGCGTTCACTCCTGAGGATCCCTCACTCCTCGACGCGAGTTACGCGGCGTGGCTTCGCGCGTGCGAGCGATCCTGACGGTCGTTGCGCGACCCTCAACCGAGTTTGGTGAGCGCCTTTCGAAGGTTGCGTACGGCCTGTTGGGTCCGGAGTTCATTCTCGATGAGCGCGAAGCGAACGTGCGCCTCACCCCCCTCGCCAAAACCCACACCGGGACTGGTGGCGACGTCAGCTTCTTCGATGAGGAATTTCGCGAACTCGAGCGAACCCATCTCGATGTACGGCTCGGGGATCGGCGCCCAGATGAACATTGATCCCTTGGGGGCCTTCACCTCCCAACCAATTCGGTTGAGCCCTTCGATGAGCAAATCACGGCGCATCTGATAGATGGCGAGCAATTGGCCCGGGTAGTCGACCGCCTCGTTCATTGCAACAATTGCGGCGATCTGCACGGGTTGGAACGTGCCGTAATCGAGGTAGCTCTTGAGCTTGGTGAGTGCCGCCACGATCTCGGCGTTTCCCACGAGGAAACCAACGCGCCATCCCGCCATGGAAAACGACTTGGTGAGGGTGTAGAGCTCGACGCAGCATTCCTTGGCGCGCGGCACCTGAAGGATCGACGGCGGTCGGTAGCCGTCAAAACCGAGGTCCGCGTACGCGAAATCGTGACAGATGATGATGTCGTGTTCGAGTGCGAAGCCCACGAGGCGTTCCATGAACGTCAGATCGACGCACGCACTCGTGGGGTTGTGAGGAAACGAGCAGATGATCACGCGCGGTTTCACGTCCGCCTTCTGCCACGCTTCGACGAGTCCGTTAAAGAACGCTTCACCCGGGTCCACGTCACTCGCGCCCGGGTCAAGAATCGGGACCGTGATCACCGTCGCGCCCGCGAAACCGGGACCCGCCAGATGAATCGGATAACTCGGACTCGGCACGATGGCGCTGTCACCGGGACCGAGCAACACCCACATCAAGTGCGTGAGTCCCTCCTTGGCCCCGATCGTGGTCACGACCTCGGTCTCGGGATCGATATCGACGTCAAAGAGCAGCTTGTAGCGATTCGCCATGGCGAGGCGCAAGTTCGGAATACCTCGACTCGCGCTGTAGCGATGGTTCTTCGGATTCTGTGCCGCTTCGGCGAGCTTGGCGACCGCAACGTCGGGACTCGGCAGATCGGGGTTCCCAAAACCGAAGTCGACGACGTCGCGTCCGCCCGCGCGTGCTTCGGCCTTCAGACCATTGATCTGGGCGAAGACGTAGGGCGGCAATCCGTTGATTCGTCGAAATTCCATCAATGAAACCTACTTTTTTCGCTCGTATTTCGCCACTCCATAAGCAGCTTCACGTCGGTCTGGGGGCTAAAGACCGCCCACGTGGCCCCCGCGCGCTCGAGAGCGTCCAGGTGCGCCGCCACGTCCTTGGGTGCTGGCCCAGCCCAGTTCGTGGGGCCCCGCGCGCTCTCGCGCGCGAGTTCGTCGGGCGTGACGTCCCAAAGATTGAGTGTCGCACCGAGTTGGTGCGCGAGTTCGTTGGTGGCGCGCTGGCCCGCACCGAACCACACGGGCATGGTCTCGTGTAACGCTCGCCAGGTTGCTTCGAGCATCGCGCGCCGCTCGTCGGGTTCGTAGAGGTGCAGTCCGTACGCACGATTCTCCGCCACAGAAAGCTTGTCCCCGGTGCCGAGAGCGGCCACCACCCGTCCGGGCGCGAAGTATTCGAGGGTGTTGAACTGCTCGACCAGATGCTCGGTGCTCGCGAGTCCCACTCGTGCGACGAGAGTCCCCACGACGAGGTCGTAACGACGCGCGACTACCGCCAGCACGCCAAAGGGTTCGAGCGCGGGACGCTCGGGGGTGCCCATGGGCCATAGATGGTCGTAGGCGAAGACGCCATCGAGACGCGCGTCGAAGGCCGCGCGCGCCGCGTCGAACGCGTCGTGCGCACTGTCTCGAAACGTCGGCAGCAGTACGCCGAGCTTCACCCGTTCCTCTCGAACGCCACGAGCGCAGCGCCCATGGCGCCCGAACGCGGCCCGAACGCTGAACTCGTGACCGTGATGGGTGGACGACTCTCATAGCCCTCCACCAAACTCGACAAGTAGTCGCGCGCGAAGGGCAACACGAGTTCTGACGCACTCGAGAGCCCCCCTCCAATGACGAAGTGACCGGCGTCGAGAATGACAGCCAAATTCGACAGCCCGAGCGCCAGCCACCATCCCACCTGGCGCAAGAGGTCGATTGCTTCTTCGTTTCCGTCGTTGGCGGCCAGCGTCACGTCTTCGGGACGGATGTCGTCGGCGCTGCCGTGGGTGTCGAGCAACGTCGCGAGTCGACCCTCTTTCGCGGCCTCGTGGATGAGCCGTCGAAGTCCGCTGCCCGACGCGTAGCGTTCCCAACAACCCATCCCCCCGCACGTGCACGGAATTCCGTGTGCGTCAACCACCATGTGGCCGATCTCGCCAGCGAAACCACTGCGGCCCCGCAACAAGGCGCCGTCGGCGATGATGCCGCCCCCGATACCCGTACCGAGAGTCACCATGACGAAGTCGTCCACGCCGCGGCCCGCACCCCACGCGTGCTCGGCGAGCGCCGCACAGTTGGCGTCATTCTCACAAACGACGTGCACGCTGGCGAGTGCACGACGCAATAAGGCGCCGACGTCCGCGCCCGAGGCGCTCTGGAGATTTGGCGCGTACGCGAGTCGTCCGTCCTTTTTTAACAAGCCAGGTAGCCCCACGCCGACCGGTGTCGCGCGCACGTCGAGGTCGTGTCGCTTGGCGAGACATTCGACGAGTTCACCCAGGACAATCGCGGTCGCCTCGCCCGCCTGGTGCGTGGTCTCGTGGGGCGTTGCCGCTTTCAACTCGTCGAGGACCTCGCCGTCACTGCGCATCACCAGGGCCAGCGCCTTGGTGCCCCCGACGTCGATGCCAATCGCAATGTCACTCATTGGAGCGACTCGGACTGCGCCTTTAATTCGACGAGCGCCTGGGTTTGTATGCGTTGTGCGGCGCGTGACTTGATGAAATGTGGAATCGGTACGAGCAATTCCACTTCGAGATCGTAGGTGACGCGCGTGGCGCTGCCGACGCTCTCGAATCGGTACTGACCTTGCAAGGTCTCGGTGAGGTCACCGTGCGTCTGGTGCCAACTCAAAATCTCTGGCGCGCGGCTGTAGTCGTAACGAAGCACGTAGGTGGTCGATCGGCCGAACGCGGCAGCGCGAAACTCCACCTCGAGAGCACGCCCGTTGGCGTCACGTTCGAGGATGTCGATTCGCTTGAGGTCGCTCACCCAACGCGCGTAATTCTCGAAATCGGTAACGACGGAATAGACGGTCTCGGGAGTGGCGTTGACCATGATCGACTCTGTTGCTCGCTGCGCCACGCCACCTCCCACCGACATACCCTAGGCCAGGCGATTCGCGACGCCAAAGCCATCGAACTGCGAGAGATTCGCGCTCAGCGACGCGGCCAATAATTCCCAGTCAAAGTGTTCGACGACTTCCTCGCGTGCGCGTTGGCCGAACTGCTCTCGCAACGAGGCATTACCGAGCAGGGCCGCCATCGTTAGCGCCAGTTCTCGAGCGCTGCGTGGTTTGTCAACGACGTAGCCGGTCTCGCCGTCGCGCACCGCTTCGTGGCTGCCACCCGAACGTCCCGCCACTTGGGCGACCCCCGTCGCCGCAGCGTTCAAAAAGACGATGCCAAAACCCTCTTGCTCAAGTCCGAGCCACCGACTTCGACAGTCCATCACCATCAGATCACTTGACGCCAGCCAGTCACTCAATCGCTCGTCGGGGACGCGACCGAGAAAACTCACTGGCGCGCTGATTCGCTTCGCCAACGTCTCGAGACGACGGCGATCGCGACCCGAACCCCCGATGACGACGCGAAGCTGCGGAAAGTCATGAGCGAGTTCGACACTCGCGCGGATCAACGTGTCCATGCCTTTTCGTGGCACGAGACGCGAGTACGAGCACACGAGCAGATCATCGTTACTGAAACCGAAAGATTTGCGAACCGTCGTGCGCCTTCGTTTCGTCAGGGGTCGAAATGCTTCGGTGTCAACTCCCGGTGGCACTTGGATAACGGGGGGCATGTGCTCCGCACACACTCGACGCGCCTCGTTCTCGGGATACTCGCCCGCGCACACCGCCACGCTCGCTCGACGCAACACGTATCGCAGTGAGGATGCAACGAAGGGCAGCCGCCCCGGTATGGCAACTTCGGCGCCATGCAGTACAACGCCGTAGGGTCGCGAAAGTCTCGGCCCGAGGAGTCCGAGCGGCCACGCCGGATCGAGCAGAACGAGATCGGGCTGGTGCCGTTCAATAGCGGCCTCGATCGCGCGCAGCACGCGAGGCGTGGGAAAAAAGAGCGTCTCTTGGGAGATTCGTTCGATCACCAGCTCGTTCTCGGTATCAAATTGTTGCGCGTCGACGTGGGAGTTCGCGGTGAGCACGACACCACGACCAGGTTCGAGGCGGCGCCAGAGTTCGTAGAGGTAGACCTGGATTCCGCCGGTCTTGGGCGGGAAATCGTTGGTCACCAAGAGGTGGCGTGCCATGTCACCACGCTAGCCAACGTTGATCGACGAACGCCCCTATGACGACGAACGCTGATAGCGCAGACGCGGAATCATGCCCTGGGAACAAAAGAGCTCAACAACGTGCGCGTCGTCACCCGTCATCTCAAGTTGCCCGGGCGTCTCGCCCAAGACGAAACTCACGAGGCAGTCCTCGCAGTCGGGTGTACCTCGCCGAACGCAGTCGTCACAACTAATTGACACTTCAATTTCTTTGGTCATCTCGTACCTTTCGTCAACAGTCACTTTGCACGACGCATGTGACATCATCTCGACAAGTACGGTCCAATCTCCTCGGCAACCTGTGCGGGACCAAAGACCACTCCTTCAACGACCACCCTGGCCGTCGCGGCGTCAATTAACACGTAGAACGGTGGCCATCGCACGTTCAGTTCCTTTAACAACTTTGGCGCAATGACGATTTCGTGACGCGCGTTACTCCACTCGCCGGTATCGTCACCTGATGCGCTGACGAACACGACGTCGACCGGGAGCTCCTTCAAATCTTCAAGGTCCGATTCCACGAACGAGCGGCACCCGTCGCACGAGGTTTTCATGGCTATGACGAGCGACATGGCGCGCAATTCGCGTTGCTGGGTCTGTCCACCGAGTGTCGTAGCGACAAAAGAAGTTGGCGCCGAGCGCGACTGCGGCGTTTCGAAAGAACGCACTTACGCGGACTCGGTGATGACCTCGACGTCTCGTCCGTGTCCGCACCAACGACACGACACCGAATCGATGCTCCTGGCAATGATCTCGGGCTCTTCGACTGACAAGTCGCCACCCACCGTGTAGTGGTGGAACGAGCGAATCGACGTCGTCTCGACAACGTCAAAACGGGTCAAATTTCCACACGCGCTGCATCGGTACCGAGTCGTCACGTCATTGAGGGTACTTGTTGTGGCGCGCGGTACATTCACCACCGCCGACCTCGCTGTCGCCTCGGACTCACGTCATAATCATGGTCCTGCGGCGAGTCGAAATCAAACACCGTGTCATAGGCAACGTCCTTCGGCGCACCATTTTTGCGCTCATTATCGATAAGACGACCCAGCGCGGCCGGGTGACGAACCACACCCACGTGCAACGCTCCCGCCGTTGTCTCGATAACCACTTCGCCACGTCGGGCCGCACGATCGCGCAGGCGCTGGCTGATGCGCGTGGTCACAATGTCGCGCAACTCAACCTCGCTGCTGGTGTGCTGAAGGACGCCACCTTCGACGATGAGGCGCTGATTCGTGAGATGAATCTTATGTGAACGCCAACGTAAAGTTCTCGTGAGAAAAACGGCGAGACCGGGTCCAACGAGCACCACCGAGAGAGCCACGCGATACGTGTGAAAGAAGTGAACGTGCATAACGGCGAGCACCACGAGGACAATCGCGACCACCGTGGCGAAAGCGGGTAAAAGCAGTCCCTGACTCACCGGCGTCACCGACACCACACGCTGCTCGTCGCTGCGCCACTTTAACTTTCTCGCCATAACACAATGGTAAGTACTTTGACCGGCTCAGGTGTCACACTGGAAACATTTTTCCCAAAGATCGACCCCACCGGCGCGTCATGGAGTCTTGCGCGTCGGTCGCCGTCATCTCAGACATTCCTCATCTGGCGTGCCGCCATATCGAAATACGCCCGAAGCTCTTCAAACTGCTCGGCGTCGAGTTCGGCGCGAACCGTCGCGAGAGCCGAATTCATGGCGTCGAGCCACGCGTCACGAGCTTGTGCGTCAATGTGAAAAGGCGCGTGGCGCATCCGAAGTCGAGGGTGGCCGCGCTCTTGCATGTACGTCGTCGGTCCGCCCCAGTATTGGACCAAGAAGAGTACGAGATGTCGCTGAGCGTCCGTCAAGTCCTCGGGGTACATCGGGCGCAAGATCTCGCTCGTCTCAACGCGCGCGTAGAACGCATTGACGAGACGTACGAAGAATTGCTCACCTCCCACTTGCTCGTAAAGTGACTTTTCCACTCTTCTACGCTAGATGGTGTGCTCTAGACTTGTCCGAGTCTCTCGCGAGACGCGCGGGTGTAGCTCAATGGTAGAGCTCCAGCCTTCCAAGCTGGCCATGCGGGTTCGATCCCCGTCACCCGCTCCAACTTCACTGGACCTCAAGCGAGACCGCACGCCGCCAAATCTCAAAACGAAACGAGATATCGCCTTCGACATATGGTCCTTCGTCAGTCTCTAGTTCAAATGTCTCTGAGAATGCGGGGAAGAATTTCGTGCAATGAAAGTCGCGATCGAGTTGGGTGAGGAACAACTGATCAGCGCTCGCCAGTGTCGTCGCGAAGAGCGCGGCGCCGCCAATCGCCCATACCAGCTCGTCTTCGTGTTCGTGGAGAAAACTCGCGACATCGGTGACGCCCACAAATCCGGGCCGTAAAGTGCCAGTATCGGGTCGAGAGACGACGTAGTTCACTCGATCGTGAACGGGGCTTTTATATTCTTGGTACGTCGCGTGGCCCATGAGGATGATGCCGGTGACTGTCTGCTCTCGGAAATATTGGGTGTCCCTAGGAATCTTGCCTTGCCAGGGAATACCGTGATCGTCGGCGACACCCAGCGCCTTATCGACAGCGGCGATTAAACGGAGCACACGCGCAGCGTATCTGGGAGTTTTACCTCTCGTCACGCCTAACTCATAGATGCTCGCGACCGGTGCGAGCCTTCCCACTCGATCGTAACGAGGTCCCTTGATGCGACAACGTCCAATATCTCCCGTGCAACTGATCCTGACAACGTCGAAGACAACTTGGGCGAGACAATCTTTACGGATGTGCAGTCGAACGCGTAATGACGATGTGTCCAACACCGACTATCGCCACGAGGTTCAAGCGGGGCGCATCGGGTGCGTCGGCGATACTGAGTTGTGACCGAGCGAACGCGGCAGCGAGATCAGAGGCACTCGAATCGAAACCATAGTCAACTCTGCCAATACCCACGTGCGTCGAAATGTTGACAACCGTATCGCTCGGAACAATCACGCGCAACGTCCCAACCGCCGTGGACGCCGTGATGTCGTATCCAGACGAAGGAAATCGCACCGCAGAAAGATCGAGTATCGTCGAACCGAATTCCGTTTTGTAGTGGTGTTGTGTCGTGGCGAGTGACGTTGGTTGCCACGAGTGAAGACCATTGCCGCCGCTCATCGGCACTCCAGTCGACGCCAGGAAACCAAAGAAGGCTCCGAGCGCGAGGACAGCGACGCTCAAGCCGGAAAGAAAAACGACCGCGAAGAATCGACGGATCGTGATCCTTCGTGCGGGCGTTCGCAACGCCACGACCGCAAGGGCAATCAGGTAGACCAGCCACAGGAGCGCCAATCCCGGCCCCACATGGCCAACCGACCGCCCCACCAGAAATAGCGCAATCATCACCACGAGGACGACGACGGCAACGAGAAGTGCGACGCTCAGTCGGCGAGAATGTGAAACGTCGGCGCGGGCTCGAAGCTGCTCGTTTTGATCGTCGCCCTTCGCACGTGGCACGAAGACCCACATGCCAAGATAAACCGCCGCACCGAGTCCCCAGACAAACGCGAGAACGACGAAGAGAACTCGAAAGACATTGGCGTCGATGTCGAACCGATCAGACAGGCCTCGAGCTATGCCCGCGATTACCTTGTTGTTCCCACTTCGGCGAAACCTACGCGGCACGAGCGCGTCGTCATCGGTCGTCGCATTTTCTGTCTGAGTCATGGCCACAATGTAAGTGAGCTCAACCGCCCAAGCCATCGGGGAAATCCCTGAACCGACACACTTTCTTAAGGGATTTCCCCGATGGCATGGTACCCATGGAGGTGCAAGGCTGGAGACGCGACAAAAAGTATTGGAGGAAAGTGTGGGCAGAAATTTTCAGTACCCTCTGGCGGGCGTTCCGCAGCATCCCCTTCGTCGAAACGTGCCCGAAGCAATACTCGGCGGCGTGTGTGCGGGCATTGCCTGTCGTCTCGGTATTCAATCGCGCACTGTTCGCGTACTGGCCGCGCTCACGTGCTTGTTTTTCGGCGCGGGACTCGTTGGCTATATCGTCATTTGGTTATTTTTGCGACGTGACGGCGAGGACCACTCCATCGCGCATCGACTTATCGGCGAGCGCCGCACCTCGCTGATCGTGGTGTGGGGCGTCGTGATGGCGCTGCTTTTTTTGATAGCCCTCTCGACGCTAAATCTGCACGCCCCAAACCTTTTCGCCTGGTCGGTGATCGCAAGTTTCGTTGGCTCGATCGTCGTGTGGCGTAAAGCGTCAACCGATGAGCGTCGCCACCTCGACGACGTGATGCAAGCCGCCCCCGTCCTTGGAATTGCGTCCGCACGGGGTTGGCGCGCCCTTGTATGGCGGGCGCTACCGGCCACGCTGCTGATCATCGTGGGGCTTCAAATACTCAGCCACGCGGGGGGTGTCTGGGCCGGCGCGGTGCCAGCGCTGGTCGGAGGCATCATCTTTATTGTGGGGGCACTCGTCTTGCTCGCCCCGTGGTGGTTACAGAACGTTCGCGACCTCTCAAAGGAACGACGTAGCCGCGTTCGTGCTGAAGAGCGCGCCGCGCTCATCGCCCACGTACATGACTCCGTACTGCAAACACTCACCTTGATCGAACGCTCGTCAGACAATCCTGCGGAAGTGACGAGACTCGCGCGAGTTCAAGAGCGTGAATTACGGGCCTGGCTCTTTGCGCCCGATCTCATTGGCGTCGTTACTAGCGACGTCGACACTTTCGTTGGCCACCTCCAAGCACTACAGAATGAAGTCGAGCGCGACTACGGCGTGCGAATCGAGCTCGTTACGGTGGGAGACTGCCCAGTCGACCAACGACTCGCCGACCTAATCGCCGCGGCGCGTGAAGCCGCTGTGAACGCGGCTCGTTGGTCGGGCGATGATCATTTCAGCGTCTTTGGTGAAGTTGATCGCGACGAGATCTCGATCTACGTGCGCGACGCGGGCGTCGGCTTTGATCCAGAGGCGGTCGCGGCGGACCGTCAAGGCCTCTCGAAATCGATCCGCGAACGAGTGCGTCTCGCGGGCGGGCAATCGTCGGTTCGCTCGGCGCTCGGTGAAGGTACCGAAATCGCCGTCACGCTGCACCGGGCTGTAACCCCGTGAACAATCGACCACGAGTCTTTTTGGTTGACGACCACGAATTGATTCGCGCCGGCATCAAGGCGGAGATATCGAGCCAATTCGACATCGTGGGTGACGCAGACGAAGTGGACGCAGCCATTGAAATGATCATCGAGCGAAGACCCGACGTGGTGCTCTTGGACGTCCATATGCCCGATGGTGGCGGTCTACGCGTCCTGTGCGAAGTTCTCGCCTCATGCGACGACGTCCGTTTCCTTGCGCTGTCGGTGTCGGACGCCGCCGAGGACGTTATTGCGCTAGTGCGAGCAGGAGCACATGGCTACGTGACCAAGAACATCTCGGGCCCTGATCTGGTTGAGGCGGTGTGGCGCTTGCACGCAGGCGACGCGGTGTTTACACCCCAACTCGCGGGTTTCGTCTTGGAAGCGTTCGCGGGTGATCCAGAACTCGCCACACAAACTTCGAGCGGGGACCCGGAGCTTGACCAATTGACCGCACGCGAACGCCAGGTGCTTCGCCTTATTGCGCGCGGTTACCGGTACAAACAAGTCGGCGTCGAACTTGGTATTTCTCCCAAAACGGTCGAAACCCACGTCTCTTCGGTGCTGCGAAAACTGCAACTCTCGAGCCGCTATCAACTCTCAAATTGGGCCAACGAGCGCAAACTCACGTAATGAATTTCAAACGAACGCGGTAATTCATCCGTCGCACGACGATTCGGTGATTTCGACTTTCTATTCAACTTGTCACTCGTGACGACGCCACGCCACGTTCCTACTGCATCATTACGGATGGGTTACGTAAGCACCGAATCTTTGAGAATCATGTCAATCCCCTATTTGCTTGATTCGCGTGCAAGAATTTAAGTATCCAAGTAGTGCTCATGCCGATGGACAAAGAATGCGACCCCATACGATAAACAAGGTGAGAGAAGACGCCGTCGATGTCGCGCGACGAGATAAGCGTTCATCGCGTGCGGCGACACTTCTCGTGTCGCTCGTCGTTATTTTCCCGATCGTCGTAGGGAGCGCGCAAGCCTCCGCCAAGACCGTGACCAAAAAAACATCCACGTTGAGTGTCCTCACGGGTCCTTGCACCGCCGACCAAATGAGCCCCTCGATCTCGGCGACGATCGAGACGGATTCATCGTCGTCGATTGTCGTGTATCTGCAGACGTCGCTTAAGAATATTTCGAAGAAAACCTGCTCGATTGACGTGGGGCCCACGTCACCGAGTCTGGAAGTTGACAACCCCGACGGAACGGTGGCGTGGAACAACTGTTACGCCGACGACGAGCCGGGTGCGTGCCCACTGTTTCTCGAACTCAAAATCCTAAAGCCAAAAGAAACGTACTCGTGGTCCTCAACGTGGCCGCCCTCCTCCTCGACTGCCGCGCTTCCAACGCCGGGCACCTACAAGTTCTCGGCAAGTTACGGGAGCGGCAGTTCGTCTGTTTCGACGCTCTTCGTACTCGCCAACTAATTAAATTTACTTTTGTGACCGCGCACTCTCGTCGCGGTCAGCCCAATGTTCACGGCGAACGCTCGGGGGTCGTGCACGATGTGCTCGCTCCTGGCAAGCGATGACGATTTCTAGCAACGACACGGTAGATGATCGACGCTGACCACGAAATGGGAGGCACGCTCATCACTGCTCCGAGTACCCGCCAGGCGCCTCGACACGAAAATAGGGCCCGGGCAATCGCCTTCGCACCGATTTCAACCCGGTCGCCACTCCAGCACACCGATTTTTGAACTTGCCCCCTCGTGAGGCCTGCGGCGATCAGCTCATCGTCACTCGCGCTCGTTGACGAGACGAGCACCAACCTCGCGTCGCCAGCCAGTCGCTTCTGGAGCCAGAGCACGCAACGTTGGCAAAAACCGCAGTCGCCGTCGTAGAAAAGAAGCGAGTCCTTTTTGCCCACGTCGCAACACTACGAGTGTTCAATCAATGCCGAACCCTGACTAACCTCAAACAACGCCCCGACATCCGCAGTGGACTCACTCATTGAAGAGGCAAGCGGGGCGCGAGGGCGAGCGATTGTCCCACCAGGCGCGAACCTCGGCGTGCACTCGCGGGAAAAATCAGCTCCGGACGAAATGAGCGACCCTTGGACTCTCCCGGTCGACCCCCGCGAACCTCGATCCATTCATCGTGCGTCGATTCGTTGGTGACGTGCGCGACGAAGACCCAACTCAGTCGTTTCTCTTTTGGAGTGTTCACAATCACCGGTTCGCCGAACGCGACACCATGCCATGACGTGGTACGAACAATCGTGCCGTGACGGGTGATTCCAGGAGGCTGCGACACACCTTCATTTTGGCACGCCAGTGGTCAGGAGTTGGTCTTAGGAAGTGGTCTGGACGTGTCTCCAAAGCCTTGGCGTCTTACTCTTGTCACACGTTTGCCGTAGGTTCGACGTATGTCATTCGAACAACCACTGCCAAAATCCCTCTCACCCTCGCGCCTCGCGGACTTCCAGGCTTGCCCCCGTCGCTACCAGCACGCGTCGGTGGAACGAATATCCCAACCCGCGACGTACGCAACCGCGAAGGGACGATTCGCGCACTACGTGTTCGAACACCTGTTCTTGGAACCCGAGGAGGAGCGCACGATTGAAAGAGCGCGGTCATTCGTCGACCCCGCGATTGACGTGATTTTGACCGCTGAAGTGCGACAAGAGATCGCGATGGACACGGCCATGCTCGAACGGATGCTCGACGAGATCGAAGCAATCATTGTGAAGTATTTCGACATGGAGGATCCCCGCACGGTAAACACTGAGGGAATTGAACTACGACTCGGCGTCAATGTCGACGACACCCCATTGTTCGGAATCCTCGATCGCCTCGATCGCGACGGCGAAGGAAACCTCGTCATCGTGGACTACAAGACCGGATCCCTTCCGAATCGCAATTACGACAGCGCAACCTTCGCCAACGCCGAACTCTACGCGGCCTTGTGTCGCGAAAAACTGGGCGAGACGCCGACCAAGATCCGCCTTCTCTACGTCGCACACGGCGAGACGCTGGAACGCACCGTCACCGACGTCGTCGTACGCGCTCGCACACAAAGTGCGGTCAGCGCGTGGGAGCGCATCAAGCGCTATTACTCAGACGGCGACTTTCCGGCCACGCCCTCGACAAACACGTGCCGATTCTGCGCGTACAAGGACCTCTGTCGCGCCGACGGTGTACCGGTTCCGGTTCGCTAATCCGTAGGCTGGCGTCGATGACTTCCTTTGAACTCTCCTACGATTACCGGTGTCCGTTCGCAAAGAACATGCACTTGCACGTGTTGACCGCACTCGATGCGGGCGCCGACTTCTCGGTCGATTTCGTGCCGTGGACAATGAGCCAGGGCTACAAGGTTGACGGTGCGCCTGATGTGTGGGACGACCCCGCTCACGACGCGGACCTTTTGGCCCTTGCCGTGAGCGTCTCTGTTCGTGATCTGCAACCCGACCTGTTCCTCGCTGCGCACGGAGCGCTTTTTCGTGCACGCCACGACCAGGCGATTCGACTCGTCTCGCTCGAAGAGATCGACCGGGTGCTCACGCCGCTCGGCGTCGACATGGACGTGGTGCGCGAAGACCTCACGACACGACGTCCCCACGAAGTCATCGGTGCTTCGTTTCGAAAGTACGAAAAGGTCGAGGCCTTTGGTGTGCCCACGTTTGTGGTCGGCAACGACGCGACGTTCGTGCGCTACATGCAAGCGCCCACGGACAACGCCAAGGACTCCATTGTCCTGATCGATTCAATCGTGAACCTGATAACCGCCCAACCGGAACTCAATGAGTTCAAGCACACCCGACTGCCTCAGTGAACTAACCAAGACGAAGGACTAGTTCGAACACCGCGAGAACACCGAGCAGCAACGCAGGCGCGAATTCTTTCACTCCGTCACCTTTTCGAACGTGAAAATACACGGCGAGCACCATGGCGAGCGCGAGACCGGCCGCGGCTGTCACGTTGAGCGCGCCCAGGAACGTCGAACGTTTCGCCGCCACGCCGATGATCACGCCAACGGCGCCCGCGAGTTCGATGGCGCCAATGCGCTGATAACCGGTCTTGGAGAATCCGATCTGTTCCGCGGCACTGGACATCATGGGGTTAAAGAGGATCTTTTGAAGCCCCGCAAGCGCGAACGCGAGAAAAAGAAACATCGAAAGTACACTCGCCGCGACCGACATTTACGCTCCTTAGGGCCCCTCAACTTTACTCCTTCGTCACTACGCTTCGTGGCTTCGGACATCGCCGAGCGTGCGACGTCGTGACTGAGCCGACCAGTAGCGTTCTGGTCGTGTCGCACGAACAAATTCCCACTAAATCTCGCGTCGGGATAATTGGCGCAGGTCAACTCGCCATGATGATGGGTGAAGCGGCGGTTTTGGCGAACGTGTCGACCGTCGTGCTCGCGACGTCGCTCAACGATCCCGCAGTTGCCACGTGCGACGACGTCGTGCTCGGTGACGCGAAGGACCTCGAAGCCTTGGCGAACCTCGCCAACCTGAGCGACGTCGTTACCTTCGACCACGAATTGGTCGATCTCGATCAAATCGCGGACTTGGAAAGACGGGGTGTCGTCGTTCGTCCGAGTTCGTCGGCGTTGCTCTTCGCCGTCGACAAGGCCTACCAGCGCCAACGATTCCTCGAGGCGGGCATCCCCGTACCTCGATTCGTCGTCGTCGAGGAAAGCGTCGACACATTGCTCAGCCAGTTTCTCACGACCCTTGACGACGAGCCCGTGCTCA
>Ga0302319_10006863_pt1 | contig 22500 bp, 9 predicted proteins | sample Bog_T0_2_FD_203319 | JGI IMG/M metagenome (GOLD analysis project Ga0302319, IMG submission 203319) | Peat permafrost microbial communities from Stordalen Mire near Abisko, Sweden - Bog_T0_2 | ecosystem: Environmental > Terrestrial > Soil > Wetlands > Peat | place: Sweden: Abisko, Stordalen Mire... | reverse complement strand
GAAACGGTGCAGCAGGAGATCAACACCCTCCTCACCGCGGTAGGGCCGAATGTTCCCTCGAATCCGAACCTGATCGACCCCAATGCCGGCCTCACCCCGGACGAGCTTGCCGGCCGCAACGCTCCTCCGCCCTATACTCCGGCCTCGACCGAGATCTTCGGTACGGTGCTGCAGACCACTTGGACGCCCGCCCTGGCCTACACTGCGGGCCAATTCGTCATGGACGGCAACGGAACCATTCAAGTGGCTCTCAATGCCGGAACCTCGGCGCCGTCTGCGCCCGCATGGAATACGGCCACCGGCAAAACCACCCCGGATGGAGTCATCTGGGTGTGCCGCGGGAACGCCAAATGGCAAGCCGCTACTCCATACGCCGCCGGGCAGTTGATTCTCGATAGCAACGGCAACATTGCGCAGGTTGACACCGAGGGCACGTCGGGCGCCGCGGCGCCTGTCTGGAGCGCAACAACGGGCACGGTCACGGGCGCGGTGCTGTGGTCGGGCTGGGGTAACCCGCAGTGGCTGCCCAGCAACCCCTACACGGCCACCCAGATGATTCTGGACGCAAACAATAATGTCCAGGTTGTGAAGACCGCCGGCACCTCGGGAGGCACGGAGCCGGCGTGGAACCAGACGCCTGGGCAATCCACGACCGATGGCGGCGTGACCTGGGACAACATGGGTCAGGCCACGTGGAAGGCGAATACCAGTTATGCGGTGAACGCGGTGATTCTCGATTCCAACGGAAACATTCAGAACGCGATCGTAGCCGGCACCTCGGGCAATTCCGCTCCCGCTTGGCCGGAGGGCGCCGCGACAACCACGTACGACGGGTTGACCTGGGCCAATTTGGGGGATGCCAAGTGGCAGGCAAACACCCCATATGCCGCCCCCAGCAACACTGCGCCGGGCAGTTTCATCGTCGACACCAACGGATACATTCAGGGAGTACAAGTTGCAGGCACTTCCGGCGCCACGCAACCAACCTGGAGTGACACCGCCGGCGGCACCACTCCCGACGCTGCGATCACCTGGTTGAACAACGGTCCATGGGCCTGGCAGCAGAACACCCCCTACATCCTCGGCCAGTTCGTCGTCGACCCGCAAGGCTACGTGCAAAAGGTCACGACTGCGGGCACATCCGCCTCGTCGCCCCCCGCCTGGCTTGAGCCTGAAACCGCGGGCCAGACCCGCCAGGACGGCACCGTAACCTGGCAGGCTGGCGGCAAAACGTATTGGCAGGCCGGCCACGCCTACACCGCCGGTCAGATGATTCTGGATTCAAACAACAATGTCCAGATCGTCAAGACCGCCGGCACCTCCGGGGCAACGGTTCCCATCTGGGACCCCAACCTCGGGCAGCCCACGCAAGACGGCGCAACCGGAGGAGTGCTCTGGACCAACCTGGGCCACGCCACCTGGCAGCCGAACACGGCATACACAGCCAACCAGGTCATCACCGACTCCACCGGCAGCATTCAGACAGCGACCGCCGGCGGCGTCACCGCTTCATCACCGCCCAGTTGGCTGCAGCCCGAGAGTGCAGGCCAGGTCACGCCCGACGGAATCATCTGGCAGTCGGGCGGCAAGGCGCCATGGCAGTCAGATTTTCTCTACGCAGTCGGTCAACTGATCGTGGATGTGAACGGCAACGTGCAGAGCGTGCAGACCGGCGGAATCTCCGGCGATTCCCGGCCCGCATGGAACCAGAATCCCGGACAGGCCACGCAGGACGGCGGCGTCACCTGGAACAATCTCGGCCACTCCACGTGGGTTGCCAGCACCGGCTACGCCACCGGCCAAGCCATTCTGGACCCGAGCGGGAACATTCAGATCGCCAATGTCGGCGGCGCATCGGGGCCAACCCAGCCAGCATGGACCGAAGGCACAGGAGCTACAACGCCCGATGTCTCTGTTAAATGGACCAACGAAGGCCCCGTGACCTGGGTTACGAACACCGCGTACTCAGTCGGCCAGATCATCATCGATTCCAACGGCAATCTCGAAACCGCAACGTTTGTCGACGCCAACGGCAACCCGGAACCCACCGTCACCACCGGCAAATCCGGAACGACAATCCCCGTCTGGAGCACAACCCCGGCCGGGACCACCACCGACGGCGCCATCACCTGGGTCTATCTCCCTTACTACTCCACCGACTTGCAGCAGATTCAATCCGTCGCCGCCCAGGCCCCATACACAAGCACCTTCACTGATTCCACGGGAACGGCCGTCACCATCTCGCTGCTCAGCGCCGGCGACCTCACCACTCTCGAAACCAACGGCCTGCAAGCGCTGATCAACGACCTCAATGCGCGCATCTCGCAAGCCAACGATCTGCTCGATACCGCATTCCTGACGGCCCAAACCGACATTTACCGCTTCCGCCAAAACGTGATGGGAGCCAGCGCGGCAAGTTCGCTGGCCACTTCGTCGGTGCTCGCCAATATCGCCACCGGCACAACTGCATCGGCCACGGCGGAAAACCTGCAAAGCTACATCGGCTCCATTCTGCCCGCGTCCACGACCACCATAACCGGCAGCGCAACCGGCAACGCAACCACCACCACCACCACGGCTCCGCCGGCGTATACCAAACCATTCTCGACCCCTACCAGGCAGGGAGTGATCCTGGGCAACACACCCATTCAATATCACCCCATCCCCATAAAGTTCACGGAGCAGGTTCAAGGCCTGCGAAGCAATGCCCTGCGAGTGGCAATCAACGATGTGAAAATCAACACCACCGAATTCAGCGCGACCAGCCTTGGCGCAACCGAAGTAAACCGCTTTGGCGCCGGGTCCACCATTGTCACCGGCATCAATAAGGTCGTGGAGCAGCAGGCATCCTCGGGGCTAGCCGTTGGCTCCTCCATTTACAAGGCCCCAACTTTCGGCATCGTGGACTTCGGGGCCGGCTCTGCCAAAGCCGTCGCAGGCCCAGCGCAAATTGTCGACCCCGGAAAGAACGCCGCCGCCACCCAGACCGACATCACCAGCCAATCTCCGCTGGCCGGCGCGCAACTGAACATCCGCACGCTCACCATCGCCGAGCGGTTGGCGCAATCTCCGTCGCAGGAAGCAATGTTCTACGCCATCTCCAACCGCCTCAGTTTTATGCAGGCGCTGGCGGCGCTGGAGAACGATCTCAATCTCGTCGCCGACGATCTTCCCATCCTGGTCGATGGCCTGCCCGTTGCTCCTCCCACCATACCTGTTCCCGTTCCCGTGATCCGGCACACGTTCTCTGAATTTCTTGGCGCCAGCGGCGCCCTCATTCAGGCGCAAATCCAGTCGCCTTACCTGGTCAACGATACTTCTGAAGCAACGCTGTTTTCTGTTGGCGTCCGCGTGGTGGAGCAGCACACCATGCTTCTGCGCGCTCTCGAGGCCCGCGTGCAGCAGTACTCCGACTTCGTAACGCTCTGCACCAATGCCCTCCAGTCCATCCAGAGCAACATCCAGAAGGCGCAGGCCTACGTTACGCAGCTCAACAACAACCTCACGCAGGACCGCCAGAATCTAGCCTTCACCACTGCGTTGCTTGGCGATGAAATCCAGCAGGTAACAGCCATCAACGCACAGCGCCAGCAGGTGCTCGCCACATCGGTGCAGTTGATCGCCTACACGCGCGCGCGGACACTTGAGACCATTGATACCGCGCCCAGCCGCCAGTTGGTGCCAGCCAACGTCGCCAACCCGGTGCCCGCCTGCCTTCAGCAATCGGTAGCAATCCCGCCCGAATTGCGTGAAATCATCGGCCAGCTTCGCGAGGCGCCCGTCAACTGGCTGCCCGCCGCCGCCTCGCAAGTCAACAACCTGGAGCGCCCGGTACTGCTACAGCAACTCGCGTTGAACGTGCAGGCACGCGCATCGCAGATGTTGCTGCTTCCGCAGTTGCCCTCTTCCGCCGCCGGAGAGAGCGGCGTCTACGCCTCCACCATCTCCGAGGTCTACACCGCCAATCGGCAGGTGTTCCGAAGCTATGTAACGCAGCGCGCAACCATACAACCGGCTGCGTTGACGAATCTAAGCTGGAGCCGCCAGGTCACGACCGTGCAAAACATCGCAGCCATCAACGACCTCATCTCCGCCGACTCCGTGCACACCGAGATCAGCAACACCGTCGCCCGCATCGTCCAGCAAGTCTCCAGCGTCGCCACGTGTCTCTACACGCGCGTCAGCATCGCCCAGCCCATCGATCGTCTCACCTGGGCCGAATACCTCACCGGCGCGGGGCTTTCTGTCCAATTGCAAAGCCTCGCCATCCTGCCAGGCTGGAACCAGCTTGCCTACACCGACCGCCAACAGATGCAGTTGCTGGTCGACTGGCTCTTCCTGCAGATCGATACCACCAACTCCGCCGCCACGGCGTTCATGAGTGACGTGGTGCGCACCGCGATCCTCATCGCAAGCGACGTCCCCGTCGACAACATCATCCCCGGCAGCGTGATCGCCCGCACGTTGCCTGCGGTGGGCGGAATCGTCTCGCTCAGTTTACCGTCCGATCGCATCGCCTCGGGCATGTTCGTGAATCTTTACTCCGGCGCCACACTCGCCGCCCGCGCCGTGGTAAGCGATCTGGACAGCGTTTCGGTACACGCTACGGTCACCGATGTGTTCACATCGGGAACGTATCTCGACACCACGGACGCTGCCCACTTCACCACTCTTACACCGCAGGCCGTCGCGTTGCGGCCCTTGTTCGGTTAGAGGTCAAACATTGCAATCCGCCCTCGCCCCACAAACCGGCAGGTTCGACCGTCACGTCAGGCGAAGCTATCTGCGCGTGGACGAAGGCGTCTCCCGGCATCGCATTTCCTACTCGCTTGAAGAAGCGCTGCGCCTAGCGGTGCTACCCGGCGAGGAGGAGGGCCGCATCTACTGCTTCCGCCGCGTCGTCTTTGGCGAACTCGCCGCTGAGGCTAATCGCAGGGTGTGGATGGAGCGCATCGAGCAATCGCTTACCGCGTTGGCGTCGCAGGCGGTCCATGCGTCCCATCCAAGCGCGTCTGCGGCCGATGCAATCTACTTCAACAACCTTGAAGAAGCGCTGGAAACGCTGCTCTCGAATGCTCTGCACGCCGCAGCCGGAGCGATGTGGACAAAGCCCGGCTGGTTCTCGACTTCCTTTCTCGGCCTCGAATCCGGGACCGGCTGCAACCAACAGATCTCAGCCATTATCGAACGCCTTCGCCCGCCGGCCTTTGCGCCCGGCGCCGCTGCGTCCATTGTCTTCGCCGCGCTGGGCGATGCCGATCCCGCTGTCTTGCTATCGGCCATCCCTACCGACAGCTTGCGCGAATGGTTGCGCGCATTCGACAATGAGAAAACAAACGTCGCGGACGCGTCAGCCCTGCCATTGCCTCAGAAAATGAGAGCCGCGCTCGAACGCGCCGCTTCCCACTTTGGCTGGAAGGACCCATCGACGATCTGGCTGGCATTGCAAGCCGTCCTCTGTGCTGCCCCCAGCACGGGTATGACAGGCACGGCCCTCAAACGTGCGCGCGCCACGTTGCGGTTGTTCGAAGTCGAGCAACGCCACGAGGCTTCAGATCGCAATGCTTCCACGATCCGCGATTCGCACGCCGCTTCGCTGGTCTTCGACGATGACGATCGGTCCTCCATGCAGTCACGTCCGACACTCGACCAATCGAGACCGCCTGAACGCCAACCGGTGCCATCAGCCTCAGCAATAATGCATGAATCGAGCCCTGCGCCAGAAGACAAAACGAGTCTTGTCAATTCGAACGATTCGGCTGCTCAACTCCCACTGAAAAGACAATTGCCGAAGCCTGCCGATGCGCTAGAGACTCTACCCGAAGCATTCCGCCGTGAAGAAAGGCCTGATGTCCACCCACACCTGTTAGGCTCCGCCACGCGCGCAGCGGGCCTTTTTTTTCTGCTCAATGCTCTGCGTCGCGTGGGAATCGCCCCCGCACTCGCTGCATGTCCCACGCTCGCGGATGCCTGCCTGACCACGCACATCGTCAAGCGGCTCGCGACCGATGCCGGCGTCGCGGAGAGCGATCCAATCCTTCTATGTCTTCAATCATCGCAAGAAGAGTTTGTGCTGGACTCCGAATCTCTCATTGCGATCCATCACCGGCGCGAAGCGTGGCCAATCGGATTTCCGCCCTCCTCCAGAATCACCCTTCACAGCGAATACCTTCTCCGTGCATGGGTCTTCGCCGTGAAGCGATGGTGCTGGCGAGCGGCAAGATTGCCCGTGCGTGAAATCGTCGCACGCAAAGGCCGCGTCTGGCAGACCCGCACAGACATCGACATCACGCTTCCGCTGGCAGCAGCCGACATCCGCGTTCGCCGAATCGGCCTCGATATCGACCCCGGCTGGCTGCCCTGGTTTGGCGTTCACGGCCGCGTCGTCCGCTTCCACTATAGCGACCGCGAACAGGGAGGAGACGCATGTTGAATCTGGTTCGCGACGCAGTGGTGGAAGACCAACTGGACGCATGTGCGTTCGTCCTCACCGGGCTTGCGCGCCTCGCCACCGCCTGTGACACGCTTGACGAATCCATAATGGAACGCTTGCATTCCATTGCTGTCCGCAACATCGACGTTAGAAGAGGCCTGCTCGTCTCGTTTCACGAGTACATGAAGCGCCCCGATCAGGCCGACGCGCCTCTGGCCGAAGTCGCGCGCTACTTCAGCCTGGATACCGTCGAGTTGCTCGCCATCCGTCTCGCCATCGCCGCCGAGCAGGACTTGCTCATCGGCCATCTGCTCTCGCACTTGCAGCAACCCCTCGCGCACAGCCGCCCCACCATCGGCCTTGTCGCGCAGGCCTTTGCCGCGGATGAACTTCCCAATGCCATGCACGCGCTGGGTCAAGGCAATGCCGTGCGCTGCGGGCTGCTGCAGCTTTGCGGAGACGACAATCCACTGCCCGAGCGGCAACTCCGCATTCCTCTCGCCACGGCGCTGGCATTGCAACATATGGGCAGCGCATGGCCCGGAACTTCACCCATCGCCTTCGATCAATATCCGGTGCCCCTCGGAAAAACATCCGACGCACGTGCTTTGGCCCTGGCAAGAAGACTGCAAGCACTTGACGCCGCCGGCCCGGCGCTCGTTATCCGCAGCGGCGACGCACTCGAAGCCCGTGCCGCCGCCGCGCAGGTCTGTTCGCATTGCGATGTGCGGGCAGTCCTCGTTCAAAGCAGTGACACTCTGGGGATTGCGCCGTGGCTTGTCCTCAATGGGATGTTTCCAGTGTTCGCGCACTGGCTTGCGCCCGGCGAACGAAAGAATGTGCCTGCAATTCCCGGCTTCTCCGGCCCCATCATCCTTCTCACCGGCCCCGAAGGCGAGTTTGAATCTGACGACCGCGCCGTCCTCGATTGGCGCCTCGAAACCCCTCCAGCATCGGAGCGCAGCGAGCTTTGGATGGCGGCCATCGGCAATCGAACCCTGGCGACGCGTCTTGCCAACGAGCATCGCCACGCCGCCGGACGCATCGCCACGCTCGCCGCCAAGGCGCAGGAACACTGGGCAGCCGGCGACAGCGATGACCTGCGGCCGTTAACCTATACCCACATCCGCAGCGTCTCGCGCCGCGGCGACTCGGCCGGTCTCGGCGCACTCGCCGAGTTGATCGTGGACGAAGTCGGTGACGAGGCCCTCGTCGTCAGTAGCGCCCTGCGCGATGAATTGGACTCACTCGTCACCCGCTGCAGGTTTCGCGAGCAATTCCCAAACTCGCTCGGCCCCTCAATTCAGGCGCGCTATCGGCCTTCGGTGCGCGCGCTGTTTGTTGGCCCCTCTGGTACCGGAAAAACCCTCGCAGTAAGTTGGCTCGCCACGCGACTTGGCATTCCTCTGTTTCGCGTCGATCTCTCGGCAATTACTTCGAAGTACATCGGAGAAACCGAGAAAAATCTCAGCCAGTTGCTGGCGCGCGCCGAACAGAATGAAGTCCTGCTGCTCTTCGACGAGGCCGACTCGCTGTTTGGCAAGCGGACCGACATCCATGAATCCAACGATCGTTTCGCCAACGCCCAAACCAACTACCTGCTGCAGCGCATGGAGAGCTACGACGGAATCACCATCCTCACCAGCAACGGCCGCAGCCGATTCGACGACGCCTTCACTCGCCGCTTCGACGCGATCCTTTCGTTTCCGCTGCCCGGCCCCGAAGAACGACGCTCGCTGTGGCTCGCTCACCTCGGCCCCGATCACAATGTCAGTTCCGGGCAATTGAATTTGCTGGCCGCCGTTGCCGAACTCACAGGAGGACAAATCCGCAACGCCGTGTTGCGCGGAGCGGTGGACGCCGCGCAGCACGGCAAGAGCATTCAATATTTCCATTTGCTCACCGGCGTGGCCAGCGAATACCGGAAACTGAGCCGGCAACTGCCCAACGAACTCAAGCAGGCGCAAGCCGCCGCCCAAATCGCAATCCAATCCTGAGGGCACCGTATCGGCCATGCCAGCTTCCGCCACCGCCGCGCCCAAACCCGCAGCCGCCAAGGCGCGGACCGCTTCCGCTGCTCACGCGCCTGCAAGCCATGTACCAGCCAAGGCTGCGGCGGGTCAAAAGGCAGAAGCAGGCGCGCATGCGCCCGCCGCACCACCGCGCGCGTTGCCCGCATTCGCGCAGCCGGTTGCAGCGCATCCGATCGCGGCCTCTCATGCGGCGATTCCATTGTCAGCGCCCAAGGCGTCCGCCCACCACCATGATTCTCAAGATCGCGCAGAGTCCAAACATCCTTCCCCGCCAGCGGCTGGCGCGCCCAAACCCGCAGTCATAGTCAAGACTTCCATCAAAGTTGCCGAACACCCGCATGCAGCGACAATAAAGCCGGGGCATCCGGCAGTGCCGCCGAAACAGGCCGCCGCTCATCCGGTTCACGCCAAGCCCGCCGAGCACGCGCACGCAGCCCTTGCGCCAGCAAAGCCACACTCGGATACAAGCAGGCATGCGGCGTCCGCTCCGCCCATTGCCAAGCCCATCGCGCCCGCACCGCCAGTCCACAAACCCGGCGCGCCCGCTGCCCATTCGCCCAAACCAACGCCGAAGCTCGCCCCGCTCGGTCCATCGAAAACTCCAAGCCTCGGCGGCGGTCAGCCCCTCGCTCCGCATATCAAGGAGGCCGTTCAAAACAGCCTGATGGTCGACCTGAGCTCCGTGCGCCTCCACGCCAGCACCGCGGCGCAGCGAAAGGCCCAGTCGCTGAAAGCGCGCGCCTTCACCTTCGGCAACGACATCTTCCTCGGCCACGGCGAGCACCCCACCGACCTCACCCTCATCACCCATGAAGCTGCGCACGTCATCCAGCAACAGTCCGCACCGCACGTGCAGGCCTGGTCGAACGACCGCGGCGACCGTTACGAACGCGAGGCCGACAGTGCCGCCGCCGCCGTCTCCCGTGGCGAAACCTTCGCCGTCCGTGAGCGCGTCGAATCTCCCCGCGTGCAGCGCTTCGGCATCAGCGACGCCCTCGACTGGCTGGCCGACAAGGCATATAACATCCCTGGCTTCCGCATGTTCACCATCGTGCTCGGCGTCAACCCCATCAACATGGAGTCGACCGACCGCAGCGCGGGCAACGTGCTCCGCGCGGTAGTCGAGTTCATCCCCGGCGGAGCGCTCATCACCCAGGCGCTCGACAAGTACGGCGTTTTCGAGAAAGTCGGCACCTGGGTACAGCAGCAGCTTGACACGCTGGGCATGATCGGCAGCTCCATCAAAAATGCGCTGATGGATTTTCTCGACAGCCTGAGCTGGCGCGACATCTTCCACCTCGGCGATGTATGGGACCGCGCCAAGCGCATCTTCACCGATCCGATCGACCGCATCAAGGACTTCGTCGTAGGCCTGCTCGAAGGCATCTGGAAGTTTGTCCGCGAGGCCATTCTCAAACCTATCGCTTCCCTTGCATCGAAAACCTCCGGCTGGGACCTGCTGTGCGCGGTGATGGCCAAGAATCCCATCACCGGCGAGGCCGTGCCGCGCACCCCAGATACCCTCATCGGCGGCTTCATGAAACTCATTCATGAAGACGAAATCTGGAACAACATCAAGAAGGCCAACGCCGTCTCGCGCGCCATGAATTGGTTCCAAAGCGTGCTTTCAGGTCTGCTGGGCTTCGTCACCCAGATTCCCGATCTCTTTATTCAGGCACTCAAATCGCTTGAGTGGTCAGACATTCTCGACCTGCCCGGCGGCTTCATGAAGATCGTCGGCGTCTTCGGCAAGTTCCTCGGCAACTTCATCAGTTGGGCCGGCGGCAAGGTCTGGGATCTGCTCCAGATCATCTTTGAAGTGGTTGCACCCAGCGTCATGCCGTACCTCAAGAAGGTCGGTGCGGCCTTCAAGAGCATCCTGAAGAACCCCATGCGCTTTGTCCACACCCTCGTAGACGCCGCCAAGCTTGGGTTCAACAACTTCAGAGCGCACTTTGTCACCCACCTTTTGGCTGGCATCATCGATTGGCTCACCAAGTCACTGTCCGGCGTCTACATCCCCAAGGCGCTTTCGCTGCCCGAGTTTGGCAAGTTCGCGCTGAGCGTGCTCGGCATCAGTTGGCCCCAGATTCGCGCCAAGATCGTAAAGGCGCTCGGTCCCAACGGCGACTCCATCATGAAGGGGCTTGAAACCACCTTCGATGTCCTGGTGGCGCTTTTCAGCGGAGGACCCGCCGCGGCATGGAATTTGATCCAGGAGAAGCTCACAGGGCTCAAGGACATGGTGCTCGATGGCATCGTCAGCCTGGCCGTCGACGCTATCGTAAAGACGGCCATCCCCAAGCTCATCGCAATGTTCATTCCCGGCGCGGGCTTCATATCGGCAATCCTGTCGATTTACGGCACCATCAAGACGTTCATCGAGCAACTGTCGAAGCTAGCGGCAACCGTCAAGGCCTTCCTCGACTCCCTGGTGGCCATGGCCAACGGTCAAATTGCGGGCGCGGCAGCCAAGGTCGAGAGCAGCCTCGGCGGATTTCTATCGCTTGCCATCAGTTTCCTCGCCGGCTTCTTCGGTCTCGGCAACATCGCCGGCAAGGTGATGGGCGTGATCGAGAAAGTCCGCGCCGCCGTGGACAAGGCCCTCGACGTCGCCATCAACTTTATCGTTGGCAAAGCCAAGACCCTGTTCGCCAAGCTGTTTGGGAAAAAGGACGACAAGAAGGAAGGTGACAATCGCCCCGAGTTGATTGCCGGGCTGGCCGCCCTCGATCAATTGACTGCCAAATACAATGAGAAACCGGAGTCCAAGCAGGATCTGGTCTCGGATGTCGCGAAGATCAGGAGCGATCACAAAGTCTTCTCCAGCCTCACGGTCACCGAGCAAGACGAGGAATTCGATTACGTCTATTCGGCGAGCGCCCAGAAGACGAAGAAGGGACCGTCGAACCCGAAGAAGATCAAAGTTTACGAAGCGATCCTGACTAAATTGAGCATCCCTCTCATCAAGGGCGAAAAGGACGCGGACCAGTACCGGGAGAAAATGCGCGCCGCGATCGTCAAAAAATACAAATCCATGACCGTGGGAACGCTGAACAAGCAAGTCTTTCAGTCGGATGCGATTCCAGCCGCCCAAAACCGGATTCGAGGAGACATATTCGAGCTCTGGTTGCAGGAAAATGGCGTAATGGATAGACAGAGTCCAGTCTTCGACGATGAGAAATACAAGGAGCTGGCAAGGAAAAGAATCGCCGACGGCATTCGCGGAACTGCTCTTGTGGAGAGCAAGGTACGCCGCCCCGGCGTTGCGCCGAGCCCAAGCGACGAGTCGCAAATGGAGGACTATGCCCACATCATCAACAACGCGAGAATCGCTGTAAATCAGGGTTCCCTGACAACCAAAGGGCCCTTCACAAAGGTCATCTATATAATCAGCGACAAGAGTCTCATCAAAATCTGGGATCCGATTCTCAAGACCTACCTTGCCGGCATCTATCAGATCGAGTGACGTTCACCATGAAAATCCATCTTGCCCTTCTTCAGGCGATTATCCCGTCCATCGACTCATTGCGGTTATCCGATCGTTCCCGGGTGCTCGGAATATGGGAGAAAATAAAGACATCCAAGACGGTCGACGGCGTGAAGTATTTCGGTGCGGGCGAAAGCCTCAAGCCACTCGATGGGGTCGATTCGCTAGTCAAGGAGTTCTCAAAAAAAAGGGTAGAAAGTTACACATTTTCCGACGTCAAGAGCGCGATTCATCAACAAGGACGCATGAATTGGAGGATAAGTATCCGCAGGTCTCTCTTCGCGGCGACGTTGCAGGCGGTGGTGCCCGACGAACTTGTTCATGGCTTCGCTGAGGAACTGATTGCGCTCAATCGAATCCTTCTGACTGAGATTCCAGACGCCAAGGTGGAAAATCCGTTTTCCGCTTTACGCGTTCCTGAGGCTCGATACGATGTTACGCGTCCGCCCCGCTCCTTCGGAATCCTGGCTCCTGACAGCATTTTCGACGTCATCTACCTCAAGTCGCAACTCAATCCGGAGAGGCAGGCTGTTGTCGACCAACTCCTGTCGAGGTCGCTTCCCGAGGGAGCTGCACGGAAAACGGCCGGAGACTTTGTCACAATCGTGTGGAGCGACTTCAGCAAGCTGTCCGTATCGTCGATCCTGTCCCGCCGCTATGCCTGGCTCGCGGAGAGCGGCGCATTTCCTATCGACAGCTCCTTCAATTCAATCGGAGATAAAGAATTCGGGTTGTTGCAGTCGAAGCGGACGCGAGAGTTTACCGCCTACAGTTCGTTCGACGGCAGGGCGGTCAAGGGAATTGTCGCGGACCGTCCGGAGGACGCGATCGAAACGATGGAACATCTGCGAGAAATCCTGAATGCGGGTCAGACTGCAGAAGGCGAGAGCGTCAGCGGAATCACTTTGATTTTGCCGTCGAGAGAGTCGGCAGTGATGCTTCACCCTCTGGCCACAAGCTACGGATTGGGCGTTGTCTATGTCGGCGAGGACAATAGGCTGTGGAACCCTTTCCCGCCGGAGTATGATCCTGCCTGAGCAGAAGGCGGAAGTTCGGTGGGTTCTTTTTGGCCTTCCTCCAATGAGGGCAGAGAAATGATCGGAGGTTCCCTCGAACGACTTTATGACATGGCTGGAGTGGCCTTGCTACCTCGTCCCCGCAGGCAACCGAAAATCAACCCCCGCGTCGCGATTCACCTTCACCGTCGCCGCAAGGTCGAGTTGATTGACCGCAATCTCGCTGGGATGCCGGTCGCCCACAAACAGCGTGTCCCTGGTCAGAAGGTAGTTATGAATCTGCTCCGGCGGCCGGCCGTCCTTGAAGATCAGAGTGACCGCCGCTTCGTTCTCCGCGGTCGGCGTCGGTGGCGGGTAAGAATATGCCGGCGCAGCCGGACCCTGATTGGTTCCAGAAGGCCATGGCGGAGCCTGTTGCTCTTCGGCCTCCTGATCGTACCCTTCCGAGGCCGGGTTCGCAGAGGACGATGACTCGTCATCGCCAGTGTCATCCGGAATGGCAAGGTAGTAGGGAGCAATCCATCCGGAAGTTCCGTAAGGAACGACCGTCCCATAAGACGACACATATAGCCTGCGGTAGCGCCAACGGCCCGAATTGAATGGCGGATACGATGGTGAATACGGCGGCCTGCGCCTGAAGACAACGCCGGCGGCACTTTGTGCCGTCCGCGGCGCAATGAAAGGCCTGTTGGGCGCATAGCTACGACCGCCGGAAAGCCCTCGCTGAGCGGAGGCGCTTGGGCGAGAGGCCGGCGCACTCCGCCCGGAAAATCCTCCGTGGAACGAAGACCGCTGCGCGCACGCCGGGAGCGCCATCCAAACCACCACCAGCGCAACTGCTGCGAGACGCCTCATGAAATCAGTTTACGCCTGATTGGAATTCCGCGGCGTCGATTCTTGCCGGCATTGGAATTGGTGTGAATCTAGCCCTGCAAATCAAGACTCAACGCCACCAGTCGGACCGGATCTCCGCGCCGCGCACAAACTCGGCCGGCAGTCCCGGCGTAGGAGACCACAGCTTGAGGTCCTTCACCGCAACCACATATTCGATTGGCTGCTTCCAGGGGTGGAGCGCGAGATCGAACAGACCCCAGTGGATGGGCATGAACAATCCGTTTTCGCCGAGCGCCCGGAAGCTGCGCACGGCTCCCTCCGGGCCCATGTGAATATTGATCCAGAGCGGATCGGATGCGCCGATCTCGAGCATCGTCAGGTCGAACGGGCCAAACGCCTCGCCAATCTCACCAAACCCCGGCCACTCTCCCGAGTCAGCCCCGTAATAGACGCGATGGCTTGGACCGGTCAACGCGAACGACGCCCACAACGTCTCAAAGCGATTGAACAAACTGCGTCCGGAAAAGTGGCGCGCCGGCAACGCCGTGATCGTTACATCGCCGGCTTTCACATCTTGCGTCCAATCGAGTTCCGTAATGCGCGACTGTTCCACGCCAAAGCCTTTCAGGATCGCGCCCACCCCAAGCGGCGTAACCCAGTTTGCTCGTCGCATGTTCTCCTCGCCCGCCGACTGCATGCCTGCCAGCCGCCGCACCGTGACTTCGCCCAGGTGATCGTAGTGATCGTGCGAGATGATGATCGCGTCGATGGGCGGCAAATCCTCAAGCCCGAGCGTCGTCGGAAAAAAGCGCTTGGGCCCCGCCCACTGCGTTGGCGCGGCGCGCTCGTCCCACACAGGATCAATGAGAATCCGCACGCCATCGATTTCAACCAATGAGGATGAATGGCCAAACCAGGTGACGCGCAGGCCCGATGCCGGGCTCGTCCGGTAGATTTTGCTGTCGGTATGGAACGGCCCCAGGGGCTGTTGCGGCGAGCGCGCTGCAGTTCCAGTAAAGAAGCGCGGGCCCACCTTGAAGATTGTGGAAAGACCGCCAACCCTTGTCGGCACAGGGTTCACAAAGCGATTCCCCATGCGCTGGGCCGTCGTCAAGGTCATGAGTATTTGATGCGCGCGTCCGCTGCTGCGATTCCGGCAAACACAGTTCCCGCGAACCAGCGATTCGGCAACATTGCCTTAAGTCTAGTTGCCGCTGCTCGTGTCCCGGTCATACGTCGGAAAGGGTTCCGGCCAGGGGCTCGTCGGCATCGTTTGCAGCGTCGCAAGGTCGGCCTGCACCTGCGCCCACAACTGCGCATTCTTCTTCGTCGTGATCGGCGCATCCGGGTCGGCATAGTACGCCAGAATGTCTTCCTTTATTCCCGCCGGAATCGGATCCGTAGGCTTCCGCGTCAGCAGGTGAAGCAAATGGGCGTATGTGGAGTCTGTCAATGAATACCCGCCAGGCTGCACCACGCGTCCCGTGTCCAGGTCGCGATTCGGCAGCGGATGGTGCGGGTCGCGCGCCGCATTCTGCGCCTTTCCGGGAATTGCAGCCAGATTGTTCGCCGCAGCGCTCACCGCGACAAGTCTTGCTTGCCCGTCCGTCTCAGGGCCTGCCTCAGCCTTTGCGGCCGCAGATCCAGGCGGTGTAAATCGAACCAGAGTCTGGCGAAACGCCGCCATCGACATGGCCACGCTGAGCATATATTTCGCTTCTGTTTCTTCCGTCGGCCCCTTTACCGCAACCACCTTCAGCGGCCCAAACTTCGGGATTACAAACAACAGTCCCGCCAACGCATATGTCCCGATTCCCGCCTTGTGCCGGTAAGCTTGCCAGTCGTTCTCGATTCCCACCGCCGCTGCCTCCTTCTCGAATTCGAGAGCCTCGGGCGTCTGCGGATCGTCGGGTTCGTGCCTGCGATGCAGCAGCGTGACTGCGTAGGCGATGCGAGGAATGAAATTGCGCACAGCAAATCGATAGGCCCGCACGTTGACGCGCCGTCCCCTGGTTCCCGTGAAGTCTTCGCCCACTCCATACGTCTGGTAAAAAGCCAGCGCAAGCAGTTTCACCGGCACCTCCAATCCAATATGCCGCAGATAATGAACGGGCGCCACGCGATGATGCGCTATTTCGTTTATGTCGAATGCGAACTCCGTCTGCACATGCTCGCGTTGGCCCTCGGCAAAGTTCACCACCGGGCCATACTTCGCGCGCAGCTTGGGAAACTCGATCGGGACTGCTAGGTTCGTCGCCTCCGCGTGCCCCACCGTGTCGCCGACGTAGTGCGAAAGCGCGCCGATCGCGAACGCCAACTCATCGGCGTTCTGCGCGTCGCGGAAAAGATTGATCACGAAGTCGCCGGTGCGCACATAGTGCGTCAGGTTTGAATAATTCAAGTCGCCGAACGGGTAATATCCAATATCCTGAATCACGCATCCGCCGTACGCGTAGGCGCGCGCCTCATCGAGTTGCGCCGGCGTCAGGTTCGGATACCGGCTCAGGAGCAGCGGAACAATCGAATCCTTCCAAGCCAGATCGATCAACTGCTCGTGCGTGAGGACTGAATAGGCGTGCGCGTCGCCTCCCCACGGCATCAGGAGTCCAAAAACCAGCAGAATCACAGTCCGAAAACGCCTTAACACCGCCGAACCTCGATACTAGCTCTGATGCAGTCCATGGCAGCCACGTGTCCTGGGGCTGGTTTTTGGTCGCAAGCAAGGCCTAACTCTCCGGAGTCTTGATGCCCGAAACAGAATATTCCAAGACAAAGTCGCCCCGCCAGCAGATAAGATGAACACGTCTTTCCTAATCCACTTTTGGAGGTTCCGGTGCGTTCAGTTCATTCCTTCGCAGCCGCAGCGCTTCTGCTCTCGACCCTCGCTTTTGCTCCGGCGGCGACGCTTGCCGCACCCAAGCCGCATATCTACCAGCGCCCCGCGCTCAGCCGCGACTCGATCGCTTTTGGATACGCCGGCGATCTTTGGACCGTGCCACGCGAGGGCGGCCGCGCCACGCGGCTCACGGTCGGCGTTGGCATTGAAACCGCTCCCGTCTTCTCGCCCGACGGCAGCACGCTCGCCTTTACCGCGGACTATGACGGCAACACCGACGTCTTCACCATCCCCGCCACGGGCGGCGTCCCCTACCGCGTCACCTATCACCCCGCGAATGACGTGGCTGTCGGCTGGACTCCCGACGGCAAGCAGATTGTCTTCCGCTCCACCCGCCAGTCGGCCAGCCGCTATAGCCAGCTTTATACCGTGCCCGCCAAGGGTGGCATCGCCACCGTGCTGCCCCTGCCCATGGCCTATCAGGGACAATACTCGCCAGACGGTTCGCAAATCGCCTATACCCCTCTACCCCTCGCCTTCGGATTCGACTACTTGTCCTTCGTCTCCTGGGGCAACTACCGCGGCGGGCGCGCCGGCGTAATCTGGATCACCTCGCTGCCCGGCCTCGACTCCGTCCAGATTCCGCATGAAGTCGCCTCCGATTTCAGCCCTGTCTACGCCAGTGGAAGTATCTACTTCCTCTCCGGACGCAAGGGTCGCATCGGCATCTTTCGTTACGACCCCACAACCAAAACCGTCACCGAAGCCCTGCACAACGACGGCCCGGATATCCGTACCCTCGCCGGCAATGGCGACACGCTGGTCTACGACCAGCTCGGCGACATCTTCCTCTATGACACCGCCTCCGGCAAGAGCCGCCAGGTTCCCATTGAGATTGACGCCGACCTTCCCGAGGTGCGCCCGCGCATCCAGGCAGTGAGCGAGGAAATCGACCACACATCCATCTCACCCACCGGCCTGCGCGCCGCCATTGAGGCCCATGGAGACATCTTCACCGTCCCCGTCAAGCATGGCCCAACCCGCGATATCACCAACACTCCAGGCGTCATGGAGCGCGCCCCCGCCTGGTCGCCGGACGGCCAATCCATTGCATATTTCTCCGATGAGTCCGGCCTCTATGCGCTGCACGTCGCTCCGCAAACCGGCGACGCAGTCGCCGGCGCAGCGCCCATCAAGAAGTTTCCGCTCGCCTCCGAGCCCACCTACTACTTCGATCCCAAGTGGTCGCCCGATTCGAAAAAAATCGCCTTCCACGACAACCGCCTCAATATCTACATGCTTGACACCACCACCGGCAAGCTCATCACGGTCGGCGATAAGAACGTCTTCGGCGGCTTCTCCAACGTCAACTACGATCTCGACTGGTCGCCCGATTCCAAGTGGATTGCCTATCCCCGTTCGCTCGCCAACCATCTGCACGCGCTTTTCCTTTATTCGCTCGACACCGGCCAGTCAACGCAGGTGACCGACGAGATCGCGGACTCAACCGAGCCGGCCTTCGACCACGATGGCAAGTATCTCTACTTCCTCGCCAGCACCAACTCCGGCGCCACGTCTGACGGCCTGGACATGACCAGCGACCTCTATAACCCCACCTCCAACATCTATGCAGCCGTGCTCGCCGCCGATCAGGCCTCGCCCATCGCGCCCGAGCTCGACGATGAGAAGACCGCGGTCGAAAAGAAGGACGAAGCCAAAAAAGACGATGAGAAATCGCCGGACGCTGACAACAAAAAGAAAGACACCGCCAAGAGCGACGACGAAAAGTCCAAGCCGGATGCTGCGCCCAAGCCCGTGAAGCCCATCAAAGTCGACCTCGCAGGAATAGAAACGCGCATCGTCGCGTTGCCCCTGCCCGCGGCCAATTATTCCGCGCTGGCCGCCGGGAAAAAAGGAAGTATCTACTTCCTCGGAGAAACTGCTCCGACAGGCACTCCAAGTGGCGCGCTGACTCTCAGCCGATGGATACTCGAAGATCGCAAGACAGAAAAACTCGCAGAGCACGTGCAGAGTTTCCAAATCTCCGCCGACGGCGAAAAAATGCTCCTCGCCATTTCCCACCGCGACCCGGAGTCAATGGACGGTGGAGGCGGCCCGCCAAGTTGGGTGATCGTGCCCGCCAACGCGCCGGTAAAGCCTGGTGAGGGCAACCTCTCCTTCGCAGACTTGAAGGTTCACGTCGACCCCGCCGCCGAGTGGATGCAGATGTATCACGAGGTCTGGCGCATCGAGCGCTCCTATTTCTACGACCCGCACTTCCACGGCACTGACACCGTTGCCGACGAGCGCCGCTTCGAGCCGTATGTGGCTTCCATCGCTTCGCGCGCCGACCTCAATTACATCTTTCAGGAAATGCTCGGCGCTTTTTCTGTTGGCCATCTGCGCGGCTTTGGCGGCGCCATTCCCACCGGCCCGCACGTCCCCGGCGGACTCCTCGGCGCCGATTACTCCATCAACAACAACCGCTACTGCCTGGCCAAAATCTACACCGGCGGAAAATTCAATCCTCGCGCCAAGGCTCCTCTGGCGCAGCCCGGCCTCAACGTCTCCGTCGGCGATTGCATCCTCGCCATCAACGGCCTCGACCTCGATGCCTCCATCGACATCCAGAAGCCGCTTGAGGGCACAGATGGCCATGTCATCAGTCTCCGCATCGCATCCGCCGACGGCAAGAATCCGCGCGACATCTCTGTAACTCCCGTTGGAAGCGAAGCTACCCTGCGCAATATCGATTGGATTGAAGGCAACCAGCAGAAGGTCGATAAACTCTCCGGCGGAAAGCTTGCCTATGTTTATCTTCCCGACACGGCCGAAGGCGGCTTTACCAACTTCAATCGCTACTATTTCGCGCAAACACAAAGGCAGGGCGCAATCATCGACGAACGCTTCAACGCTGGCGGTCAGGTTGCCGACTATTTCGTCGAAGTCATGGGCCGCCACATCGAATCTTACTGGGCGCCGCGTTACGGCAAAATCGAGCACACCCCGAATGCGGGCATCTACGGACCCAAAGTTATGATCGCCAATGAATTCTCGGGCTCCGGCGGCGATGCTCTTCCCTGGCTCTTCAAGCAAGCCAAGATCGGGGTCCTGGTGGGCAAACGTACATGGGGCGGCCTCGTTGGCATCGATGAAATCCCCGTTCTGATGGATGGCGGAAACGTCACCTCTCCGAGCGTCGCTTTCTTCTCACCCAAAGGCGAATGGGATGTCGAAAATCACGGCGTCGACCCCGACGTGGTTGTCGATCAGGATCCAAAAGCAGTCAGCGAAGGCCACGATCCGCAGTTGGAAAAAGCCGTTTCCATCGCGCTCGATAACCTTGCGCAGCATCCCGCCACGCAACCCGAAAGGCCTGCCTATCCCGACTACCACCATTAAGTAGCGCATGCTGGCTGCGGCGGGCTTCGGTCGACGAATTGCCCACATTTTCCCGGCGATCGCCGAGGCTCGACTCCGGTCGAGCCTCACGTTTAAAATCTATCCATATAAAGGATTCAGAACTATGCCAAAACACGAATTTCAAACTGAAGTCAATCAGCTTTTGCAACTCATCGTCCACTCCCTTTATTCGCATCCCGAGATATTTCTCCGCGAACTCGTCTCGAACGCTTCCGACGCGCTGGACAAATTGCGCCATCTCACGCTCACTGACGACGCATACAAGCCGCTGCCCTTCAATCCGCGCATCGATCTGGAATTAGACGAACAGAAGCAGACACTCACCATTGCCGACACCGGCATCGGCATGAATGAAGAAGATCTCATATCGCACCTCGGCACCATCGCCCGCTCCGGCACAAAAAACTTTCTCGCTCAACTTTCGGCGGACGCCAAGAGGGACTCCAATCTCATCGGCCAATTCGGCGTCGGGTTCTACAGCGTCTTCATCGTTGCGGATCGCGTCGAAGTCACCTCGCGCAAGGCCGGCGAAGAGAAAGCCTGGCGCTGGACCAGCGATGGCACGAGCGGATTCGAAATCGAACCTGCCGAGCGCCCCGTCGCCGGGACCACTGTCTTGATCCACTTCAACGACGAAGGCAAGCAATACGCCAACGGCTGGCGATTGCAGGAGATTGTGAAAAAGTATTCCAATCACATCGCCTTCCCCATCTTTCTCACCTACGAAAAGAGCGAGTGGAACGAAACTGAGAAGAAGTCGGAGAAGAAGCGCGTCACCGAGCAGGTGAATGCAGCCAGCGCCCTCTGGCAGCGGCCCAAGGGCGAACTCAAAGACGAAGACTACAAGGAGCTCTACAAATCCATCTCCGGCGATTGGGAAGACCCGCTCTTCTGGTTCCACACCAGGGCGGAAGGAACGCTTGAATACACCACGCTTTTCTACATCCCCGCCAAGGCCCCGCTCGATCTTTATCAAGCCGAATACAAGCCGGGCGTCAAGCTCTACGTCAAGCGCGTCTTCATCACAGACGACTCGAAAGACCTGTTGCCCCAATATCTGCGTTTTGTGCGCGGCATCATCGACAGCGAAGACCTTCCCCTCAACGTCAGCCGCGAAATCCTGCAGCAGAATCGCGTCCTCGCCACCATCCGCAGCGCCAGTGTGAAGAAGATTCTCTCCGAGCTCAGGAACATCGCAACCAGCCAGCCGGACCAGTATCTGAAATTCATCACCGAGTTCAACCGCCCTTTGAAAGAGGGCCTCTACACCGACTTCGCCAACCGCGAGTCGTTGCTCGAATTGATCCGCTTCAAGTCAACCAAGGTGGAAGGGCTCACCAGTCTCGCCGAAGCGAAGTCGCGTATGAAGGACGGGCAGAAGAGCATCTATTACATCACCGGCGGCTCCGAGCCGTTGCTTCGCACTTCGCCGCTTTTGGAGATTTACAAGAAGAGAGACATCGAGGTTCTGATTCTCGACGACGACTTCGACGAGATCGTCTTCGGGGGCATCGACAAATACGGAGACATCGATCTCAAGTCGGTCAACAAGGGCCCAACCAGCGAGGATCTGAGTGACACTGCCGAGTCCGATAAGTCAGAATCCTTGAAACCGCTGCTCGACAAACTGAAGGCCACACTCGGCGATCGCGTCAAGGATGTGCGCGCCTCCGTGCGCCTCGCTGACAGCCCCTCCTGCATCGTCAGCGACGAAGAAGAGCCGTCAATGCAGATGCAGCAGATGTTGCGCGCCATGGGACAGGCCAACATCCCTTCGCCAAAGCCTACACTCGAAATCAACCCCGATCATGAGATCGTCAAAAAGCTTCTCGCTCGCAAAGACGACGCTATCTCCGAAGACGCAGCCTGGCTCCTTCTCGATCAGGCGCTTCTCATGGAAGGCGTGCCGCTTCAAGACCCTGCCGTATTCGTCCAGCGTCTCAACCGCGTATTGAACCTTTCCATCTGATGGTTGCGGCTGCTCCTGCACGCAGCCGCCAATGCGATCGGCCCAGCGCAGGAAGCAATCGAGACGTGCCGTCAGCTCGCTATCGCGTCCGCTTGCGCCGCATGAACCTGCTGCGCCCGATTGATCGCTGCCTGAATGTTCGGCATGATATTCTCGCGGCCAACGCAGTCCTGGAATCGCGCTCCCTGCAACAGCTTCGATGGCTGCTGCATGGCCCCGCAAAGCAGCATGGTTCGTCCGGATTCGTGGAGTCGTTTAGCGAAAGATTCAATGGCGTGAATGCCGGTAGCGTCGATAGCGGTCATGTTGCGCAATCGCAAAATCACCACCGGCTCAAACGCCTCCAGGTTCACCGTCGCTTCCACCAGTTTCTCCGTGGTGCCGAATAGAAACGGCCCGTGAATACGCAGCAGCGTGACATAGGACGGAAGAATGCGCCCCTGCAACACATGCGGCAATCCATCGC
>Ga0302319_10006862_pt1 | contig 22503 bp, 23 predicted proteins | sample Bog_T0_2_FD_203319 | JGI IMG/M metagenome (GOLD analysis project Ga0302319, IMG submission 203319) | Peat permafrost microbial communities from Stordalen Mire near Abisko, Sweden - Bog_T0_2 | ecosystem: Environmental > Terrestrial > Soil > Wetlands > Peat | place: Sweden: Abisko, Stordalen Mire... | reverse complement strand
TGCCATCGCCTGATGATGTTCAGGCAGGCTGTGTCCAGCAAATTGCTTCCGGAGCCTTCGATCACCTTCGCTTCTCGAACCGATCCATCTATCTCGACGATGAACATCACGTAGACCGTCGTGCTGCCCTGTGGCAAAAGGGTGTTCACGCTCCGCACGCCGTTGATCATCGACGACAGATAGTGGACGCCCGGGTCGTCGGCCCTGCCCAATTTGGGGGCAAGATCTGTTCGGTCCGGAAAAACAAGCTGCGGCGGCGAGTCCCTGTCGATCTTCGGCGGACCCAGGCATCCCGTCAGGGCCCCCAGGAGGGCCAGCGCAAGAAGGACAATGGGTCGCATGGAGCCGAGGGTGTGCCGCGTCCGGGCGCTGGCAATGAGCCTTTCGCATTGCGAAAGGCTGGCGGGATGGACGGGACTCGAACCCGCGGCCTTCTGCGTGACAGGCAGACGCTCTAACCAGCTGAGCTACCACCCCGTAACCGAGGAAGGGTGGACCGTAGGTTTCGGCCGGGTCAAGTCAACCCGGATAATTCGATGGTGCCCCGGTTCGCCTACGGCTCACCCGGGCAATCCGATCTGCCGGAGGGCCTCATAGGCGGCGATTCCGGCCGCGGTGCTGAGATTGAGGGAACGCAGGTCCGGATTCGCATGGGGGATAGTCACCCGCCAGTCGGCAAGTTCGTCGTGAAGCCAGCCCGGTGCCCCGTCCCCTTCGTTGCCAAACACGAGCCCATCGCCATCCGCATAACGGACGTCCCAGAAGCTCCGTGTGGACTTTGTGGTGAATAGCCACAGGCGCCCGGGCGCCTCGGGGCTGGACCGGAACGCCGCCCAGTCGGCATGTTCATGGACGTCGAGCGACCGCCAATAATCCATGCCGGCCCGCTTCAGGTTGCTGTCCGTGATCCTGTAGCCGAGCGGATGGATCAGGTGGAGCCTCGACCGCGTAAGGGCGCACATCCGGCCGACGTTTCCGGAATTCTGGGGAATCTGGGGCTGGAACAGGACGACGTGAAGCATGTGCGCTCCGCCCGCGCCGCCTATTCGACGACAAGCCCAGTGTTGTCCGCGCTGAGGATGCGCCCGTCGGATTCCACGCGCGCGGCGGCAAAGGCCCCGCGCATGCCGCCCAGCACCTGGTCGGCCTCGGAGAATTCGCACACGCAAAGCACACTCGATCCGCTCCCGCTGAGCCATCCCGTGAAGGCGCCCGCGTGAAGTCCGGCGAGGATGGCTTCGGCACCGCCGGGAATCTTGGGCAGCCTGTACGGTTCATGCATGAAGTCTCCGGTTGCCTGCCGGAGGCGGGCAAAATCCCCGGTGGCGAATGCCGCCACGATATAGGCCGCGCTGTTGATGCTCTTGACCGCGTCAAAATAGGGGATCGTCAGGGGCAGCGCCCCGCGCGATTCCTTGGTCAGGAGTTCGGTCGCTGGGGAAACGACGACAAACGCAAGTTCCGCGGGCACCGGAAACCTGATCGTCTCCACATAGGAGCCATTGGCCGGGTCGCTTCGGGAGACGCAGAAGCCGCCCAAAACCCCCGCCCCTGCATTGTCCGGATGCCCCTCAAGTTCGGACGTCAGGCCTATCAGCTCGCTCCTTCCCAGGCCGGTGCCGTGGAGGGCGTCCAATCCAGCGAGGATTCCCGCGATCACCGTCACGCTCGAACCCAGCCCCCGCGCCGGGGGCACATCGCCGTCGATCCTGAACCTGAAGCCGCCCGCCGGGACTCCGGATTTCGCCTGAAACGCGGCGGCTGCACCCCGGACCATGTCGAGCGCCCGCGCGTCCGCAGGCCGCTCGGGCGCGGCCTCGGAGCCGGGGATCCTTGAGAGCTCCACCCTGTTGTGGATCCCGAGGGCGAGGCCCAGCGTGTCGAAACCCGAACCGCAGTTGGACGTGCTGCCGGGTACGCGGACGGTGACGGAGTCCAGGGTGTGCGACATGGTTGGCCGTTCACCTTCGGAATTTGAACGCCTTGTCCAACTCGCGCAACTGTTCCTTCTTCTTCACGACCTCGCGCTTGTCGAAAAGCTTCTTGCCGGTGCAGAGCCCCATCTCGACCTTGACGAGCGCGTCCTTGAAATACATCCGCAGGGGCACGACGGTCCTCCCGCCCGCCTCGAGGGCCTGGGATATCTTTCGGATCTGGTGACTGTGGAGCAGGAGCTTGCGCGTCCGGCGCGGCTCGTGGTTCTGGGTGTTGCCGAAGGCGTAGGGGTCTATGTGCACATTGTGCAGCCAGAGCTCGCCCTTGTCGCACCTCCCGAATGCGCCCGTGATCTGCGCCTTTCCGGCGCGGATCGACTTCACCTCCGTCCCGCGCAGCTGGATACCGGCCTCAAAGCGCTCGTCCACGAAGTAATCGTGAAGAGCCTTGGAATTGCGGATCTCCGTGTACCGCTTGGCTTCCTTTTTCTGCGCGGACATTTCGCCTTAATGCTCCCACTTTGCGCCGTGTTTGCAACCGGCGAAGCGCGGCGGCCGCGCCTGGATCAAACGCCCAGCTCGTAGCTGATCTTGTCCTCGATGATCTCCCTAAGGGCGGTATCCTCCGGGGAGAGCTTTTCCAGCGATTCGACGAGCGGACGGTTCCCGCGCTTGAGCTGCTTCACCCGGCGCGAAACGACGTTAACCAGGATGTTCGGATCGGTGATCTTGGCCAGGGCCTGTTTGATGTAGTCGTCTCGCATGGGTGGTTGTGTTCAGGGAGGAAAAGGGGACAGCCTGACAGCCGCCATCGGGCTGGGTCAAGCCAAAGCGGAGGCACGCACTTGCCTCGCGTAAATTATTGCCGCCAATGAAGTTGACTGGCCCCCAAGGCAGGCGTCGGGCCGGCGCCCGAAAATACTTGTCTAAGGCCGGATCCAACGTACTTTCGACCGCTCAACCCGAAGCAGATCCCTTTCCAACCCATCGTCCCATGTCCCAGCACAAAAGCCTCCAGAGCTCCGGCGGAATCGTCGTCAAGCGCAACGTCCTTAAGCGTTTCGAGCGCGTCGATCTGCTGAAGAAGCGTCTCCAGTGGAAGGAAGGCGACCGGGTCGTCAGTCTGCGCAAGACCAAGCCCGACGTCTGAGCGCCGGAAACGGCGCCAGGAATGCACGAGTTTATCGTCTGGGTCCACGGGCAGGCCGCCCAGCTCCATATCTGGTCGCGCGAGCTGATCAGGTGGTACCTTGATTCTCTCAGCTCCGGCGGATACCCGGTGGTCGTGCTGTTGATGGCGATCGAGAGTTCGGTCTTTCCGTTGCCGAGCGAGCTCGTGATTCCACCGGCGGTCTTCGTCGCCAAGTCCCAGGGCATCATGACGGTGCCGGGCATCGTGCTCGCCGGAGCCCTCGGCTCCTGGCTCGGGGCAAGCCTCATGTACTGGATAGCCCGGATCGCGGGCCGGCCGTTTGTCATCCGCTTCGGCCGATATTTCCTCATGCCCAGGGAGAAGATCGAGCTGGTCGAGCGCTGGGCGGCGCGCTACGGCGAATTCGGGGTGTTCGCCGCCCGATTCATACTGGTCGTCCGGCACCTGATCGGCATACCCGCCGGCATCGTGCGCCTGAACTACGTGAAGTTCTCGTTCTACACTTTCCTCGGGTCGCTGATCTGGTGTTCAGCCCTGGGCTGGGTGGCAGTCCAGGCCGGCAAGAACCAGGCGCTGATGAGGGGCGAATTGAAGTCGGTGACCGAATGGATCATCGGCGCCCTCATGGTTTTCGGGGCGATCTATTATTTTTTCGTGCACAAGTTCGCCCGCCGGGCAGCGTGACCTGTCGCCGTTCGCTCAACCGACCTTAACCCACCTGGCGCCGAGCTTCGAGCTGCGGACGGACGCCTCAATGAAGGCCATGCCCGCGACGCCATCGTCGATGGTCGGAAAGTCCAGATCCGCGGGGCTCTTCTCCCCGGCAACTTCGGCCGAGATCGCCCGAAACGCCTCGCGGTAGATGTTGCCGAAGGCCTCCAGGTAGCCCTCGGGGTGGCCGGAGGGGGTCCGCGCCGCGCCCTTTGCCTGCGCGCTCAGATACCCGTGCCCGCGCCGGCGGACCTCCGGGGCCCGGTCGGGGTACTTGACCGTCAGCTCCTCGGGAAACTCCTGCTCCCACTCGAGGCCCGCCTTTTCCCCGTACACGCGCAGGGCCAGGCGGTTGTCCTCACCGACCGAGATCTGCGAGACGTGGAGCACCCCCTTGGCGCCCCCTTTGAAGCGGAGCAGGATGTTCGCGTCGTCGTCGAGCCTGCGGCCCGGGACGAACGTCGTGAGGTCGGCGCACAGCGATTCGATCCTGAGGCCGGTGACGTATTGGGCGAGGTTCGCCGCGTGGGTGCCGATGTCCCCGATCGATCCCGCCGCGCCGCTGCGCGCCGGGTCGGTGCGCCAGCCGGCCTGCTTCTGCCCGGTGCTCTCCAGCCTGGTCGAGAGCCACCCCTGGGTGTACTCGACCACCACCTTGCGGATCCTTCCCAGGGCGCCGCCCTTCACCAATTCGCGCGCCTCCTTGACCATGGCGTTGCCGGTGTAGTTGTGGGTGAGGACAAAGACCTTGCCCGTGCGCCGGACGATCTCGCGGAGCTTCCTGGCTTCGGCGAGGTTGAAGGTGACCGGCTTGTCGCAGACGACGTTGAATCCCTTCTCGAGGAAAAGCTTCGCAGGGCCGAAATGCTGGTGGTTTGGCGTCACGATCACCACAAAATCCAGCCGACTGCCGGCCGGCCTGGCCGCCTCCGCGGCCGCCATCTCGGCGTAGGTTCCGTAGACCCGCGAGGGGTCGAGGAGGAGGTCCGCCCCCGAGGCGCGCGAACGCGCCGCGTCCGACGAAAAGGCACCCGCCACCAGCTCAGCCCGCCCGTCCATGGCCGCCGCGATGCGGTGGACCGCGCCGATGAAGGCGCCGCGCCCGCCGCCGATCATTCCGTAACGAAGTTTTCGTGCCGTGCTCATTTCTTCTTTTTCTCGAATGCCGCGTCGAAGGCTCGCGTGCTCGTAGGAAAGTCCAGTTTGCGGACAAAGGCCGCGGCCTCCGTTGCGCCGTGGATCCGGTCCATGCGGATGTCCTCCCATTCGACGGAAAGCGGACCCCTGTAGGCGACGTCGTTGAGGGCCACGATGATGTCCTCGAAACGCACGTCCCCGCGCCCGACCGACCTGAACTCCCAGAACCGGCGGGGATCGCCGAAGCTCGTGTGGCCCCCGAAGACGCCGGCCGTGCCGTCGCCGCGGTTCCACCAGACATCCTTCATATGCACGTGGAAAATGCGCTCCCCGAAGGCGCGTATGAACTTAACGTAGTCCACCCCCTGGTACCCCAGGTGCGAGGGATCGTAATTGAAGCCGAACCTTCTGTGACCCTTGACCGCCGCTATCGCCCGCTGGGACGAGGCGATGTCGAAGGCGATCTCGGTGGGATGCACCTCCAGGGCGAAGTTGACGTTGAACTTCTCGAAGGCCTCCAGGATGGGGCCGAAGCGGCGGCCGAAGTCGGCGAATCCCTTGTCCCAGTACTCCTGCGAGGTCGGCGGAAAGGCGTAGATGGAATGCCAGATCGAGGAACCCGTGAAGCCGTTGACGACGGCCGGCGAGCGATCCCCAGGCTTGCGGCCGGGCTCGGCGTCGAAAAACGCGCGGGCGGCCCGCACCGTCAGCGCTAGGCGTTTTGCCGCGCGGCGCCGGACTCCCTCGGGGTTCCCGTCGCCCCACACCGACGGCGGGAGGATGGCCTTGTGGCGTTCGTCGATATTGTCGCACACCGCCTGGCCGACGAGATGGTTCGATACCGCCCAGCACCCCAGCCCGTGGGCCTTGAGGAGCTGCCACTTCTCCGCAAGGTACTTTCGAGATCCTGCGGCCGCCTCCACGTCGAAGTGGTCGCCCCAGCAGGCCAGCTCCACCCCGTCGTAGCCCATGCGGGCGGCGAGCGGGGCCAGCTGTTCGAGCGGCATGTCGGCCCATTGGCCGGTGAAAAGCGTTACGTGTCGTGACATGGGGTTGGATTCTCCTGGTTTATGATGGGTTTGCCATTTCCTGGGCATCGGGGGGACCGGTCGCGGATCAGGCCCTTCCCCACTTCCTGAGCTGCTCGAAGCAGAGCCCCACCGACACGATTGGCGTGTGGTTGAAGGCCTCCTGCTCGACAATGTACCATTCCACGGCCCCGACGGATTCCACGGCGGCAAAGACCTCGGTGAAATCGACCGGCCCCAGGCCGAGTTCCTTCTCGTCCTTCAGATGCACCAGGTGCACGCGCGCGCCCTGGTCGCGGAGGAACCGCCCGGGCGAATAGCCGGCGTGATGAACCCAGTAAACATCGACCTCGCCCAGGAGATTCCGAGGCTCGGCTGCGCCCAGGAGCCAATCCATGGCGGGGCGGCCCTCCAGGATCTTGAATTCCGTGCCGTGGTTGTGGAAGCTGAAGCGGAGCCCGGCTGCCCGGAGCCTGGCCCCGATGGCGTTGAGCTCCTCGCCGATCTTCTCGACCGCCGCACGGGACGACAGCTCCTCCGGCTGCCAAAAGGGACAGATCACGTCGCGCGTGCCCACGGTGCGGGCATCGTCGACCACCTTGTCGAATTCCGCGCGGAGCAGCTTGATGCCCACATGCATCCCAGAAACCCTGAGGCCGGCGGCGTCCAGGGCGGCCTTCGCCCCCTTGGCGTCGAGGTTGCCGTAACCGGCGAGTTCCACCCCCGTGTAACCTATCTTGGCGACTTGGGCGACGGCGCCGGCAAAGTCGGCCTTGGTGAGGTCGCGGATTGAATAGAGCTGAAGGGAGACGGGGGTCTTGGGCATGATGGGGTAATGTTCATTTTGCGAGCGCTGGGAGTCGAACCCAGATCAGAAGCTTCGGAGGCTCCTACACTATCCATTGTGCTACGCCCGCGAAAGTGAGGTGTCGATGAAAGCAATTGGCGGGGGCGCAGGTCAAGACATCACCTCATTCCAATTGGTGCCCCCGCCTGATGGCACCGCCCGGCCGATGCCTGTTCAGCTCGTCGAGCACGCCCGCGAGGCGCCGGCGCCTCTCCTCGCCCTGGGCGAACATTTCGAGCTGCGCCGGCCGGTCCTCGACCCCCGAGAGCCTCACGCCCACGAGCCTGAGCGGCCTTCGCGTCGTCCAGGAGGCCCTCAGGAGGGGGCCCACAAGGGGATAAAACGGCGCCTCGAGATCCGTGGCTGTCTCCAGACTCCGGCCATGGGAGGCATGCGAAAAATCCGGGTACCTGACCTTGACGGTGAGCGTCCGCACCCGCTTGCCGTCGCCGCGCACCTTCGGCATCAGCTCGTCGATCATGCGCTTGGCGATCCGCTCGATTTCCGCAAAGTCGCCCACGTCGGCAGCGAAAGTCTCCTGCTGGGAATAGCTCCGGGCGTCTTCGTGCCCGGTGTCCACGGGCCTGTCGTCCTCGCCCCGGGCCCTGGCCAGCGCCTCCCTCCAGTCGTCCCCGAAGATCGCACGCAGGCCCTCCTCGCCCAGGTTCTGGATGTCGCCCACCACGCGGAGCCCCCGCCCGGCGAGCGCGGCCTCGGTCTTCGCCCCCACTCCCGGCAGGACGCCGATCGGCAGCGGCGCCATGAACTCCGCCTCTTTCCCCGGGGGCACGACCACAAAGGCCCTTGGCTTGCGAAGCTTCGAGGCAACCTGGGCAACCAGCTTGTTCCTCGCGATGCCCATCGACACGGAGATCCGCAGCTCATCCTGGATTCTCCGCTGGAGCCCGCGCACGGCCGACTCGACCGCCTCCAACGTGGAGAGGCCGCACGGGGCAAGGTCGAGGTATCCCTCGTCGATGGAGTTGCGCTGGATTTCCGGCGTGAGCGTCTCGCACAGGTCGAACATCTGCCGGGAGACCGCCCCATAGAGTCCCGGGGTGTGGGGCACCAGGATAAGGTCGGGGCAGACCTTCATGGCCCTCGCGGTGGGCATGGGCGTGTAAACCCCGCAGGCCCGCGCCTCGTAGCTGGCCGAGGAGATGATCCCCCTCTCCCGCCCTCCCACGGCGCATCTGGTCCCCCGGAGGGCCGGATTCCTGGCCTGCTCGCACGACACGAAAAAGGCATCGGCGTCGAGATGGACGATGGTCGGAAGCACCGCGAAACACTGGAAGAACGGCCGCAATAGGTCACTAAAAAGCGGGCCTCCGCTGGGGACTTGCGTAAGGACGGGGAATTTGACAGACTCGTCCTTTATGGCCGTCCCGAACCCTGATGCCGTCCAGGCTGCCCCGAGCGATTTCATACGCGACATCGTCGCGGCGGATGTCGCGGCAAAGCGCTATCCGGGGATAGTCACCCGCTTTCCGCCGGAACCGAATGGCTACCTCCACATCGGCCACGCCAAGGCCATCTGCCTGGACTTCGGGATAGCCCTTGAAAACGGCGGCCGCTGCAACCTGCGGCTCGACGACACAAATCCCGCCAAGGAGGACATTGAATACGTCGAGGCCATCGTCGAGGACGTCCGGTGGCTTGTTTCCGGCTGGGCGGACCACTGCCTGGGACTAAAGCCCGGCGGGCACCCCTACTACGCCTCGGATTATTTTCCCCAGTTCTACGAGCATGCCCTGGCGCTGATACGGGCCGGCAGGGCCTACGTGTGCGACCTGACGGCGAAGGAGACCGACGAATACCGCGGCTCGCCGGACCGCCCGGGACGCGACAGCCCCTACCGCAACCGCAGCATTGAGGAGAACCTGGACCTGTTCCAGCGCATGAAGGCCGGCGAATTTCCGGATGGGGCCCGCACGCTCCGGGCAAGGATCGACATGGCCTCGCCGAACATCTGGCTCCGCGATCCCCTCCTCTACCGGATCCGCCACACCGAGCACCACCAGACCGGCGCCGCCTGGTGCATCTACCCGATGTACGACTACGCCCACTGCCTGAGCGACTACATCGAGGGGATCAGCCACAGTCTCTGCACCCTGGAATTCGTGGTTCACAGGCCACTCTACGACTGGGTGCTCGAGTCGCTTTCGCTTCCCGGGCCGCTTCCCCACCAGTATGAATTCGCCAGGCTCAAGATCGGATACACGGTGATGAGCAAGCGAAAGATGCTCCAGTTCGTGGCCGAGGGAATCGTCTCGGGTTGGGATGACCCCCGCATGTTCACGCTCTCGGGCTTCCGCAGGCGGGGCGTGCCCGCGGCAAGCCTCCGCAGGTTCGCCATGGGCACGGGGATCACAAAATTCGACAGCCTCACCGACCCGGCTGTCTTCGAGCACATCCTGAGGGAGGACCTCAATGTCTCGGCCTTGAGGCGGCTGGCCGTGCTGCGGCCCGTCAAGGTTGTGCTGACGAACATTCCCGCCGGCGAGGTGATCGAACTCGAGGCCCTGAACAATCCGGGAGATCCCTCCTCGGGCGTCAGAAAGCTCCCGCTCACCCGCGAGCTGTACATCGACAGCGACGACTTCATGGAGAGTCCGCCGCCGAAGTACTTCAGGCTCCGTCCCGGCGGCGAGGTGCGCCTCAAGTACGCCTGCATCATCGCCTGCCAGGAGGTGGTCAAGGACGCCTCGGGAGCCGTGGCCGAACTGCGCTGCACCGCCGACCTCGACTCCCGCACGGGCGGTCCCAACGCCGCAAGGAAGGTCAAGGGCACCATCCACTGGGTGAGCGCCACCCACAGCTTCGAGGCCGAGGTGCGGCTCTATGACCGCCTCTTCACCGTCGAGGATCCCGACGCCGGCGAGGATCTCAGGCAGTTCGTCAACCCCCATTCGCTCGAAATCGTGACCGCGAGGCTGGAAGCCGCCCTCCGCGATGCCACGCCGGAGCACCGCTTTCAATTCGAGCGCCTGGGCTACTTTGCGCCAGACCCCAAGGACTCGGGGCCGGGGCGTCCGGTCTTCAACCGGACGATCACGCTCAAGGACACGTGGGCCAGGAAGTAGCCCGGCCGTTCAGAGGCCTGCCATGAATTGCCGGATGCGGCCGAGCACCCGATCGCGGCCGAGCACGCGGTACAGGCTGTAGAAACTCGGCCCGATGCCGGTGCCTGAGACCGCCAGGCGCCCCGGGTGAATGTAGTCGCCTATGCCGACTCCGTGTGCGGCCGCCAGCACCTGCACCGTCTGCTCCAGCGCCGCATCTGTCGAAAAGTCTGCTCCGGCGAGAGCGTCGGCCAGCTCCCGGAGGCGCGCCTTCGGATCCCCACGGCCCAGAACCTTTGCCCTCGCCTGGGGATCCACGGGGAAATCGTCCGTGAAGAAATACCGGCTGTAGGCAGGAAGCTCCTCGACCGACTTGATCTTCGGCTGGGCAAGCAGGGCTATCTCCCTGAAATAGGCCTCCCCCCCGGCCGCTGTCCCGGGGGCTTTCTGCGCCCTGCAATAGTCGAGCGCCAAAGCCAGGTACCGCTCGGGCGGCAGCTCCTGGAGGTAGAGCTGGTTCATGTGGGCCAGCTTGCGCTCGTCGAATCGGGCGTTGCTCTGGTTGACCCCGGGCAGATCGAAGAGGCGGACAATGTCCGCCAGCGGCATCTTCTCGCGGTCGTCCTTGGGGGACCATCCCAGCAGGCAAAGGAAGTTCACGAGCGCCTCGGGAAGGAACGCCCTGCGCCGGTAGTCCTCGACAAGCGCGCCCTGGTCTCGTTTCGACATTTTCCCAGGGCCGTTCTGCTTCAGGATCAATGGGATATGGGCGTATATCGGAAGGGCTGCCCCAAGGGCCGCGAAGAGTTCCGTGTGTTTGCTCGTGTTCGAGAGGTGGTCCTCGCCCCTGATGACGTGGGTGATGCCCATCGCGATGTCATCGGCGACGTTGACCAGATGGAAAACCGGCTTTCCGTCCGAGCGCACAATGACGAAATCCTTCTCCTCGGTGCGCTCGACGCGACCCCGAATGGCGTCCTCGATCACCTGCGGCTGCCCCGAAATCCTGAAGAAGACGGCCCCGTCCTTCTCGTAGGTGCGCCCGGCGGCCTTGAGCCTCTCCAGGCAGGCCCGATAGACGCCGGCCCTCTCGCTCTGGCGGTAGGGGCCGAAGGCCCCTCCCGCCTGCGGACCCTCGTCCCAATCCAGGCCCAGCCAGCGGAGGCTGTCGTAGATCACGTTCAGGAATTCCTCGGTGTTCCGCGCGGCATCGGTGTCCTCGATCCGCAGGACGAAGACGCCGCCGGTGTGCCGGGCGTAGAGCCAGTTGAACAGGGCCGTCCTGGCGCTCCCGATATGGAAGAAACCGGTCGGACTCGGGGCGAAGCGAACGCGGACTTGGGCCATGGTTTCAGCTATCCGGCGCCCGCCGTCAGGTCAATGCGTTCCGCCCCGGGGGTGATTCCGGCCGAACCGTGCTAGGATTAGGAAGGTCAGCGGTCATCCAGATGCACGCCAAAAATCGGAAATATGCGCCTCGTCTGGCTCGATTTAAGCTTTGCTTTCAATGTGACGAGTTAGATTGCAAAAGCTTCGTGACGATTCCACTTTCAGGTCGCTGGCCTGGGGAATGGTTTTCCAGACTGGCGCATCGCCCGCGAGGGGATGCTTGAAAAATTCCTGTAGCGAATATTTTTCATGAATACACAAAACCAGCGCGAGTTGATAGTGTCCGGGATTCATCTCGAATTGACCCCCTCCCTCAAGACGTTCGTAAGCGAAAAAGTGGAAAGATTGTTCAGGCACGAGGAGCACATCCTCAGACTCCGGGTGGAGCTGGAGTGCGATTCCAAGCAGGGTGTCGCCACCCGTTTCAAGGCCAAGGGACACATCGCGATTCTCGGCCCGGGCTTGAACGCCCAGGTCGTGACCGACGAGTGCCACAAGTCGGTGGCGCTCCTGGTCGACAAGCTTGACCGTATGCTGCAGCGGCGCTCCAGGATCAGGAAGGACAAGAGGCATCACCCGCACGCAGTCGAGTTGGGCGTTGCGCTTCCCAAGGCCGTCTGGGCCGAGTAGCGGCAGGCGGGGCCGCCGCGGGCCCCAGCCCATGCATTACCGTCAACTCGGAACGACCGGCCTGAATGTTTCCGTCCTCGGGTTCGGCGGTTCGCCGCTGAGCGGGGCGTTCCATTCCACGACCGACGAGGAGGGGATCAGGGCCGTCCGCACTGCCCTGGACCTCGGCATCAACTTCATCGACACCTCGCCCCTTTACGGGAGGTCCGAGGAGATCCTGGGGAGGGCGCTCAAGGGGGTCCCCCCCAGCCGCTTCATTCTTGCGACCAAGGTGGGCCAATACCCCGGGGAGCCGCCCGACTTCTCCGCCGCGCGGATCATCCGCAGCGTCAACGAGAGCTGCGCCAGGCTCGGGGTCGACTACATCGACATTCTACAGTGCCACGACATCGAGTTCGTGGAGCTCGGCCAGATCGTCGACGTCGCCCTTCCCACATTGGCAAAGCTCCGGGCGGCCGGGCGCATCGGCCACATTGGGATCACCGGCCTTCCCCTGAAGGTCTTCCCCGCGGTCATCCGGCAGGCGGACCCGGGGATGGTCGAAACCATCCTCTCCTTCAGCCACTACCAGCTCAATGACACCTCGCTCGAGACGCTCGTACCCTACTGCCGCGAGAAAAGGGTTGGAATCGTCAACGCCGCCCCCACCGGGATGGGCCTGCTGACCGACCGCCCCCCCCCGTCCTGGCACCCCGCCCCGCCCGCCGTCATCGCCGGATGCCGCAAGGCGGTCGACTTTTGCACGGCCCAGGGGGTCGATATCGTCAAGCTGGCCATCCAATTCTCGATAAGCCACCCGGGATTGGCGACAACCGTGCTGGGGTCGGCCAGCGCCGGAAACGTCCGGAAGAATGTCTCCTACGCCGAGGCCCCCATTGAGTTTGAGCTGATTGCCAAGGTGTTGGAGATCCTCAAGCCCATCCGTAACCACAATTTCACGAGGGGAAGGCCCGAGAACCAGGACCCTATCGTTTCCTGACGCCGATCGCTCTTGCGTCCCTTGGCCGCGCGGGGCACTTTGGATCTCTTTTTCCAAAGTTGAAAAGCTCCAGATACATGAATCAGGCCATACGAAACATAGCCATCATCGCCCACGTTGACCACGGCAAGACCACGCTTGTCGACAAATTGCTCAAGGAAGGCGGCGTCTTTCACGCGAACCAGCACGTCGAGGAAAGGGCCATGGATTCGATGGACCTCGAGAAGGAGAAAGGCATCACGATCAAGGCCAAGAACACCGCCGTCCACTGGCGCGGGAAGACGATCAACATCGTCGACACCCCCGGGCACGCGGACTTTGGCGGCGAGGTGGAGCGCGCGCTCAGGATGGTCGACGGCGTCCTGCTCCTCGTGGACGCCTACGACGGACCCCAGGCACAGACCCGTTTCGTGCTCCGCAAGGCCCTCCAGCACGGCCTCAAGGTCATCGTTGTGATCAACAAGATCGACCGCGAGAACGCCGACCCAAAGATGGCCCACGACAAGGTCCTGGAGCTGCTGCTCGAGCTGAACGCCACCGAGGAGCAGTTCGACGCCCCGATCGTCTATGGATCGGCCCGCGACGGCTACATGGTCATGCACCTGTCCGACGAGAGGAAGGACATGGGACCGCTCTTCGAGACCATCCTCGAGCACATCCCGCCCCCCTTTGCCAAGCCGGACGAGCCCTTCCACATGCTCGTCTCGAACATCGACTGGAACGACTACGTGGGCCGCGTGGCGATCGGCAAGGTCCTGGGCGGCAAGGTGACCACCGGCGACACGATCTGGGGCATTCGGCACGGAAGCGGGGCCGCGGTGCGCGCCAAGGTGACCAAGGTCTTCGAGTACTCGGGCCTTCAGAACCTTGAGTCGGTCTCCGGAGTCGCGGGCAACATCGTGGGAATCGCGGGCCTGGATGACGTCGACATCGGCGACACGATAGGGGCCCTCGAGGACACCCAGTCCCTTCCCTTCACCCAGATCGATCCCCCCACGCTCGAGATGCAGATTTGCGTCAACGACGGCCCGCTCGTCGGGCGCGAGGGCAAGTATGTCACCTCCCGCCAGCTGCGCGACCGCCTCTACCGGGAATTGAAGACGAACGTGTCCATCAAGATCGAGGACACTGACAAGGCCGGCGTGTTCAACGTGAAGACCCGCGGTGCCATGCAGATCGCCGTCCTGGTGGAGACCATGCGTCGCGAGGGATTCGAACTGCTCCTGTCCCGCCCCACCGTGATCACCCGCACCGTGGACGGGAAGCTGCTCGAGCCCTACGAGACCGTGTGGGTCGAGATCCCCTCCGAATGCGTGGGCGCCGTCATGCAGAACCTCTCCAACCGCAAGGGGCAGATCATCAACCTGGAAAAGCACGCCCACTCGACCCTGCTCGAGGCGGTCATCACCACCCGGGGCCTGATCGGGCTTGAGATCGACGTCGTCAACGTGAGCAGCGGCCAGGGCGTCACCTCCCATCTCTTCAAGGAATACGGGCCCTGGGCCGGCGAACTTGTCACCCGGATGACCGGCACCCTCGTGGCCACCGAGGCGGGCGTGACCACGGGTTACGCCCTCTCCGCCATCCAGGAGCGCGGGCGCCTCTTTGTGAGTCCCGGCGAGGAGGTTTACGAGGGAATGCTCGTGGGGGAGAATCCCCGCCAGGAGGACATCCCCGTCAATGCCGTGAAGGCCAAGCAGCTCACCAACTTCAGGTCCCAGGGCGAGGGCAAGGGCATCCAGCTGACCCCACCGCTCAAGCCGTCGCTCGAGAGGGCGATCGAATACATCGCCTCCGACGAATTCGTCGAGGCCACCCCCAAGAGTCTGCGCCTGCGCAAGAGGATCCTCCACCAGGTGGACCGCCGGAAGGCCGAGCGGTCCTCCCGCGCCAACGCCTGACCGGTCAGCCCTTGGTCAGAGATTCGTAACCGGCGGCGTCGAGCAACGCGCCGGCGTCGCCGGGGTTGTCCAGCTTCATCCTGACAATCCATCCCTCTCCATAGGGCGCCTTGTTGACCAGCTCGGGATTTGAAGCCAGGGCCGCATTGGCTGCGACCACGACCCCGGCCGCCGGAGCGTAAAGGTCCGAGGCCGCCTTCACCGATTCGACGACGCCAAAAGGTTCGCCCGCCTTGAACTTCGCCCCTGCCTTGGGGAGCTGCACAAAGGTGATGTCCCCGAGCGAATCCTGGGCATACGCCGAGATGCCGATCGTCGCCGTGCCGTCGCCCTCGGGCTTCAGCCACTCGTGGGATTTTGCGTACCGCAGGCCTGCGGGGACTTCGCTCATGCCGACAGGTTTCACGCTAACGGGCTGCGCCCCGCAACCTAAATTTGGATCCTATTTTTTCCTGAGGGGAACCAGCGGGGGCTTGGCAAGCCTCAGGCCCACCGCCTCGCCCCGGATCTCCACCGAAAGGGGGCCGGAGAGCGCCTCCGAACTGACGAGCGCCGACCCTATGGCCTCGTTCAGGACAGGCGAGAGCGTCCCTGAGAGCACCCTGCCAGCCTGCACCCCCGAGGCCCCATGGACGGCCGCGCCCGACCTGACGATGCGGCGGTCTCCCGTCCTGAAAAAAACGACCTTATTGGCGGATCCTTCCCGAGTCTCGCGGGCAAGGGATTCCCTCCCGACAAAATCCGATTCCTTCTCCAGCTTGACGGTCCATCCCAGGCCCGCCGTGACGGGCGAGATGTCCTCGGCGAGTTCGTGGCCGTAGAGGGGATATCCCGCCTCGAGCCGCAGGCTGTCGCGTGCGCCCAGCCCGCAGAGCTCCAATCCCCGCCCCTTGCCCGCTTCGAAGAGCGCCGAGGCCAGCTCCGAAGCCTCCCCGGCCGCGCAGTACAGTTCAAAACCGTCCTCTCCGGTGTACCCTGTGCGGCTGATCAGGCAGGCTTTTCCGGCGACCGTGCCCTCCACGAAATGATAGTACCTGACGGCGCCGAGCTTCGCGCCCGTCAGGGACTGGACGATCTCGACCGAACGCGGGCCCTGGACGGCAAGGAGCCCGTAATCCTCCGACCGGTCCTCGACCGCCACATCAAAGCCCGCCGATCGCTCGCCCATCCACGCCAGGTCCTTTTCGACGTTGCCGGCGTTGATGCACACGAGGAAGTCGCCGGGGGCCCGCATATAGACCAGCAGGTCGTCCACGACCCCTCCGCCGGGCCGGCACATCGGCGAATACACCACCCGCCCGGGGTACATTTTTGAAAGCTCGTTGGTGACCAGTGTCTCCAGGAATTGGGCGGCGCCCGTCCCCCGCACATCGACCTCGCCCATGTGGCTGACATCGAACAACCCCGCGGCGTCCCGCACGGCCCTGTGTTCCTCCAGGATGCTCCGGTACTGCACGGGCATCTCCCAGCCCGAGAAGTCGACGAGCCTGGCTCCGTGGGAGACGTGGAAGGCGTGGAGGGGTGTCCGTTTCAAGGGAATCGGGCGCTCGGGAGTTTGAGGGTTTGGCATGGCGAAGGGGCCTGCGTCCCACAATTCTCTGTGACGGGGTAATTTGCGCCGGTCAACGCGTAACAGCAGGCCGCCGGGAGGGGGATCGTCTTGAACTCCAATCCGAACGCGTTCATAGGTCGCTCATGTTCGGATTGGTCGCCGCCATAGCCATCACGCTCGGGATGTCCTTCGTGGCCTCGATGCTGGAGGCCATTGTCCTGAGCACGACGACGTCGGAGGTCGAGGGCCTCAAGAAGTCGCATCCCCGCCGGGGAAGGATCCTCGAAACGGTCAAGCAGGAGATCAACGAGACGATTTCCGCCATCCTCACCCTGAACACGATCTCCAACGCTCTCGGTTCGGTGGTGGTCGGCGCAATCTGCGGGCGCCTTTTCGGCGAGAGGATGCTTGTCGTGGTCACCGCCGGGTTTGCCGCACTGCTCCTCGTCGGGTCCGAGATGCTCCCAAAGATTCTGGGGGTCGCCCACCGGCAGAGGCTCCTTCCCTTCGCGGTCTATCCCATCCTCTGGCTGAGGCGCTTCCTCCGGCCGATCACCTGGCTGGCCAACCTCGCCCTGTGGCCCTTCGTGCGGCTGCGCAGCCACCAGCGCGGTTCCGAGGAGGAGATCCTACTCCTCGCGGAGCGTGGCGCCCGGCTCGGGACCCTCACGAAGAGCGAGTCGAGCATCATCACCAACGCCCTTTCGCTGGACGACGTGCGTGTGACCGCGATCATGACTCCCCGGACGGTCATCGCGGCGCTGCGCCGAAGCGTCACGGTGGGCGAGGTCTTCCTTGAGTTTCCCAACCTGCCGTTTGGGCGGATGCCCGTGTACGGTCGGGACCTCGACGACATCGTGGGCATCGTCCGGCGCCGCGACCTGCTCAAGGCCAAGGCCAACGACCAGGACCTCATGCTCGTCGAGCAGATCATGAACGAGGCCAATTTCATACCCAAGACCGCCACGGTCGCCGACGCCCTGCAGTGCTTCCTCAAGGCGCATCAGCATATGGTGATTGCAGTCGACGAGTTCGGCGCCACCACGGGGGTGCTGACGATGGAGGACGTGATCGAGCACCTCCTGGGCAGGGAGATTTTCGAGAAGGACGATGTCGCCGTCGACATGCGCGAGTTCGCCCGCGCCCGCAAGCGGGATGACTCGCGCCCGCCGGGCGAGCGGCGCGGCTGAGGATTTTCCCCAAGATGCAGCCCTTCTCCCTCATCCCCCTCGCCTACTGGGTGGACGACCTCAGCCCGTTCCTGGTGCGGTTTCACGGCGAATTCGGCATACGCTACTACGGGCTGGCCTACCTCCTGGGATTCCTCGCCGCGTATTGGATGCTGCTCGTCTACGCGAAGGCCGGGCGCTCAAGGCTTCCCGCAGGCGCGATACCCGACTTCATGGCCGCCGTCGTCTTCGGCGTGGTCATTGGCGGCCGTCTGGGCTACTTCCTGCTCTATGAGCCAGGAAGGCTGCTCGCCAACCCCCTGATCCTTTTCAAGATCTGGGAAGGCGGCATGGCGAGCCACGGGGGGATGATCGGGGTGGCGATCGGCGCCGCCTGGTTTGCCCGGTCTCGGAAGATCCGGCTTGCCCACCTCGCCGACCTCGTGGTCTCCGTGGCCCCTGCCGGCCTCTTCTTCGGCAGGGTCGCCAACTTCATCAACGGCGAGCTTTGGGGCAAGGAGTCGAACGTGCCGTGGGCCGTGATCTTTCCCCTGAGCAAGGATCCCGGCACCCCCCTGCAACTGATCGCGCCCCGGCATCCCTCGCAGCTCTACGAGGCCCTGCTTGAGGGGGCCCTGCTCTTCGCTTTCATGCAGCTGCGTTTCTGGCGCTCGGAGGTCGTTCGCAAAAGCCCCGGCCGGCTTTCCGCGGAGTTCCTGATCGCCTATGCCGCCGCCAGGGCCGTGGGCGAGGTGTTCCGGGAACCCGACGCATCGCTCATCATGGGCCTGAGCCGCGGAACCTTCTACTCGCTCTTCATGGTGGCGACCGGCCTCATACTCTGGTTTGCGCCAAAGAAGCCGCTTGACCGGGCCGCCTGAGCCCCCCGTCCCGGATCAAAGGGTCGTTCCGGCCTGGAGCGTGGCCCCCTTGGGCACAACGAGGACCCCGTCGCGGATCACGATGGCGCCGTCGAAATATTCGCCGTCGGGTTTCCCCACGGGCGACAGGACGCATCCGTCGCCGATGCGGGCGTTCTTGTCGATGATCGCGCGGCTTATCCGGCAGCGTTTCCCGATGCCTATCGGCGGACGCCCGCGCCCCACGTTCTTTTTGATCTGCTCGACGGACTCGTAGTAGTCCGCGCCCATCACCACCACGTCCTCGAGCTCCGTCCCCTCGTCCACAAACGAGCGGATGCCGATCACGCAGTGCGTGATCTTCGAGTCGGTCAGGATCGAGCCGTCCCCGATCACGGCCTGGTCGATGGCGCAGCGGTTGAGCTTGGACGCCGGCAGATAGCGCAGCTGGGTGTAGATCGGCGCCTCCGGGTCGAAAAAATTGAAGGGCGGCATCGGCTGGGCCAGGGCAAGGTTGGCCTCGAAGAAGGACCTCACGGTGCCGATGTCCTCCCAATACCCCTCGTAGATGTAGCTGAACACCCGCCTCTTTCCCGGCAGGCCCGGGATCACCTCGCGGCCGAAATCCGTCATCGAATTGTCGAGCGCCTCCGCCAGCACCGAGCGGTTGAACACGTAGATGCCCATGGAGGCCAGGCAGTGCTTCTCCGTCCCCTGCTGCTTGAGGCGCGCCTCAAGGGTGGAGCTCAGGGTGAGTCCGGCGATGACTGCGGGATCCTTCGGCTTCTCGACAAACTCCTGGATCGAGAGGTCGTCCCCGACCCTCATGATGCCCAGCCCCTCGATCCGCGACACGGGGCAGGCGATCGCCGCCACGGTCACCTCCGCGTTTGTCGCGAGGTGCTGGTCGATGATCTCCTGGAAATCCATCCTGTAAAGCTGGTCCCCGGAGAGGATCAGCACGAGGTCGTGGGGAAACGAGCGGAAGTGGACGATGTTCCGTCTCACCGCATCGGCGGTCCCCTGGTACCAGTCGGCGCTCTTCTCCGTCTGCTCGGCCGAAAGGATGTCCACGAATCCGCCCCCGAACGGGTCGAAATGGAACGCTCCCTGGATGTGCCGGTGCAGCGACGCCGTGTTGAACTGGGTCAGCAGGAAGATCCGGTCTATTCCCGAGTTGATGCAATTGCTGATCGGGATGTCCACGATGCGGTACTTCCCAGCCAGCGGAACGGCCGGCTTGCAGCGCTCCTGGGTGAGCGGCGCCAGACGGGTGCCGCGGCCTCCCCCCATGATGACTGCGAGTACGCGCTTCTGTTTGCTCATAAGCCTTGCCTATGTTTTCGCCCGGTCGCACTCTTGGCGACTCCAAATTTGTAAACAATGTGCGGCATAATCGGCTATGTTGGCAAACAGAAGGCCTCCTCCATCATCCTTGAGGGGCTGAAGCGCCTGGAATACCGCGGGTACGACTCGGCCGGCCTTGCCGTCATCCAGAACAAGGGGATCGATGTGGTCAAGAAGGCCGGGCGCGTCGAGGTCCTGGTGCAGGAGACGGCCCAGCACAACCTGTCCGGAGTCACGGGAATAGGCCACACACGCTGGGCCACGCACGGCGGCGTGACCGATGCCAACGCCCATCCGCATGTGAGCAGCGACGGAAAGTTCGCGCTGATCCACAACGGGGTGATCGAGAACTACTCCGACATGAAGAAGTTTCTCCTCACGAAGGGGTACACCTTCAAGTCCGAGACCGACACCGAGGTGCTCTGCAACCTTATCGCCTACCATTTTGCCAAGGAGCCCGCCACCAACAACGGGCACAACCGGTTCCTGGAGAGCGTCCGGAAGGCCCTCGTCCATGTCGAGGGCACCTACGGGATCGCGGCCCTTTGCGTCGAGCACCCGGGGGAGATCGTCGCCGCGCGCGAGGCTTCGCCCCTGATCCTCGGGGTTGGCGACGGGGAGACCCTCCTTGCCAGCGATGCCTCGGCGCTCGTCAGCCGCACCCAGAACGTCGTCTACCTCAAGGACGGCGAACTGGTGCATCTGACCCCCACCGCCTTTGCCATCAGCACGCTCGACAGGGACGATGTCTCGCCCGTCGTCGACCGGATCACCTGGTCGGTGTCGGACGCCGACCGCAACGGCTATGCCCATTTCATGGAGAAGGAGATTTTCGAGCAGCCCCAGGCCCTTGAGAACACCATGCGCGGGCGTTTCTCCGCGGACGGGAGCACGGCGCAGTTCGGCGGGCTCAACCTGACCTCCTCGGAGCTCCGGCAGGTCAGCCGCTTTATGTTCTGCTCGTGCGGCTCGGCCTGGCACGCCTGCTTGGTCGCCGAGCACCTCTTCGAGCGGTTCGCGCGCCTGCCCGTGGAGGTCGACTACGCCTCGGAGTTCCGCTACCGGAACGCCCCGCTCGACCCGAACACCGTCTTTTTCTTCATCAGCCAGTCCGGGGAAACGATCGACACCCTGGCGGCGATGCGCGAGGCCAAGCGAAAGGGCTTCCGCGTCCTTGCGATCAACAACGTGGTGGGGTCGACCCTGGCCCGCGAAACCGACGGCGGCATCTACCAGCACGTGGGACCGGAGATCGGCGTGGCCTCGACAAAGGCGTTCACGTCGCAGCTCCTCCTCGGGTCCATGCTTGCCCTCTATGTCGCCAGGCTGCGCGACATGAGTTTCAGCGACGGCGTGCAGTTCGTCGAGGCCCTGAAGGGCGTTCCCGACAAGGTGCGCACCGTCCTCAAGCAGGCCCCGGCGATCAAGGCGATCGCCAAGCGGTACGCCCACGCGAGCGACTTCCTTTTCCTCGGCCGCCTTTCCCTCTTCCCCATAGCCCTTGAGGGAGCGCTCAAGCTCAAGGAGATCTCGTACATCCATGCGGAGGGTTATCCCGCGGCGGAAATGAAGCACGGCCCCATTGCGCTCATCAGCGAAAATTGCCCCAGCGTCTTCCTGGCCCCCAGGGGCGAGATCTTCAACAAGATCGTCTCCAGCATGCAGGAGATCAAGGCGCGCAAGGGCCCCATCATCGCCATCGCCACCGAGGGCGCCGCCCTCCCCGAGGGGCTTGCCGACGACATCATCGCCATTCCGGACTGTCACGAGGCCGTCCTTCCGATCGTCGCCTCAATCCCGGTCCAGCTTCTGAGCTATTACATCGCCGTCGAGCGCGGGTGCGATGTCGACAAGCCGAGAAACCTCGCCAAGTCGGTGACGGTCGAGTGATCCCTTCGGGCGGCGGCATCATCCCTGGGGCGGCGCCGTGCTGCGGCCGTGTCGTGACGCGAATGTTGCAGGTTTTTCAGCGGTCGATTGCAACATTTTCGATCCGCCGGCGTCGAACATTCATTATGATCCCAAAATTAGGACCCCGGGTTAGGATTTTGAACGAGGATATCCAGATAGTCAGGGCCACCCTGGAACACATCGTCGAGGACGTCAGGTCGTTCTCCGAAACCTCCGCCGAAGCGATAGAAGAGGCTCTTGGGAAACTGGACAGGGCTCTCCAGGAGTTCTCGCATACCCCCTCGTCCTAGCAGGCTGCCGAAAGGCCATCCGGCCGAACCCTCAGTTCAACGGCCGGATCCTGAGGAGTGATACCACGTTGGAGACCCCCTCGGTCTCCAGGGCCAGCTCCATGGCCCGGCCGATGATTTCCTCGGAGGCTACGCGCCCCGACAAAACCACGCGCCCGTCATGCACATCCACCGAGATGTCGATCGCGGAAATGTCGCGGTCCAGAAGATATTTGGCCTTGATGACCGTGACGATCCTGGCGTCCGCAATCTTTGCTCCGGCGACCTCGGCGTTCGCCCGGACAACCCGCCCGGTGCTGGCGAGTTCCGATTTTACGTCGTCGGAAGTCAGGTGCCATTGGACCATCTTCTGTCCGATCGATTCCCTGGCAGTGGCAAGGGTTCCTCCCGGGCCGGACGAGAGCGTTCGCGCTTCGTCGCCTACGCCTGGCGTCTCCCGCTGGTCGTAAAGATGGACGAGGTAGGCCCCAAGAAGGATCCCGAGGCTAAGGAATAGGAAGGATTTCATGGCGGCATTCTCCAATCGTTGCCGACCCCGGAAATCTCCGAAGGTTCGGGAATTCGGCCGACACTCAGGCGGCCCTGATCTGCGACTCCTCCGAA
>Ga0302319_10006861_pt1 | contig 22503 bp, 22 predicted proteins | sample Bog_T0_2_FD_203319 | JGI IMG/M metagenome (GOLD analysis project Ga0302319, IMG submission 203319) | Peat permafrost microbial communities from Stordalen Mire near Abisko, Sweden - Bog_T0_2 | ecosystem: Environmental > Terrestrial > Soil > Wetlands > Peat | place: Sweden: Abisko, Stordalen Mire... | reverse complement strand
GCCGATACGGTGGGTGATGCCGGTATAAAACAGGATGCGCTCTGTCGCTGTCGTCTTTCCGGCGTCGATGTGCGCCATGATTCCGATGTTCCGGCAACGATTCAGAGGTATGGTGCGAGCCACGGCAGTTTCTTCCTTGCGAGCGCTTGGCTCGCGGTTAATTCTTCCCTGTTCAACTGAACTAAGTCCCTACGTCCCTAGTCCCTTAGTTCCTGTTCCCTGCGTACTACCAGCGGTAGTGAGCAAAAGCCTTGTTGGCTTCGGCCATGCGATGCACGTCTTCCTTCTTCTTCATGGCCGCGCCGCGCCCGTTGGCCGCGTCGAGCAGCTCGTTGCCGAGCTTATCGGTCATGCCCTTTTCGCCGCGGTTGCGGCCGTAGGTGATGAGCCAGCGAATGGCCAGCGAGGTACGGCGGTCGGGATTCACTTCGATCGGCACCTGGTAGTTTGCGCCGCCAACCCGGCGGGTCTTCACTTCCAGCAGCGGCTTGCAGTTCTCAACCGCCTTCTTGAAGAGCTTCAGCGCGTCGTCGCCCCCACCCTTCTCTTCCAGGTTCTTCATGGCCTGGTAGAAGATGCCCTGGGCGGTCGACTTCTTTCCGCCCCACATCATGGAGTTGACAAACTTGGTGACCAGCGTCGAGCCGTAAACCGGATCCGGTGCTACTTCCCGCTTCGCAATGTGCCCTTTTCTTGGCATAATCCCTCAAATCCTCAAAAATCAGCTTTCAGCTTTTAGCTTCCAGCCCTCAGTTTCATCTCACCCGCGCTCGCCCCATTGGCTCACCTCGCCACTTTGCAAGCTGAAGGCTGAAAGCTGATGGCTAAGAGCTTCCTTACTTCTTCTTCGCTGGTGCTGCTCCGCCCTTGGCGCGCTTGGCGCCGTACTTCGAACGGCTCTGCTTGCGGTTGGCAACACCCACCGAATCCAGCGTGCCACGCACAACGTGATAGCGAACGCCGGGGAGATCCTTCACACGGCCGCCGCGGATGAGCACAATCGAGTGCTCCTGCAGGTTGTGGCCAATGCCGGGGATATAGGTGGTGACCTCAATCCCGTTGGTCAGCCGGACGCGGGCTACCTTGCGCAGGGCCGAGTTCGGCTTCTTGGGGGTCTGTGTATACACGCGCGTGCAAACGCCGCGCCGCTGCGGCGAGGCCTGCAGGGCGGGCGATGCCGTCTTGTACCGGGGGGCCGTGCGGCCCTTGCGAACCAACTGATTGAATGTAGGCAAACCAAAACTCCTTACGACGAAAACCCTGCTGCTTCTCAAATCTTCAGCCGCGCGCAGACCCTTCGGGCTGTTATGGGCCCAAACGGCGTACAAGCCGCAGGGGCGCACAAAAGCCCATCGTTACTGCTTCGCGTCTGCCCTCGTTCCAAACTCAGACGAAAACCGGGACGGTGGCCGGGCGTTTTCCTGCTGTTCACAGGGAAAGCCAACTCCGTTTCGCGGTTCCGGTCCGCATAGCCCTCCAAGGTGGAGAACGCGCGGACACCGTAGCGATCATCCCTGCCCTCCGCAAGAAGAGAGCCATGCCGGGACTTGTCTGGGTGGCCAACTGCGCCTGCCCCTGGATCATTCCGCGCCGTTTTGCTGCTGGCCGGGATGTCCCTACGCGACCGCCGTTAAGACACACGGACGAATGCGTTCTTGCCGAACCTTTTAACAATACCAAGAATCCGGGGTGGGGTCAACGGTTTGTCGCCCCACCCGTATCGATTTTTGCGGAATTCTAGTTAATTGACTGCAGTTTCCAGGCCCCGCCGTCGACGGCAAACGTGGCTGTTTTCTTGCCGCTCAGCTTGTTGCCGGGGTTGTGGGCGATATCCTGCAAGGCTGAAGGAACGCCTGTAAGGTCCACCGCCTCGGTGAATACGACGCTCTTGGTTCCGCCCACTTCGTCCTGCGGGTCCTTCACGTCATGCGCCTTCAAGTGGTTTTTGGCCACGGTGGTGACGACAACAGAAAAGTTCTTGTCGTCAATGCTCTCCGGGCGCCACTGGATCACGTCGCCCGTAACCGGCAGAATGAGCGCCTTCTTGCCGTCGGCCGAAAGTGTGAAATCTGCCCAGAACTTGTTCGGATAGGCCTTCGACCGATCCCAATACTTGGCCGTGACGCCCTGCCGCATTCCCAAATCGCTGACCGTAATGTTGGCGCCGACCGCCGGATCCTGGTCGTATTTGGCCTGGATCAACGCCTGCGCCTGGGCGGCCGTCAGCTCTGGAGCCGACTTGCAACCGCTCAACAACAAACCGGTTCCCAACATCGCAGCGACTGCAAGAACCCTCAAATCCCTTACGTTTTTCACTTTCCCTCCATACACCGCGCGGAATGATTCGATTTCATTCGACCCGCCATTTTTATCCTACTTTCGCTTGCTGTCAATGGAGTTGAAAGTGACCTTGCGCACATCTGCTGGTTTGCCCCCTCAAAAAGTGCATTTTTGATGATTTGCGAACCTTGAACCAGCTGTGTGCCCCACCCTTGCGCCTTCTTTCTGGCGCAAGGGTGGGATACCTGAACACGAATCAAGAGCCGGATCAATGATCCTTCGACAGGCGGTCGAGCAGCAGGTCCAGAAACCCCTTTTCGTCCGACTTGAGGCAAACCTGGACGTTCGGAGTTCCATCGACCGGCCGGGTGAACCCTTTTTCGTCCACTTCCAGGCGCAGTGGGGTTGCGGGGCACAGATCGGGGCGAATGGCGTAGGTAACCGCAACGGGGTCATAGAGCGTGGGCGCGTCCGGATGACCATCGGTCCCGGCCTTCCATTGGTGGTAGAGGAGGGTCAACTGGTCGGTAAGGGGCGAACCGTGGGCAAATATCTGTTCCCGCTCCTTCGTCTCCAGGTGTACCTGGGTCGAATCGAGCGGCATCATGAAGATGGGCACGCCGCTGGCTAATAGCGCCTGGGCTCCTGCTGGGTCGCGGTTGATATTCCATTCGGCGTCGGGGGGCCGCCGCTCGCCGTTGCGACCGTCGTAACCACGGTAGATGCTGCCGCCCATCATGACGACGCGCTTGAGGTTGCGGAAGGTGGCCGGATCGCGCTTGATGGCCGCCTCAATATTGTTGAGGGGGCCGATGGCGATGAGAGTGATCTGGCCGGGGTGGGCATGGATCTGGCTCAGGAGAAATTCAACCCCGTCAGGGTGATTCCGCGCCGGTTCCCGCTGAGCGTACGCGGCTTGCGTAAACACGTTGTCGTGGGGCGTTGGAACTCCGGCAGACACCGTAATGTCGCTCCGGCTGACAGCGTTGAGATAGCGGTCCAAAAGGCGCGCGCGAAGTTCCGTATCTCCAAAAGCTGTGGTAATCCCAAGAATCTTCAACTCTGGGCTCCGCAAGGCCAGCGCCAGCGCAAATGCGTCGTCGATGTCGTCGCCGATGTCGGTGTCGAGGATTGCTAGTTGAAGCGAGGGCGCCGCCTCGGCATTCCCAGGGCCTGACACCACTTGTCCGCCACCGGCCGACTGGCTATTTGCAGCCTCGGCTCCGGCAATTACCAGCGCCACCACACCCAGAGTCAATACAAATCGCAAAATCTTCATGCACAACACTCTAAACTGAGCTGGCGCGTCGAGGCTTTTCTACACCGCTCTATGGAGCAAGAGTCAACGCGTACGAGTGGTGCTTTGGCGCGGCTGTCTTATAGATTGAGTCCTCGAGTGAATTCTCGAATGCATCCATGACATCCGGCTGGCCCGGCTGCGCACTGGCATCGAAGTTCCGAATCGCCATGCGCAGATGAATGTAGTGCGCCTCGTCGCGGTCACGCACCAGCCAGCTAACTTCCTGCGACTGCCGGCGCATCGGCGTTTGAAAATCCGCCAGGTTGATCCCCTTGGCCAGTTCATCCGCTGAAAATGCGCCGATTGAGGTCCCATCGATCAGCAGATTGTAGGTCCCAGCATTCAGCCCCGTCACGCGCAACGGTTCCTGGTTCAGTTGCTGTTGAATGTCGCTCACGTCCAGGAGCAGCGCCTGTGTCTCATTGTCCCGGATGAATGCCAGCGGCAACGCGTTCTCGGTCTCCGTCCAACGCAACGCGCCGTTTTCGCGGCTGACCTGGTCGACGGTTGCGTTCTGTGCATCGACGGCCTTGCCTGCGCGCCCATCGATCGTTACCGACGAAACCAGGGCCGGCGCATTCCATCCCTTCAGCAGCGCCTCGGCCATCACCCAGTGGGCAACCTGGTCCGGATGCACGCGGTCCGGCAGAAGCAGCTTGGCCACACGAGGATCGAGCGCCTGCGCCTTCTGAATCGCCGCCACCACCGGCGCATTCAGGTCGATGAATGTTCCGCCAATCCTGTGCGCAAGATCGCGATCGAGATCCGCAAAATGGTTCATCGCTCCGTTGTAGCCGCCGGCAAACCATGTGGGCCTGGTCACTTCATCGTAGGGTGACGGGCCGAGCAATGTAACTCGTGCCGCGGGAGCTTGGTCGCGAATCGAGTGAAGAAGATGTTCGTAGCCTTTCGTATAAGTCGTCTCTATCTCATCGGTTGTTGTTCGATAACTCCCGTCGTTCATTCCCAGCATTACGGTAACTACCGTAGGCTTGAGAGGAAACACATCGCGGGCCAGCCGCTCATCGATAGGCCCGCCGCTTCCGCCGGTTACACGATCGCCCCCAACGCCAGCGCCGAAGAAATGCACGCGCATCAAGGGAAAACGCGTCACCGTGTATAACTCGACATACTGGTTATACATATTCTGCTCGGTAATGCTATCGCCGTAAAATACAACCGTGTCGCCGCTCTTGAGATAGAAACCTTGCACTCCGGCATACGGAGCTTTCGGGGCGGTGACGACACTTACGAGCGAGTCGGCGCATCCGTAGTAGAGAAACCACTGATTGTGGAAGTAAACCAGCCCTTCGGCAAACGTGGTTCCCGCGACATATTGCCCGGTTTTTTCGTAGGGCATTTCCGGTTTCAGGTCAGGGTATTCCGCCCGCGCCAGCAGGTGCGCTGGATCATGCGCGTCAAAGAGCGCCTCGCCCGCTGCGTAAGCACTGGAGCCTAAATCCGGATCGCCCCCGTCCACTGCGTTCTTGCCGTTGTAGAGCATGACGATCCCCGCGTCCGTCAGCACCGGCGGCGGCCCGGTCTCAGGGAATGAGCTATCGAAGTGGCCCGCTCGCGGCCCCAGCAACTCGATAGGAGCGCCCTGCGCATCTTCAACCGGTGTCCAGCGAATCAGATCGGGCGACGTCGCCAGACGAATGGCGCCTTCGCCCCAGTACATCCAGTACTTGCCGTCGATCTTCGCTGCAATCAACCGGCTCTTGTCCGCATCGAGCCGTGTAACAATCCCGGCCGACTTGTAATTGAGTGCTGCGTACTTGCCGCCTGCCGCGGCCAGAAACGCTGGACCGTACTTGGTCCAATGCGTCAGGTCGCGCGAGCTGGCGATTCCTACCGAATAAGTTTTGCGGTTCCATTGTGTATAAGTCAGAACGTAGGTTCCGTCCTCACGCTCGACAATGCGCGGGTCCTCGACGCCGCCCGGCCATTCACGCGACTTCTGCTTGTCCTTTGCGGGGAAAAACACCGGTGCATCCGCGCGTGTGAAGTGAATTCCGTCGGTACTCTCGGCAAGGCCCAGGCGCGACGTGTGACCACCAATCTCCATTGCGCCGGAGTCGTCTTCCGCGCGATAAAGGACAAAGACCTTTCCGTCCCGCACCATCGCGGCGGGGTTGAAGGTGTGCAGAGCCTCCCAGCGCGTGGGCGCTTTCAAAATCGGGTCGGCGAAGGTGGATTCCGGCCGCGGAACAATTACAGGATTCCCGCTCGCAGGCCGCGTGAATGGGCCAATCTGCCAAGCCGGTATCGTCTGCGCATGCATCCCGGCTGTGCAAAGATATGCCGCAGCCATTAATAATCTTCCCCGCAAGATCGTTTTCATCGTTCCTCAACTTTGCTTCCGTTAATCGCGCTCACAAGTTTGGGTGCCCCAGGTCTCGCTTTTGAGACCTGGGAAACCGCAAATCTACACCTGCGCACCACCCCTGTGCTCCCATGCTTCAATCGTCCGCAGCCGCGTAATAGCTCAACGCCGCATCGCCCTGTTCCAGCAGCCTTGTGCGAGTCAACTTCCCGTATCGTTCTTCCAGCCGCTCCTTCTTGCGATGTTCGGCAATCACCAGGGCTCCGGCGGCAAGCAGACCCGCCGCGGACCCGCCCAATAGACCCAGCGTCGCCTCATATTCCGCAGCCGCATCGTAGGGAGGATCGAGAAAGACCAGGTCGAATTTCGCCAGTGGGTTTATCCGCGGCACCGCGGTTTTCACACTTGCCGCATGGATCCGAAAACCTGTGGTTAACCCGAGGCGGGCAAGGTTCGCTCGCAGAACTTTCAGCGCGGCCGGTGCGCGCTCTACAAACTCCACACTCGCCGCGCCCCGGCTGAGCGCTTCGATCCCCACGGCGCCGGAGCCGGCATACAAATCGAGAAATGCGGCGCCTTGGATTCGTGGCGCCAGCACGTTGAAGAGCGTCTCTCGCAGGCGATCGCTGGTGGGGCGCGTGGCGAGCCCCGGCGGAGCTTCCAACGAGCGGGAACGGTACGATCCGGCAATGATGCGCATCGTTCAACAGCATACCCGACCGCGACCCACTACAATCGAATCATGCGAGGCTGGTCAATCCCGCTGGGCCGTTGGATGGGTGTCGAGATGCGCATCCACGTCTTTTTTCCGTTGCTGGCGGTCCTGTGCCTGGGCCTCAGCACTGCCGACCCGCTGTGGCGGGGATTCGCCCTGTTTCTGGTGGTGGTTGCAGCGGTCATGGCACGCGAGACCGCTCGCCTGATGGTTGCCGCATGGCTCGGCTTGCGCCTGCGCGCCGTGCTGCTGCTGCCTATTGGCGGGCTGTTTGCCTACGCCGATCCGGAAAGCCAGGAGAATGCCGGCCGCGGAAGCGCGCAGTTTTTCCTCGCCTTCACCGGCCCGCTGGTCAACCTGGCCACGGCCCTGATTCTGGCGGCCACGTTCGTTGGCGCCGGGGGCAACATGCACCTGCTCGACCAACCGCTGATTACCTCCGCTTATCTTCTGCGCAGCATGGTCTGGATGCAGATCGGCCTGGCGCTCATGCACCTGGTGCCCGCCTATCCGCTGGATTGCGGCCGGCTGCTGCGGGGCAGCTTTGCGCGCAAGCACGGATTTTCGCCGACCGGCCGCGCAACTTCCGGCCTTGGCCAGGTGCTGGCCCTCATGGCCATGGTGGGCGGCATGTTGCTGCACAATTACTGGCTCATCATCGCCGGCTTCTTCATCATGATCGGCGCGCAGATTGAGGACCAGGGAGTCTTTTTCCAGACGGTGGTCGATACTGTCCGCATGCGCGAGGTGATGCTCACGGATTTCGCCACGCTCTCGCCGTCCGACACGCTGGCCGATGCTCTGGTTCGCTGCGTCCACTCTCTGCAGGAGGACTTCCCTGTCGTTCGCGGTCCTCAACTGGTCGGCATCGTCTCGCGGCAGCGGATTGTCGATGCATTGCGTAACGACGGCAACGGTTATGTGCAGTCGGTCATGTCCCGCGCCTTCCAGGTGGCGCGCCCGGAAGACACGCTGGGCACAACCATCCGCCGTCTCACCGCCGGCCACGGGCTGGCACTCATTCCCGTCGCCGAAAGCGGGCGCGTCGTGGGCATTGTGAGCGTGCAGAACCTGATGAGTTCCATGTCGCTGCTGGCTGAACAACGCCGCATCGAGCACGAGGAAAAGGGAGAATAACGCCGCCCATGAATGCCGGCCCGATGGCGCCGAGTGAGGCAAGGCCGATTGCCCCTGGGCTCTATCTCGTCGCCACGCCCATCGGTAACCTCGGCGACATCACCCTCCGGGCTCTGGATGTTCTAAAGCGCGTCGACCGCATCGCCTGCGAAGACACACGCCAGACGCAGAAGCTTCTCAACCACTTCCAGATTGAAACGCCTACCGTTAGCTGCCACCAGCACAACGAACGCAATCGCGCCGCGGAGTTGGTGGAAGCTCTCAAAGCCGGCGCACGCATCGCACTTGTCTCTGACGCAGGCATGCCGGGCATCAGCGATCCCGGAGCGTGGCTGGCCGCGGAAGCCATCGCCGCCGGGGTTCCGGTGATACCCATCCCCGGCGCCAATGCAGCACTTAGCGCACTGGTGGCCTCAGGCCTGGCGATTGCGGAGTTTCACTTTATCGGCTTTCTGCCTGAAAAGGCCGGAGCCCGCCGCAGCCGCCTGGAAGCGCTGGCTGCCGAAGCCGCCAAATCGGAAACCGCGCGAACCCTGATTTTTTATGAAGCCCCGCATCGGATTCTCGATACGCTCGCCGATCTTGAGTCTGTATGGGGCCCGGATCTGCGCGTCGTTGTGGCCCGCGAACTGACCAAGATTCACGAAGAGTTCCTGCGCTCGACGGTGGCCGAAACCCGTCGCGAGCTCGCCAGCCGCGATCGTATCCGCGGCGAAATCACATTGCTCGTCGAGGCGCTGCCAAGAGCGCAGACGCAGTCCGGCTCAGCGTCCGCAACTCCCGCAGCGGAAAAAATCTCCTTGCGCGTAGCCCGGCTTCAGACCGAGATGGGCATTGATGAAAAAGAAGCTCTCAAACGCCTGGCGCGAGAGCTGGGCCAGTCAAAGAGCGACCTCTACCGCGAGCTTCAGCGCGAGCGGGCGCGGCTCAAAATCAGCATGCGCTGAAGGCGCCATGTTCTCAACGAGTAGAAGCCGAACAAAACTGCAATCTCCAGAATCGTCACTGGGTCCCGGCCTCGGAATTCCCTGGTAAAGTGAGCATCTCCTTGAGCATCGGCATCGCGCTGCCGAATTGCGGAAAGAGTTCGGGGGCATGGGGGGACAACCTCTTCTGTCTTGCGGCCCCTGGAGTTGGGGCCGCCTCGTCCGAGATAGGCAACTCCGCTCCCTGTTGAATCCGATACGGAAACACGAGCACGCGGGCGAGGAAGAACCACGGATACCGCGTCAACTCGATCCGCTCCACCTCCACGGCGTTGGAGTGCTGGCCAACGCGCCGCAGGGCCAGCTTGAGCGCGCTGGCAATGGCCTCCTGGGAGGTTTCGCCTACTCCGCTGCGCAGTGCGCCGTCGGCAAACTTGATGAAATTCCAACCACGGATTTGGACCTTTTTCTCCAGCCGGCGCTTGCCTCCCGACCGCATGAGGTTCCAACCCTCGCGAAACTCTTCGGTCGCCACCTTGAAGCCGGCAGGCAACTCGGCCTGCGCGCGCAAAAAAACATTCGATTCAGCAATAGTGCACATAATTGCAGCTCTTTCCTTGATTCATTTGTTGAGTTTTTGCCTTCTGGAGGATTGTCTAGTTGAAAACCTGGGAAGACGTTCCAGGAAATTCCGGACGGGAAACGGTTGCGCGCGCCTCTCCCGAATTGAGGTGGCCATCGCGCACACCCGATAGAGGTGTCAACTCGTTTGCAGGTCTGGCAGGGCCGCGCTCGTGCCAATGGAGGTTCTCGATCATCCTCAACAATGAGCCCAGACTGCTGCCTTTTTGATAAAAGGCGTCGGCGGCAACACCGGAGGGCACCTCGTCGCCGCAGAATGCGCCGCTCATGGCGATCGTGTGGATGGAAGGAAACTGGCGGCGGACTTTGGAGAGCAGGTCAAAGCCGGACATGCCCGGCATGTTCAGGTCGGAAAGAATGATTTCGGGGGCTTCGTCGCGTATGGCGGTTAATGCGGAAACGCCGTCTTCGGCAGTGCGCACTCGATAGCCGATCTCCGCCAGAACGTACGACAACGACATGCGGATGGAAGGCTCATCGTCCACAATCAACAGCTTTGCTTTTGTCTCATGCATCTCTCACCCCTCCATTCACCAGCATTAGGGAATTGGGGTGAGTATCCCATTCATGCAATTGGGATGCTGTTCAATTTAGACCAGAGGAAACAAGAACCATTGCCTGGCGCGGTGAAATCTCGCTCAAACGTCTTCGATATCCGGCTTTTGAGCACCATCGCTCGGCAGATTGTCGTGCAGAATCACGTTCAGCAGCGACTTGTGAACCCTGATGCGGCCGTTATATTCGATCAGTCCCAGTTTGCGGAAGCGATTCATGAAGAAGCTTACCCGCGACCGCGTGGTTCCAATCATCTCCGCCAAAGTCTCCTGGGAAATCTTGGGGATGTATTGCACCGGCTCGCCCGGCTTGCCAAACTCCGCCATCAGCAGCAGAATCCGCGCCAGGCGTTTTTCACTGGAGTTGAAGAGTTGATCGACCAGGTCGGCCTGGATGCGCATGCTCCGCTCCAGCAGAAACTTCAGAAACATGTCGGAGAACTCATGTTCCTCATGCATGACGCGGATCATCTCTTCCCGCCTGATCTTGAGCGCCGTGCATGCGGTGATGGCGGTGGCCGTCGACAAACGCAATCCGGACGAAACCACCAGGGCTCCCTCGCCAACAAACTCCCCGGGGATCACAAGAGAAATGGTGGCTTCTTTGCCGGCTTTGGAAACTACAGTGATCTTTGCGCGGCCTTTTTGCAGATAGAAAACAGCGTCCGCCGGATCTCCCTGTGAGAAGAAAGCTTCCTTGGGAGCCACTTGGACGATTCTTCTCCCCAGCCCGGCACTGGCCAGGAAGGCTGCGGCATTGAATGTCGGCTTGTGAATTTCAAACATTGTTCTGGCCTGCTTCCTGCTGCAAGTCTTCTCTCGGGAATTGATGAAAATGCGAGATTGCATCGTCATTCGGTTGGCTGAGGAGGTGCAGCGATGAGCAAAAAGCAATTGATCATCGAGAGAAACGGGTCTACGCGTTTGCCGCCTGCTGCGCCTGCAATCGGGCATCCTTAGGTGCTTCGCCCGGTCGAATGGATTTTGCAGCACTGTAGCTGAGAATTCCATCCCACGGGAATCAAAGCTGTTCAATTTTGCTCACTTTTCGAGAAATTATTCAAGCCCCCGTTCAAAGAGACCTTTATGAAATGGAAAAAACGCCGTCAAGTCCCTACTGATGCACCTTTTAAATGCAGTCGCGATTCGAAGCGTCTGGCGGGGGCGGAGCCGGTAATTTCTGTTCCTGCTGCTTAGAGCCAAATTGCTCAGACTCCAGCAATCAAGCCCGCTACCGTTGGAGATACCTGGTGTGCCTCTATTACCCGTAACGCAACCGAAGTCACGCATAGGTAGAAAAATGGTGAATTTGTGAAAAAGGTTATGACGTTGGTGGCATTACTCAGTTTGAGCAGCATCGGCTGGGCGGGATCCAATCGCGAAGCAACAACCGACCGGCTGGACCATGCGGGCCGGGTGATCCACGAAATCATGGCAGCTCCGGACAAAGGGATTCCGCAAGAGGTTCTGGAGCACGCAAAGTGCATTGCGGTTGTACCGCACATGCTGAAGGGCGGCTTTGTGTTTGGCGCGGAAAATGGCCGTGGCGTTGCCACCTGCCGCACAGCAAACGGATGGAGCGCTCCGGCGTTCTTTACCATTACCGGCGGAAGCTGGGGCTTGCAGATTGGCGTCGAAGGCGTGGACCTGGTCATGATCATCCAGAACGAAGAAGGCATGAAGCACCTCATCAACTCCAACTTTGAGCTGGGAGGCGACGCCTCGGCGGCAGCCGGCCCGGTGGGGCGTCACGCCTCGGCCGATACCGACTGGAAGCTGAATACCGAAGTCCTCACCTACTCGCGCGCCAAGGGCCTCTTTGCCGGACTTACACTGACCGGCGCCGCAATTCGCCGCGACGAAGATTCCACTGAAGCCACATACGGGCATGACGTCACCACTCGCCACATTCTGAACGGCGAGGAAGCAATCCCGGCCTCGGCACAATCCTTCATCGAGGCGGTCAGGGACGCGAAGGCTCAGGCTGTTGCTTCAAACTAGTCCTCTAGAGCAAAACCATGGATACTGTAGCCCGATAAGCATCGTTGAAGGTCGCCGCTCTCTGTTGGTCGCGTCGACTTGAGTTGGTTGGTTTCGGGATACATCCTCCCTGGTTTTGCTATAGACGCGTGATTTCGTGCATCGAGATTCATGCGATCCCAGGTCTCAAAATCGAAACCTGGGGGCACCCAGATTCGAACATTGTCATGCGGCCGCCCGGAATCGGCTAACCGTTCCGGGCGGCCATGACTCAAAGGAGAACTGATGCTCTGGACAATCTTTGTGATTCTGCTGGTTTTGTGGCTGCTTGGCTTCACGCTTCATATTGGCGGCGCGCTCATCCACCTGTTGATCGTGATCGCTGTCATCGTGCTGATCTTCAACCTGATCAGCGGCCGCCGCGGCTTGTGAAATACCAATCCTGAGCCGCGTTCCTGGACCCTGGCCTCAGGCGAACCATCGCCTGGGGTTCACGGTTTTCACACTTCTCCAAATTTCCGATTCTCTTCGATTTCTTCGATCAATTGTGCCAGTTGGGTCCGCTTTCGTTCGCTCATATCGAGGAACTTGACGCTTACGAGCCGCCGGTCTTCGACGGACTGAATCACTCCGCCTAGCCGGAACGGGAACCCTTCCACAGGAAACTCGACCTCTACCCGAGCGTAGATCGCCGCCGAAAAACGCGCATCGGCACGGATGCGGCAGCCGTTGACGCTCAATTCCAGAATCAACCCATTCAGTTTTGAGCCGCCGGGAATCAGACAGATGGCGGCGGAGGTATTCACCGCCTGCCGCAATTGCACGCGGCGGTCGCGGTTCTCAGGCCCGGATAATTGATGGTCGGCTGGATGCTCGGGTGTCGCTGGGCTTCCGTGACGGTCCAATACGGCGTGGATCCAGACCTGCTCTGGAGCTTGTTCTTCGCCGCTCTCCGAGGCTTGCTCGACGGTTGCCCCTTCCCCCGCAAGTGGTTCGGCAGAGGACGCATCCAGGGCCTGCATCTCGCTTCTGACAGCAGCTTCTGCTTCCACTTCGCCAACCACTTCAGCCAGATCTCGCAGGCGTCGCTGAGGAACCTCGATAAACTGGATCCCCACCACATTCCATTCGTTCGTCCATTCCGTCATACCGAAAAAGCGGAACGCGATCCCGTTCACCCGGAACGTAACCTCGACGCGCACATCGGCACCCGCGCTAAACCGCTCCCTGGTCCGCAAACGGCAACCCTTGAGGCTCAGGTCCAGCACGCGGCCATGCACGAGGCGGCCATCGCCTACCAGCAGCAGCGTCGCGTCGTCATCCACCTGGAAGCGTGGCCCTGCGCGCCGCTCCGCTGCTTGAGTTGCAGTCTCTTCCGGATTCCGATCATCTTCCATGAACCGCTCCAACGAGTCTCACCGAGTCTCCGCAGGACTCAATGGCCCCCGGCCGGCTCCCAGGGTTGCACCGACGCCGGCTCCGCGGCCTCGCGGCCTTTCAACCGGTCGTACTCATACAGGTCGCTCGTAGTTCCCAACCCCTCGTTGTACAGGCTGACGGTTCCAACCAACTGGCTGAGCTCCTCGCTGAATAGATGAATAGCCTGCAATTGCGAAAAAGTCGCGGGAAGCTCGTACTTTTCGGTCTTCAGGAACTTCTGGTAGCCCCGATCGAGCAACCGCGCCACTTTTCCTCCGAACACCGCTCCAGGACGCTCCCAGAACTCGACCGGCGCAGCCTTCCCGGGCACCAGCACCGCGCCCGCTCCATGCTTGCTCACCAGCACACCCGCTGCAACTCCGGGATAGGGCGCAACGTCAAAGGAATGTGCGCGCAGCGTATCGAGTGTCTGATCGAAATTCGGATTGCGGGATTTTCGGGCCATAATCTTCTTCCAATCTGCGAGGATGGTTATGAAGGGATCGGCAGAATCGCTTTTCTTCTCCAGGCTCACTTAACTCAATCTCGCACAACCGGAGCGTCCGCTGCAATTCTCCATGGAAATCAACACGGCTCACCCTAAACTCGGCTCCTCGGTCGCCGAACGCATCGGCTCGACGCCGCTGATCCGGCTGGAACAGGCTGTTCGGGGTTTGGAAGGCATCACCTTGCTCGCCAAGGCAGAGTGGGCCAATCCCGGCGGGAGCGTCAAGGACAGGGCGGCAGCCTCAATGGTTGCCGACGCACGCGCCCGCGGACTGCTGGTTCCGGGGAAGACCCTGCTCGACGCCACCAGCGGCAACACCGGCATTGCCTTTGCCATGCTGGGCGCGGCGCTCGGGTTTCCCGTGCATCTCGCCATGCCCACCAATGTGTCCCCGGAGCGGAAGCGGGTTCTGAGAGCCTTTGGCGCCAAGGTGGATTGGACCGACCCGGACAAGGGGTCCGATGGGGCAATCCGGAGGGCCAGGGAGCTGGCCGGAAACGAACCTGCACGTTTCTGTTACATGGACCAGTACTCGAACGACGCCAACTGGCTGGCCCATTACCGTACAACGGCGCCCGAAATCTGGCAGCAGACCGCGGGCCAGATCACACATTTTGTTGCCGGGCTGGGCACCAGCGGGACATTCATGGGCACCACCAGAAAGCTCAAAGAGATGAACCCAGCTATCCAGGCCGTCAGCTTTCAGCCGGACTCGCCCTTTCACGGGCTCGAAGGCCTGAAGCACATGGGAACTTCAATCGTTCCAGCCATCTACAACCCCCACCTGGCCGACCGCGCCCTGGAAATCGAGACGGAAGCTGCCTACGAAATGGCCCGCCGCCTAGCTCGCGAGGAGGGGCTGATGGTGGGCATCTCCGCCGCAGCCGCCGTTGTTGCCAGCGTCAAAATCGCCAGGGAAGAGGCCGAAGCAGGCCGCCGCGCCGTCATCGTGACGGTGCTGCCCGACGGGGCAGACAAGTACCTGTCTGAGCGATTCTGGGAGGAGGATGGATGGGCATACTCCATATGAATCTAGCCGTTTACGAGGCCATTCGCGCCCACGGCGAGCAAACCTACCCCAACGAGTGCTGCGGGGCTCTGCTGGGCCAATCCACGCCAGAGGGCTGGCGTGTGGAAGCGGCAGTTCCAGCAGGCAACACCCGCACCGACTCCGCCCACAACCGATACCAGATTGCGCCCCTCGAACTGGTGAAGATCGAGCGCGATGCCCGGCGCCAGGGCCTAGGCATTGCCGGCTTTTACCACTCCCATCCGGACCACCCGGCGCAGTGGTCGCAGACGGACCTTGCGGAGGCGCATTGGCTGGGATGCTGCTATGTGATCACCGCCGTAGCCAAGGGCAAGGCCGCCGCAACCAACTCGTTCAACCTGGCTGGCGCCTCAGAAGAAGACAAGCGCTTCGAGCAGGAAACTATTCTGGTTGGCGATCAATCCCAAAAAACCTGTCATCCTGAGTGACCGTAACAAGGCGCGGGGAGTCGAAAGCCTGCTTTTGATTTCGCTCTTCTCCGCATCGAATCCACCGTAAGCCGAATCAAACCCAATACAGGCAAGGAACCCTGCACATGATCGTCTACATCCCCACTCCCTTGCGCGTCTACACCGGCAGCCAAGACACCGTTGAAGTCGATGCGCCCACCGTTGCCGAGGCCCTCGAAGCCCTCACCCAGGCTCACCCCGATCTGCGCAAGCATCTGTTTACACCCGATGGCAAGCTGCGCGCTTTTGTTAACCTGTATTTGAACGACGAAGACGTTCGCTACCTGCCCGCGAAGGAGGCAACGGCCGTAGCCGCCGGGGACACGCTCTCCATCATCCCCTCCATCGCCGGCGGTCGCTGACAAGGGCGAGCCGATTGCGCAAAGGTCCGTAGCGAATCGCATCGGGCTTTCTTCACTCGTTCACTTTTTTACTCATTCACTGAGAAGGAACCCATGCCGACAACGACAGAAACCGCCGCCCTGCCTGAATTAACCACCGACGACCTCTCCCGCTACTCGCGCCACCTCATCCTGCCCGAGGTGGGCATGGAGGGCCAGCGCCGCCTCAAGGCTGCCCGCGTCCTCTGTGTAGGCACTGGCGGACTGGGCTCCCCTCTCGCGCTTTACCTCACCGCCGCCGGCATCGGCACTCTCGGCCTGGTTGACTTCGATGTCGTCGACTCGAGCAACCTCCAGCGCCAGATCATCCACTCCACCAAAGACATCGGCCGCAAAAAGATCGACTCCGCCGAAGAGAAGCTCTCCGCCCTCAATCCGGCCATCGAGATCGTCAAGCACGAGACCATGCTCACCAGCGCCAACGCCCTCGACATCATCAAGGACTACGACATCGTCGCCGACGGCACCGACAACTTCCCCACCCGTTACCTGGTCAACGACGCCTGCGTGCTCCTCGGCAAGCCCAACGTCTACGGCTCCATCTTCCGCTTCGAGGGCCAGGCCAGCGTTTTCGCCACCGAAGCCGGCCCCTGCTATCGCTGCCTCTATCCCGAGCCGCCGCCGCCCGGCCTGGTTCCCAGTTGCGCCGAGGGCGGTGTGCTCGGAATTCTCCCCGGTCTCGTAGGCGTCATTCAGGCCACTGAAGTGATCAAGCTCATCCTCGGCAAAGGCGATTCCCTCATCGGCCGCCTGCTGCTGATCGATGCGCTGAACATGCGCTTCCGCGAACTCAAGCTGCGCAAGAATCCCGAGTGCCCGGTGTGCGGAACCAACCCCACCGTCACCGCCCTCATTGACTACGACCATTTCTGCGGCATCGTCCCGGAAACTCCACAGGAGAAGAACGTGAAGAACGGAATTCCTCAGCTCACCGTCAAGGAGCTCAAAGGCCGCCGCGACAGGGGCGAAGACGTCTTTCTGCTTGACGTTCGCGAACCCTACGAGTTCCAGATCGCCCAGATCGGCGGCAAGCTGATCCCGCAGAACGACGTGCCGCAGCGGCTGGCCGAGATTCCCCGCGACCGCGAAATCGTAGTCCAGTGCCGCAGCGGCGCCCGCTCGCAAAGGATCGCCGAGTTTCTGAAGCAGTCCGGCTACACCAAGGTAGTCAATCTAGCCGGCGGCATTTTAGCCTGGAGCGACGAGATCGATCCCAAGGTGCAGAAATATTGAGCTGCTCCAGATTGAGTCGGGGACATCGTATTTTGAAAGGGCTCGGTTTTAACCGCCGAGCAAGTCTATGTTTTGAAAGGGCACGGCTTCAGTCGTGCCGAAGATGCGTCAAAAAGGTTGAGGGCTTTAGCCCCTGAGGTTTATGGAACCCGTCAGTCTCTTTGATCGAGTTCGTATCCTGCCGACGGCTGCCACCGAAACCATCGGCGTTGCCGGAAGAATCGGTATTGTCCATGGGGAAACGACACCCTCAGTGACGAGTGTTGAGGTGGTCGGGGGTGTCGCGGCGAACCATGCTTTCTGCGTGAGATTCGAGGACGAGGATCGGGAACTGTGGTTTGCCCCTCACCTTGTCGAATTGGTTGACCATGCGCCGGGCTCGACCATTCGAATCGGAGGCCAAAGCCTCATTCGCGATGTGGGTGGAGAATGGCGCAATCTGAACAACACATCTCAAGACTAGGCGATGCCCCGGACCCCAAGTTTGAGATCGGGAGAGAATCGGCTGAAACTCAGTGCGCCACTTCCACTGGCCCCGGCCTTCCCGTCTCGCCGCCCCTGCCATTCTCATCCAGCTTGCCGAAGATCATCTTCCCGCTGGCCGTCTGCAGCACGCTGGTCACGGAGATCTCCACCGCCTTGCCGATCAGCTTGCGCGCGTGATCCACCACCACCATGGTTCCGTCGTCCAGATAACCGACGCCCTGGTTGAATTCCTTGCCTTCCTTCAGGATGAGGACGTTCATCTTCTCGCCCGGCAGCACTACCGGCTTGAGCGCGTTGGCCAGGTCGTTGATGTTCAGGACCTCAACATGATGGAGGTGCGCCACCTTGTTCAGGTTGAAGTCGTTGGTGACGACCTTGGCTTCCCACTTCTTGGCCAGTTCCAGCAGCTTCAGATCGACCTCGCGAATCGACGGGAAATCGTCCGGCACAATCTGCACCTGGATGTGGGTGCTGGACTGCATTCTCTGCAACATGTCGAGGCCGCGCCGGCCGCGCTGCCGCTTTGACCCGTCGGTCGAGTCGGCCACCACCTGAAGTTCGCGCAGAACGAACTCCGGCACCACCATCATGCCGTCGATGAATCCGGCCTCGGCGATATCTGCAATGCGTCCGTCGATGATCACACTCGTATCGAGCACCTTGGCGCTCCGGCGGGTGGGCTTTTCACCACTGAAGATGGTGCCAAGCGCCGCCGGATTCAGCAGGTCGCCCTTGCTGGCTCCAACCAGCAGGCCCACATAGGTCATCAGCAGAAGCACAAAAATCTGTAGCGTGGCCGAGTTGGCTCCGCTGAGCGGCGCGGACTTGAGCACCAGGCAGAACAAAAACGCGCCAAAGATGCCCAGCACGCTCCCCGCCACGGCGCCGATCAGCCGTCGCAAAGTAAGAGCCCGCACGCGCAGCTCGAAGACGATTACCGCGCCGGCCGCCGCCACGCCCACGCCCGCACTCAACCATCCGCTCAAGCCGAATGGTTGAAGGAAATAACAGACCCCGGCAAGAAGGGCCACAAAAAGAAGACGAAGCAGAATGAGATCCATAAGAAGCCAACTCCCGCTGGCGCCGGGGAAAACGCCCCAGCCTGGGCACAAGTCGCGAGTATGCCCATTTCCGCTTAGAGTCGTCAAGAGCAGATTGATTTAAGACCTTGAAGCCGCATCCAAACCGGAACATTGAAAGCGTTATCAAAGCCGGCGGCAGGGCAAAATGAAACGCCCCCCTACTGCTTGTTCACGTCAATGTAGTAGAGGTCCGTCGCCACCTGGAAATCGTCCTTGCCGAGCGGCGTCTGCATCCACTGCCACTTCGTCGTCGGATGGATAATCTGCCAGTGCTCCTGCGCGCCCACCTTCACCGGCATGGCGAAGCTGTCCTCGTCGGCGTCCCACTTGTACATCACCATCCCGGGGGCCTCGCCAAACAGAAGCTCCAGCCGCGGTATCGCCGCATGGCGCAGATACTGGTCGAAGACCGGCGTCAGGTTCATGCCCGTGTGCAGGTTGAACCAGGCCTCCACGTCTTCGGTCATGATGTTTTGATATTTGAAATGCTGATAGAACTCGTGCAGCAGAGCCCACCACTTGGCGTCGTCGTTCACCACGCTGCGCAGCGTATTGATCATCAGCGCGCCCTTGAAGTATTGATCCTGCGTAGGCTCCGCGTTCACCCCCCGCTCCGCGATAATGGGCCGCATGTTCACCACTTTCGGCTTCAGCCCGCCCATATACTTGAGCGCATCGTCGTGGCCCCAGCGGTACTCGACATACAGCGTCTCCAGATACGTCGTCCACCCTTCGTGAATCCACATGTCCGACGGATCCTGCGCCGTGATGCTGTTGCCGAACCACTCATGCCCGCTCTCGTGAATGATGATAAAGTCGAACCGCGTATTGATCCCGACGCCCGTCCAGTCGCGCCCCAGGTAGCCGTTCTTGAACAGGTTGCCGTAGGTCACGGCGCTCTGGTGCTCCATGCCTGAGTAGGGCGCTTGAACCAGCTTGTACCCGTCCTTGATGAAGGGATACTCCCCAAAATAGTGCTGGTAGGCCTCGATCATGCCCTTGGCCTGGGCGAATTGAATCTTGGCCTTGTCCAGGTCCTCAGGCAGCACGTAGAAATCCAGCGGCAGGTCGCCCAGCCGATCAGAAAAATGAACATAATTGCCGATGTTCAACGAGACATCGTAGTTGTTGATGGGGTAATGCACGTGCCAGTCCCAGCGCGTGTAGCCATCGCCCAGGTCGGTCTTGGCGACAAATTTTCCATTCGACACGTCCACCAGGCCGTTCGGAACAGCAACGCTGATGTCCATGCTCTCCACTTCGTCCTTCCACTGGTCCTTGTCGGGCCACCACATGCTCGCGCCCGTGCCTTCGCAGGCGGTGTTGATCCATACGTGGCCCGATATGTCCTTCTTGAACGTCATGCCGCCAAATCGCCCCGTCTCCTCCGGATGCCCGGAGTAATAAAAATCGATCGAGTAGACTTGGCCCGCAAGCAACGTCTCGGGAAAATCGACGAACACCGCCCCCGTGTCACGCTCGTATTTCAGCGTCTTCGCACCCATCAGAATCTTGTCGATGTTGAGCGTCTCGCGCAGATCCAGCTGAATGCGGTTATCGTCATTCAGCATTTTGAAGCGGATGGTGTTCTTGCCGGTTACCAATTGCTTCTCGGGATCGACGCGAATGTCCAGGTGGTAGTAGAGCAAGTCGTTGTTGGCGCGATACGGACCGTATGCGCCGCGCAGCATGTCATATCGCAATGGGAGTGGGGCAGTTGCGTCGATGGGCCTTACACGCGGCTTCTGCGGGGTCGCGGCAGCGGCGGCCTCATCGGGTTTGCCGATCGCTTGCGGGGTTGCTTGTTGCGGGACAGCGGGTGCGGCTGCGGGAATATCGGGCTTGGTTGCCGCTTGCTGTAGAGCGTAAGCCGGGAACGAGACCGCGGCGGTTGCGGAGAGAACCAGAAGCCAACATGCTTGGGATCGAAAGCCGGAGAATCGCATGGCGCTATCCTAATTCACAGAATCGCGCGGTCGCATGGTCCTCTCTGCCCCGTAGGAACAGGGCCCCGATTGAGGTTCGTGGTCTCCCAGGTCTCAAAAGCGAGACTTGGGGCACCCGGATTTGTGGGCGAAATTACGGAATTACCAGGTTGCGGGACTAGCTCGCGATTGCGCGCATAGCGGCAAATGTTTCGACGATTCCCTGCTCCAGCGCGGTGAACTCCAGATCGCAGCCGAGTTCGCGCAGCCCGGTTAGGTCCGCTTCAGTGAAATGCTGATAGCGGCCTTCGAGATCGGCGGGAAATGGAATGTACTCGATGGGAACCTCGCCGTGAACGGCCATCAGCGCATGGGCAACGTCGTTGAAGCTGCGGCTGACGCCTGACCCCGCGTTGACCACGCCGCGAAAGCTCTTCGCAGACTTCCCTGCCGCAACCGAATATGGACCAATCTGGGCGAAGAACATGTTGAGCCGGGCCAGGTCGCGAACATACACGAAATCGCGGCGTTGCTCCCCGTCGCGATAGCCGCCGGTACCCGCGAAAACACTTACCTTTCCGGTATCCTCCATCTGCTTCGTGAAGTGTTGAATCACTGAAGCCATGCGGCCTTTATGCTGCTCGCGCGGACCGTAGGCGTTGAAGTAGCGCAGGCCCACGGCAGTCATCGGCACGCGGCCCTGGGCAAGCTGGTTGCGAAAGTAGTGGTCGAACGCCAGCTTGGAATAGCCGTACACATTGATCGGCCGCTCGTTTTCAAGCGTAGGCGTAAAGTGACCCGACCCGGAAAGCCCGTAGACTGCGGCGGTGGACGCATAGACCAGCGGTGCTTCCCAGCGGATGGCGAAATCCAGCACTTCCTTGGTGAATTGGAAGTTGTTGTCCATCATGTAATCGCCGTCGTCTTCGAGAGTGTTGGAGCAGGCGCCCTGATGCAGAATGCCTTCGATCTGGTTCGTGCCAAGTGCATTGTCGCGGATGGCGCGGCGGAACTCGCGCTTGTCCATGTAGTCCACATAATGGGCTCCGTTCAGATTCACGAATTTCTGCGCGTTGGCCAGGTTGTCCACCACCAGAATGTCGCTGACGCCGTGGGCATTCAGTTCATGAACCAGGTTGCTGCCAATGAAGCCCGCTCCTCCGGTGACGATCAACATGCGCGACATCTCTCCCATTGCGGCGGCCATCGATTGAAGAACCTGCTCTGCCGCGGCCAAGCGCCTTCAACGAACCACAATCAATTCCCTGCTTCCGTCCTGGCCCGTCATGGCCCTGTCCACGGCCGCTTCCATCTCATCCACTGAAATAGAATTCAGGCAGGGATGGCCCTCCACGTTGCACATCTCCAGGTAGCAGCCGGAACAACTCGTCTGATGATAGACGATCTGATGCTTGCTTCCCCGCGGAAACCATATGCCCGCCGGGCCGGCGGCGGAAAAGGCAATCACGCACGGAACACCGGCCCCTGCGGCCAGGTGCATGGGGCCGGAGTCGGGACCGAGAAACATCTTCGCACGCTGGATTACGGCGGCCGTTTCTCGCGGCGCGAGGCGGCCGCAGAGGTTCACTTTGGGGCCTGTCCAAAGCCGCGCCGCGTTCTCCGCTCCATTGAATTCCTCTTTGGCGCCCACCAGCGCCAGACCATGCCCACGGTACTTCGCATCGATGCGTCCCAGCAGCATCTGCCAGTTTTCCTGGCCCCAGTCCTTGGCCGGCATTTTTGTGCCTGGGCCGCAGACAATCAACGGGCCGTCCGTAAGTGCGCCCAGTGCGTCGATGGCCGTCTGGCGTTCCGCGGCCGACAGCAGCAGACTCCAATTGGAAAGGTTTGCCGGGTCCGCGTCACCCAGCTCCGCCATCAGGCGCGCCAGCCGGTCGGGTTCACGCTCGAAGAGGCCCGTTGCCGCGTCGAAGCGAAACTTCATCTGCTCCTCGGCAGCAAAACCAACCATGCGCCGCACTCCAGCGAGACGGAAAAACAGCCGGTCGCGGCGGATGGCCTTCCACGGCCGGATGTGCATCAGGTAGACCACCACATCGGGGCCAAAGCGGCGAATCTCTCCGGCGAG
>Ga0302319_10006860_pt1 | contig 22504 bp, 6 predicted proteins | sample Bog_T0_2_FD_203319 | JGI IMG/M metagenome (GOLD analysis project Ga0302319, IMG submission 203319) | Peat permafrost microbial communities from Stordalen Mire near Abisko, Sweden - Bog_T0_2 | ecosystem: Environmental > Terrestrial > Soil > Wetlands > Peat | place: Sweden: Abisko, Stordalen Mire... | reverse complement strand
TCCTGGAAGAAAACGCCTAGCGACCATCCGTCGGAAACGATATGGTGCATCGTGATCTGGCCAACATACTCTTCATCCCTGATTCTCAGTAGCGTCGCGCGAATCAGAGGGCCGCGGGAAAGACAGAATGGTAATTCGGCATCTTCGGTTATCCGCTTTCGCGCCGCCTGCTCACGTGCGGCTTCGGGAAGTTCGCGAAGATCCGCGGTGGTGAGTACCGGCTCAAGCTCGCTGTCGGACAGAATCTTCTGGACTGGACTTCCATCCACCGCGGGGAAAGTCGTGCGCAGGATTTCATGCCGTTTCCGAATGGCTCGCAGGCAACGTTCCACCTGGTCCGAATTCAGCTTGCCTCTCAGCCGGAACGGGGCAGCGATGTTGTAAGCGGAACTTGCCGGATCGAGCTGATGCAGAAACCAGAGGCGCTCCTGCTGAAACGATAGTGGCGCCTGCACGTCGCGGCGCTGTGGAGCAATGCGCAGATCACGCGGCGACCTCTGCCGGATCAGCTTCCGGAACAAGAGTGCCCGTTGGCCGGAGAGTTCGAAACCTGTGGTGGCTGTTGTCATCACACACCCATTGCTGCCGGCGCATCGGCCGGGCTCTCATTCAGCATGATCGCCACAGCGTCTTCGGAAAGCTCCGACACCTCCGCGAAAACGGCGAGCATCGGCTCAATTTGTTGCCGCATATCCGGGTCGCCCATGATCGCCTCGGCGAGTTCACCGACAGTGGGATGCGCGAACAATCGCCGAAGCGGAAGATCAATCTGCAATTCGTCGGCAAGACGAGAAACCACTTGTGTGGCCAGTAGTGAATGTCCGCCGCGCTCAAAGAAGTTGTCATATACTCCGACCTTGTCCACCTCCAGCACTTCCATCCAGATCTGTGCCAGGATCTGTTCCACAGGGTTTCTCGGCGCAACATAACCCGCATCGGTGAGCGGCTGCGTTCCGTCGGGTTTCGGCAGCCGTTTACGATCGACCTTGCCATTGGGGGTCAGCGGGAAGCTCTCCATCGGGATGAGTACGGAGGGAATCATGTGAGCGGGAAGCCAGCTTGTCAGGAAATCGCGGATCGTCCCCGTATCCGGTTCGATTCCATCGTTTGGAATGATGTACCCGACGAGTTGTTTCATGCGAGGGTCGTGAACCACGAGCGCTTCCCGAACTGACGAGTGCCTGAGCAGCGCGCTTTCGATCTCACCGAGTTCGATTCGGAAACCTCTGAGCTTGACCTGGTGATCGAGACGCCCGCAGAACTCGATGACACCATCGACACGGTAACGCGCGAGGTCTCCCGAGCGGTAAAGTCGGGAACCGGGGACGCCACTGAAGGGGTTGGGGACGAATTTTTCGGCGGTAAGAGCAGGCCGATTCAGATAGCCGTAAGCTACGCCCGCTCCGCCGATAAACAACTCGCCAACGGCGCCGACCGGAACCGGCCGCAGATGCCGGTCCAGTAAATAGATCTGGGTATTTGCGATCGGCCGGCCAATCGGGACCGCGCCGGCGTCGGTAAGGTTTTCCTCAACCTCGTGTGCGCAGCAGGTGACCGTGGTTTCCGTCGGTCCATATTCATTCAGGATCCGCGTGTAAGGCGCCAGCCTCCGCCACGATGCCAGCGTGCCGGACTGCAGTGCTTCGCCGCCGATTACCAGCAAACCGGCCGCATGCGTAATAATCCCGGGTTCAAGGATCTCATTCAGCATCTCTACATGTGCAGGTGTCAGGTTGAGCAGACTGTAGCCGCCCGATTCCTTCAATAAGTCCGCGAGTGCCGCGACGCTGTTCTCTTCGTCGACCAGATAGACGCACTTACCTGCGGCCAGCGGGCAGTGGAGACTGGTAACCGTCAAATCAAAACCAAATGGCGATTGCACCGGCGCCCCGCGGCCTTCCGAAAGCCGGTATTCTTTGCGGCCCCATAAAACGTAATTCACGAGCCCGGCGTGAGAGATCATCACGCCCTTGGGCTGACCCGTTGAGCCTGACGTATAGATCAGATAGGCGAGATCGCCGGGTGAGTTTGTCTTGCCGGGAGGCGTTTCCGGCATGTCGCGCACCGCATCCCAACAGGTATCGGGCGAGAATGACGGAACTCCTCCCATAAACAGTGCGGTGAACCGGTCGTGCACCAGAATGGTTCGCAGATTCGAATCGCTCACCATGTAATTCAGACGCTCAGCCGGATACCCGGGATCGAGTGGAACATAAGCGGCGCCGGCCTTCAGGATCGCCAGGAACCCAACCACCATATCGATGGATCGCGCCATGCAAATCCCAACGCGCTCGCCCCGTCCGATGCCGTTTCTGCGCAGGTAGTGCGCCAGCTGATTGGCCTTGCGATCCAGTTCCCCGAAGCTGAGCGAGGTGCCTGAAGCGTTACGTTCCGGCCCGGGTTGGGGAATAAACTGAACCGCCGTGGCCGCGGGCGTCCTGGCGGCCTGTTCTTCAAACAAATCGGTATAGCAGCGCCCCTCGCCCTCACCGCTTGCCGTTTGATTCCAGTCGCGAATCATTCGCCGGGTTTCGGACTGTGGCAGCATTGCCAGATCCACCAGTTGCTGGTCGGGGTTCTCACACATGTCTTGCAGGAGCGTGGTGAGGTGCAGCAGGATTTGCGAAACGGCGGCGCTATCGAAACCGGATGCATCGTATTCGAGCCTGATTACGAGCCCGGAGCTGGGTTCCGCCACCACAGTAAGCGGAAAATTGGTTTTTTCAGCAGACCGGACATGTGTGACTCGGATACTCAGTTCAGAACTGTCAAGCGAGCTTTCGACAGGGTAGTTTTCGAAAACCACAATGCTTTCGAAAATCGGACAATCGTGGGGCAGTTCGCTCCATTTGCGAATGTCTACGAGAGAGCTGAATTCGAACTGCTGCATTTCCATCTGGCGAGCGTGAATCTCCCTGAGCCAGGGCAGCAGTTTCGCCGTCGGATCAATCGCGACACGAAGCGGGAGCGTGTTAATAAACATGCCGGCAATGGTTTCAACGCCACTTAGTTCTGCCGGGCGCCCCGACACCGTAACGCCGAAAACAACGTCCTCCTGTCCGGAATAACGGTTCAGAAGGAGCGCCCAGGCGCCCTGAACGAAGGTATTCAGCGTAATCTGATTACCTCGCGCGAGAGACTGCAAGCGCCCTGTCGTGTCAGCGGAAAACTCATGGCGTTGACTTGCGCTCGCGGGCGAATCACCATCACCGCCTCTCCGGGAGCCGGGCGGAAGCGCCGAGGGAACGCTGTAGCCATTGAGCATGCCCTTCCAGAAATCGGCGGCTTTAATCGAATCCTGGTCCTGCAACCACCCTATGAATTCTCCGAATCCGCGCGCCGAAACCAGTACCGGCGAACTGCCGCGCCGGATATATTCGTAGGAAATGAGGACCTCGCGCAGCACGAGCGACGTCGACCAGCCGTCCAGCAGAATGTGGTGAAAAGTCCAGACAAATTCGTATGCTCGTTGCGACGTCCGATAGAGCGCGTAACGCATAAGAGGCGCGTAGTCCAGCTCGAAACCGCGGCGTCTGTCAGCCGCCAGGACCTGCGCCAGCCTGGATGCACGTTCCGCCGCTTCCATGCCGCGCCAGTCTGCGTGCGTAAACGGAATCTGTACGTGCCGGTTTACCACCTGAAGCGGCTTTTCCAGTTCCTGCCAATGGAACGCCGTTCGAAGGATCGCGTGGCGTGCGGCAACGCGACCCCAGGCTTTCTCGAAACTCGCCTCGTCGAGGTCGCCTTCGAGCGTACAGACGAACTGCACAACGTAGACCCCCGAGCCTGGCGCCAGCCGGTCGTGGAACAGCATACCGTTCTGGGCGGGCGAAAGTTCGTAAATATCTTCCGGCGCGTCTGTCGCAATCATCTCCGCACCCCTGCGCCACGGCTCATTTTGGAGACCAGTTTGTCGAGGCTCTTCTGGCTCACTTTTGCTTTTGGAAAATCGGAAGGCGTCAACTTTCCGGCGTCCCCGGACAGGCTGTCGGCGACGATTGACCGCAGAGCCTCAACATAAGCCGCTCCCAGCGCTCTTACAAAACTCTCCTGGTGAACGTTTGCGCTGTATATCCATTCCACACGCAATTGTTCGTCCGTTAGCCACGCGACCACGTCCACCAGGTGCTTCCGTATTGCACGCGGATCGTGCGCCTGGCCCCACTGGCCGGGAATCATTCTGGTAACCCGCGATCTACCGCCCGATTGATCGAGACGGCCGAGATAATTGAAGCTGACCTGGGGCCCGGCTGCTTCGGGGAGCGCGCCACCCCGGAGGTATCGAAGAACTCCGTATCCGATTCCGTTATTCGGAATTGTCCGCAGACTTTCTTTCACAATCCTTAGTGATTCGCCCGGATTATTCGTATCGGTGGGCCTTAACAAAACCGGAAAAATCGTCGTGAACCAGCCCACAGTCCGCGAGACATCGAGGTCGTCGAAAAGCGGCTCCCGTCCATGCCCCTCAAGGTCGACGAGTAACTCCGAGGCATGCGTCTTCTCAGTCCACACGTGCACGAACGCGGCGAGCAGTGCTTCGCCACTCTGAACGCGCCAGGCTTTGGGGACCTCCTGCAGGAGAGCCCGCGTCAGATCCCTGTCGAGTACTGTGGAAACGGCCTTCACAGAGTCTTCCGTGTTCGCGAGATTCAGCGTAGACTCCGTCGGGTTACTCGTCTGCCGCGTCCAGAACTCCGCCTCTTTCGACACGGTTTCGGAATCCGCATACTCGGTCAGCCGCTGGGCCCAAAGCTGGAACTCGTGGGTTGCTTCGGGCAACCGAACCATCTGTCCCGCGTTCAGCTGGCCGCAGGCAATCTCAAGTTCCTCTACCAGCGCGCGCCACGAAACACCGTCCATCACGAGGTGGTGCGCCACGATGATCAGCTTCGGTTTCATTTCATTGCCGTAGCTGAAGTACGCTCCCCGAACCAACGGACCGTTTTCGAGGTCCATGCCGGCGTGCATTTGGTTGACAGCAGTCTCGAATGCTTCCTCCCTCGTAGCGAGCGGTAAGACCGACAGGTCGAAGCGGTCGAGGAAAGCGGAAGCTTTCGTGCCGGGATTCATCTGTATCCATTCATTGCCCTCGCGACGGAAGCGGTACCCGAAGACATCGTGATGTTCAATCACACTTGAGAACGCGGCTTCCAGAGCGTCGGGATCAACCGATTGCTCCAGTTCCAGCAGAATGGCCTGATTCCAGTGGTTTGGGTTCGGCAGGTTCTGCCTGAAGAACCAATGCTGGATGGGGGTAAGGGGAACTGGTCCGGGTTTTGCTGCAGGCAGTTCGCCGCGACTCGCGGCGTGATCCGCCTCCGCAGCCAGCGATGCGATCGTCTGATTCCTGAAGAGCTGTTTCGCCGTGATTCGTACGCCGGCCTGATTGGCACGCGAAACGGTTTGAATACTCAGAATCGAATCGCCTCCCAACTCAAAGAAATTGTCATGCAAGCCTACCTGCGCCACGCCGAGCACCTGGCGCCAGATCTCCGCGAGGACGCGCTCAGTGGGTGTTTCGGGGGCCACATAGGGTGCTCCCGACACTGGCTGAACCGCTTCGGGAGCGGGCAAGGCCCGCCGGTCCACCTTTCCATTCGAGGTCAGTGGCATCGATGCCATTGGCACAAATGCGCTCGGGATCATGTAATCCGGAAGGTTTTTTTTCAGATGTTCGTGGAGCTCCGCAACTGACGGAGTTGTCGCGGCCCCGGGAACTATATACGCCACCAGGCGAGGCTCCCCCGAGCTTCCCGCCCGGGCCATCACCACCGCATCGCGCAGATCCGGATGCTGATTCAGTAACACTTCGATTTCACCGATTTCGATCCGAAATCCGCGGATCTTTACCTGGTGGTCGATTCTACCCAGATACTCGATGTCTCCGTCGGGCAGAAATCTTCCCAAATCGCCCGAACGATAGAGACGGCTCCCGGGCTCGCCACCGAACGGGTTCGGAATAAATCGGCCGGCTGTCAAATCGGGCCTGTCGTGGTATCCCCGAGCCACGCCGGCGCCTCCAACGCAGATTTCGCCTGGTACTCCGACGGGTACGGGCTGAAGATGAGAATCGAGCAAATAAATCCGGAGATCCGGTATCGGTATGCCAACTGCGCTTTTGCCGGAGTGATCGAGGTCGGCCGGAACCACTGGTCGCCAGGTCACATGCACGGTGGTTTCGGTAATGCCGTACATGTTCACCATTTGCGGCGCGTTCGGGTGACGGCCGAACCATCCGCGCAGGCTTTCGAACTCAAGGGCTTCGCCCCCGAAAATTACATATTTGAGCTTTAGTTCCGGTCCGGCGCCGAGTTCCTCTTCCACTTGCGATAGCTGACGGAAAGCGGACGGAGTCTGATTCAGAACGGTGACACCCTCATCGCAGAGCAGTTTATAGAATGCGTCGGGTGTCCGGCTGATCCAGTAGGGCACAACGACAAGGCGTCCGCCATAAAGAAGCGCACCCCAGATTTCCCAAACAGAAAAATCGAATGCATATGAGTGGAATAACGTCCAGACGTCGCTGTTGCCGAAGTGAAACCAATCTTCGGTCGCATGGAACAGCCGCAGCACATTACCGTGCTCCACAATCACGCCCTTTGGTTTGCCGGTCGACCCGGAGGTATAGATCACATACGCGGCGCCATTTTGACCAACCGCTACCGAATGACCACAGGAATCGCCGTGTGGCACATCGTCGATGCAGAGAACCTGTGTGTCCCCGATGGACGGCGAGGCCGCAATCGACTTCCCGGTGAGCAGAATGGGCGCCCTGGTATCGCTCAGAATGTATTCCATGCGGTCCTTCGGGCAGTCCGGATCGATGGGAACGTAGGCCGCGCCGGCTTTCAAAATGCCGAGAATGCCGACCAGCATGCCGATCGAACGTTCAACGCACAGGCCGACGCGGGTTTCAGGCCCGGCTCCGATGGCATGCAAGCGGCCCGCGACCGCGTTAGCGCGGCTGTTGAGTTCCGCATATGTCAAACATCTGCCTTCACACGTCACCGCGATCGCGTCGGGCGTGCGCCCGACCTGAGCCTCAAATCGCGCGTGGATGCTGTCGTCGTGAACCGGCCTGAAGGCTGTCGAGATACGTCCGGTGGCCAGGCGCTCACCCTCGTTTGATGTCAGTATCTGCAGATCGGAAAGTGGAGTGTCTACGTTGTCCGAAATGGACTGAAGCAACACAAGGTAATGCTGCTGCATGCGCTCGATGCGGTCATCGTCAAAGAGATCGGTCCGGTATTCGAAGCATCCCGAAGCGCAATCCGTTCCTTCGGTCAGGTCCAGAGTCAGGTCGAATTTCGCGACACCGATATCGACCGGAAACATCCCGATTTCCCTTCCGGCGAGTCGTGAGAGGCCGTCGGAAGCGTTCTGAAGAACAAAAACCGTCTGGAAGAGCGGCGTCCGGCTGAGATCGCGTTCAATGCGCAGCTCGTCCACGAGTTTTTCAAACGGCAGATCCTGATGTTCATACGCTTCGAGTGTGGTCTTGCGAGTCTGCCTCAGAAGCTCGCGAAAGCCCTGTTCGGGAACCAGGCGTGCACAAAGCGGAAGCATGTTCACGAAGAATCCAATCAGGTCTTCCACGTCGGGAATGTTACGGTTCGCAACCGGAGAACCGACCACGATTTCGATCTGGCCCGTATAGCGAAACAGCAGCGTTTGCCATGCCGCAAGCAACACCATGAACAGAGTCGCATCGTGCATCGAAGCGAGCCGCTTCAGCCTGGACAGGAGATTGCCAGGAATACTGAACGGACGGCGAGCCCCCGCATAGCTTTGTGTTGCCGGCCGCGGTCTGTCAGCTGGAAGATCAAGAACGTCCGGCACTCCATCCAGTGCGTGTTTCCAGTAGGCGGTCTGCGAGTCCAGCGCCTGGCCCGAAAGGAATTCACGCTGCCATGCGGCGAAGTCCGCATATTGTATACGGAGCGGCGGCAGCGGAGTGCCCTCCGCCAATGCAGCTAAATCCCTGGCGAGAATCTTCATCGACCAGCCGTCTGACACGATATGGTGAATCGTCAGGACGGCGATATGGTCGTCGTCGCTCAGGTGAAGCAGGAGGGCGCGCAGCAGCGGGCCGGCCGCAAGGTCGAAGGGTTGCCTGGCATCATCGCAGGCAAGCTCATACGCTCGCGCCTCTCGTTGTTCATACGCCACGGCACTCAGATCGACGTAGCGCAACGGAATGATCAGTTCGGGCGAAAACGTCTGCAGCGGCTCGCCCTCCAGCACCGGAAAGGTTGCCCGCAAAGTTTCGTGACGCCTCACCAGCTGATTGAGGGCACGCTCGAAGGCCGGCACGGAGAGCGGGCCCTTCAGTCTGAAGGCAGCCGGTACGTTATAAAGCGCGCTTCCATTTTCCAGCTGTTCGATAAACCAGAGCCGCTGCTGCGCAAACGAAAGAGGCGTAGCAGCGCCGGCCGGGCGGCGTGGAATCCTCCGGTTCGGCGCCGGGTTGATGCGCTTCCCTCGCAAAAAAGAGTCGAGAAGCGCACGCTTATGTGCGCTCAATTCGTATGCTTTCGTTTCCAGCACAGCCATAAACATCCCTTGCAGTGATCTGTCTTAGTCGGCCCCGGCCGCACTGAATTGTTCCGCCTGAACGTAGCGGTCGGCCTCGATGTCGGACAACGCCGCTGTCGAGAGAAGGAACTCGGCGGTAAGTTCGATTTGTTCCCTGGTTGCCGGCGCGGCCAGCAAAGCTTCGCAGAACTGTTCCAGGACCGGTTGTTCGAAGATGGTCCGGAGTGGCAGGTCAATCTGGAAAACTTCCTGCAATCGGGAAATCAGTTGAGTCGCCTTGAGCGAATGGCCGCCGAGATCGAAGAAGTTGTCGCCGATTCCAACGCGTTCCACGCGAAGAATCTCCGCGTATACGTCCGCAACAACGCGCTCAACCGGTCCACGTGGCGCCCTGTAAGCCTGTTGCTGACCCGCGCAAGCAGCGTCCGGTTCAGGCAAGGCTTTCCGATCTACCTTGCCGTTGGAATTGAGAGGCAGTTCGAGCATTGAGATCCACGCGGAAGGCAACATGTAGTCGGGCACCTTGCCTCGCAGATATGCACGAAGCTCGTCGGGCGGGATCGACGGGTCCGCAGCGAAGTATGCCGCCAGGCGCTTCTCGCCCGTGCCATCTCCACGCACCATGACGGCGCACTCCCTGACGCTCGGGTGCAGCCGAAGAAGCGCTTCAATTTCACCTGGCTCGATGCGAAAACCGCGTATCTTCACCTGATCGTCGTTGCGGCCCAGAAATTCGATGGCTCCATCTTCCCCGTACCGAACCAGATCGCCGGTTCGGTAAAGGCGGTCTCCAGGCCTCCCGCTAAAAGGATCCGGCACAAACTTTTCAGAGGTCAAATCGGGCCGCGCTACGTAACCGTGTGCCAGGCCATCGCCGCCGATAAATAACTCGCCTGCGACACCGATGGGAACGGGTTCCAGAGCGGTGTCGAGCACGTAAGTCCGGGTATTCGCAATCGGCCGTCCGATCGGTACGGTGGGTGCGTCGTCCGCAACCTCTTTCACTTCGTGCCAGGTCGCAAACGTCGTGCTCTCTGTAGGCCCATATACGTGCAGCAGGCGTTGCGGCCGACCCGTGCCAAGCGCACGCCTGACGGATTGCGGATCTGCCGCCTCGCCGCCGAACATTACGTGCCGCACACCTGCGAACACGGCGGGTACGTCGTTCACAAGACGATTAAACAGCGCGGTCGTCAGGAAGACGGCCGTAATTCCTTCTTCACGTAGTCGGGAGGCAAAATCCCGTGGCGACAACGCAACCTCTTTATCGATTCCGACCAGGCATGCTCCTGAGAGCAGTGCGCCCCAGATCTCGAAAGTCGCTGCGTCGAAGCAGATATTCGAAGTTTGTGCGACCCGGTCGCAGGAATCCAGCCGTACATAGTCGGTGTTGATGACGAGCCGGCTTACCGCACGATGTGGAATCCCGATTCCTTTCGGCCTGCCAGTGGAACCGGACGTATACATGACGTACGCCAGATCCCCGCCGCTCAACGCAAGGTTCAGCCTGTCATCGTCCATTTCAGCGATCCCCGCGTCGCACAAATCGAGGCAGAAAGTTTTCCCTGTGAACGGTGGCAAATGATCCCGCAATTCAGATACGGTGAGCAGGACACGCGCCTCCGTGTCGGCGAGCATGAACTCCAGTCTGTCGGTTGGATAACCCGGATCCAGGGGGACATACGCTGCGCCGGCCTTCAGAATCGCCAGCACCGACACGATGAACTCAGGCGAACGGTCCATGGCGAGCGCGACCAGTTGCCCTGTTCGGACACCGTGGTGACGCAGGAACCGGGCGAGCTGGTTTGCCCGCCTGTCCAAAGCGGAATAACTCAGCGCATGCTCGCCATAACGCACTGCAATCCGATCCCCAGCTTCATTTGCCTGCCGTTCGAACAACTCGGGAATGCCGGACTCGGAGGGGTATTCGCGCGCAGACTTATTCCACTGCTGCGTAATTCGATGCGACTCGGCATCGTTCATCAGGCGCACGTCGCCGATCCGCGCTTCCGGATTCTGCGCCACTTGCTGCAGGACCACTTCAAGCTGAGAAAGCAGCCGCGAAGCAAGAGACCGATCTATCGAAGACGGATTGTAGTTGATTGTAATAGCCAGTTCAGTGCCCGGTCGCGCTATGACTGTCACAGGGTAATTGGCCTTCTCGAAGTAGGCAATGTTCTTTACGTTCCAGCGTGCGCCCGCGTCGCCGGAAATGGCCGGATAGTTTTCGAACACGACTATGCTGTCGAACAGCGCCGTGCCATTCGGCACTTCCGACCAGCGTTGTATGTCGATCAGCGGCGTCGATTCCCAGCGCCGAGACTCCAGCTGGCGCGCCTGTATCTGCTCCAGCCAATGGAGGAACACCAGATCGTCCGATATGGTCTCCCGCACCGGCATGACGTTGATGAAGAGCCCGACCATGGACTCCACTCCCGGCAGATGCGCAGGCCGTCCGGATACGACCGAGCCGAAGACCACGTCACGCAGCCCGCTGTTGCGGCCCAGCACAAGAGCCCAGGCTGCCTGAACGATCGTGTTGAGGGTGAGCATACTCCGGCGGCCGATCGCGGTCAGGCGTGCCGAAACATTCGCGTCGAGAGATCGGCTGACGATTCCGCAATCATGAGCGTCGGCGACGGCTCTCGGCCTTCCGCCGATCTTCGACGGCTCCCGAAAACCAGCCAGTGCCTTTCTCCAATAGCCTTCTGCCTGGGTGTTACTCTGCCGCCCGATCCAGGCGATATAGTCGCGATAGGGGCGCTCAGGCTCTGAACATGTCTGCCTTCCATGATCGTGAGCCTCACAATCGTCGAGAATCTCACGCAGGATGAGCGAAAGGCTCCAGCCGTCGAGAAGTATATGATGATGACTCCAGACAAACCGGTATTGTTCTTCGCCAGTTCGCACCAGGGTGAGCCGCATTAACGGTGCTTCCGCGAGATCGAATCCGCGTTGCCGGTCCTCGCTCAGTAAAGTCTGGAATCGCGCCTGGACGCAGGATGGCTCCAGCTGCCTCCAGTCAACCCGATCGACCGGCAGTTCCACAACCCCTCGCACTACCTGAAGAGGCTCGTCCAGGTTCTCCCAAAGGAACGCCGTCCGCAGAATAGCGTGCCGCTCGAGCGTTCTTTCAATCGCCTGCCGGAAAATCTCCACCCTGGCGGTACCCTCGAGATCGCCACTCAACTGCGTGAAGTAGATTCCGGAACCGCCGGCATAGACGGTATGGAACAGCATGCCCTGCTGCATCGGCGAGAGAGGATATATATCCTGGACGTTGGTCATCTCCATGCCCGATCCCTCCTGTCTACGCATCCGCGCGGTTGCGCAGGCTCAGCGGACGCATGTCGATCCACACCGTTTTGATCCAGGCAAGGCATTCATCCCTGAGGCCGGACTTTCCGGCGTCGCGCCAGCCAGCCGGTGCCGGCTTGCGAGATGGCCAGATCGAGTATTGTTCTTCGTGATTGACCACAACGTTGTAGATAGTGCGGTCTTCTTCATCATGCGAGTTCATATGTTTTCTCCAGTTTCGAATTACCCCAAAATCAGGCTGTCTGCGTCAGGGGCTCGTGTTGCGGCGTTACCTCAACGGCCGTGTCGCGAGCGGTGTCTGGTGGTTCATCCTCGACCCGGCGCAGGGGTTGGTAAAACCAACCCGCCGCAGTCAGACCGATCAGAAGCACACCGGACAGCACAAAAATCAACGCCACCCCGCGCCCCGGCCCGACGCCAACCAGCGAGCCGGCAGTGGCCGCCCACGCGCCGCCCCGCGTCATGAGTGGCGCGGAAATCCAGTCCGCCAGCGTCCCCGCTGCCGCAAACGCAAGCGGCAGTGAGGCCGAGACTACCATCTGGGTGGTTGCAAAAACGCGGCCCTGCATTCCCAGCGCAACTTTGCTTTGCAGAATTGCCTGGCTGCATCCGTTGATCACGGGAACACCCAGCATGAACATAAAGGCGCCCGCTCCGATCAGCATTGCCGAGGCGGGAAGGCCAGCCGGTATCAGCGACGCGCCGGATAGCAGCAGGAACCAGAAGACTCCGGCGATACGCCGCTTCGGGCCACCCCAGACACTGATCAGAACGCTGCCGACAAACATGCCGACACCAGCAGTCGACATTACTTCGCCGAGCACTTTCGCGTCCGCGAAGGAGAGCACCAGTGGCGTCACCAGCACCATGATGATGCCCATCATGAAATTTATCGCCGAAAGAAAAGCCAGCAGGGCCAGCAGTCCCGGCTTCTTCCAGAGATAGACCCAGCCTTCTGCAATCTCGTGCACCAGCGACGGCCTGCCGTTCCCCTGCTCCGGAATTCGCTCACGCTCTGGAAACCGAACCGCCAGCAGCGTGACAAGCGCGAACGCATATGAAATGGTGTCGGCCAGCAGCACGCCGTGAATGCCGACAAATGAGGAAGCGATCATCAGGCCGGCGAGCACCGGCGCCCCAGTCCTGGCGACGCCCTGGGCCATCTGCACAAGTCCGCTGGCATTGGCCAGCTGATCTTCGGGCGCCAGTATCGTCGTAGCCGCGATATATGCGGGCCACTGGAACGCTGCGAGTATTGAAATCAGGGAAACGGCTACATAGATATGCCAGATTTCCAGCCGATTCGAAGCCTGCAACAGGGTCAGCGCGAGCGTTGCGATTCCGGCGCCCAGTTCGCTCGCGGCCATCGTTCGCCGATGCTCCCAACGATCGACAAGAGCGCCTGCCACCGGTGACAGCAATACTCCAGGCAATACCGTGCAGACAGAAATCCATGCGAATTCAGTGACCGACCCACCCTGTCTGATCGTCCACAAGCCGAGTGCGAATCCGGAGAGTCCCGATCCGAGCAACGAAACCAGTTGTCCGAGCCAGACAATCAGCAACACGCTCATTCCCGCGTGCGGTTTGGCAGCTATTCTCGCAAACATGGCTCAATTCAATCCCTTCACTGCAGACCCTGTTTTTCGGGTCGAGAGCATTCTGGCAATCCGTTCCAGTTTTTGCTCGTCCAGTCTCGCCATCGGAAAATCCGAAGGCATGACGCTGTCTGGGTCCTGTTTGGGGCAAAGCCGGATCAGTGTCCGCAGTTGGGACGCAAACGTGGCGGCAAGCGCTTCAATCGTAGCGCGCCTGTAGGCCTGCCTGCTGTAGGTCCATTCAGCTCGCAGCCTGCCTCCGATCACCATGCAGTCCACATCGATAAGATGACGGCGCAGGACGCGACCGCCGTGTAGTGAACCGCAGGATTCCCTGGCCATCCGGAACGCGCTCGCCTGATCGAGCAGCGCGTCGAACTGGCCCAGATAGTTGAAACTGATTCGCGGCTCGTCGATTTTCTGAAGCTCTTGCTGCGTACGAGGATTCAGATAGCGCAGGACGCCATAACCAAAGCCCCGTGCCGGCCGCCTGCGCATCCTTTCCCTGACCGCTTTGAGCGCGCTTTCCGGACTCAGCCGGCTTTGGCAATCCAGTTTGATCAGCAGCGGCGAAATGGAAGTGAACCACCCCACCGTGCGCGACAAATCGAGCGTTTCCTCACCTGCGATTTCTTCGCGCCCATGACCTTCCACATTCACAAGCAACGAAGTGCGGTTCTGTTCGTACGCAAAAGCGAGCGCGAGTGCGGTAAGCAGCAATTCATCGACGTGCGTGCGGCCAGTCCGCGGAACGTCCTGGAGCAGCGCTTTGGTTTCTTCCGAATTCAGTTTGCAGGACACGACATCCGCGGAATCGTATCTGTTCTGCCCGCGAAGAATCTCGTAATCCGGCCGCAACGGCTCCGGATCCCTTTGGGCCCGCCAGTAAGGAAGTTCGGCCTCGAACGCGCCCTGCGCCGCATATGCGTGAAGACGCTCTGACCAGCGTTTGAAAGAGGTGGTCTTCAACGGGAGCCTCACAGCTTCCGAACGCGAAGACTGTTCCAGAGCGGTCTGCAGATCTTCGAGCAGAATTCGCCACGATACGCCATCGACTGCAAGGTGATGCACCGCGATCAGAAGGCGGCTATTTTCCCCAGGTCCGCAGTCGAACCAGACCACGCGAATAACCGGGCCCTCTGCCGGATTCAATGTCGCCTGAATCATTCCCGCCCGCCGCTGAATCTCACTGCTTCGAACACCGGGTGCGATTTCCGACAGATCTTCGACGGTGAAAGGAACCATCTCATCGACTTCGAGTTCCGGCGACGATATTTCCTGAACGGTTTCAACGTCAGCCTGGCGGCATCGAAGCCGGAGAGCGTCGTGATGCGCGATCAATGCCGCCACCGCACACTTCATCCGCCCCGGATCTACCGGCCGCAGCATTTCAAGCATCACCGCCTGATTTGAGTGGTGCGTATCGGCCGTATCATGCTCAAAGAACCAGCGCTGGATCGGTGTAAGCGGGACAGGGCCGCTTACCGGACCCTGCTCCGCCAGTGCCGCCGCGCCCCCTCCCGCCACCTCCGCGAGAGCGGCTATCGTAGGATGCCGCATCATCTGAGCGGGCGAGAACGATATGCCGGCCTGGCTGCATCGTGCCGCCACCTGGATAGCAAGAATGGAATCGCCTCCGAGCTCGAAAAAGCTGTCGTGAGCCGAGATGTCCTTCACCTGGAGGACGGAGCGCCATATCTCGGCAATCTCACTTTCCAGGCCCTCCGCCGGTGCGGTGTACGCGCGACCAGTTCGCGGCCGATCGCAATCCGGCGCGGGAAGAGCGTGCCGATCAACCTTCCCGTTCGCGTTCAGCGGCATCTCGGGAAGAAGTACCCACGTGGCCGGAACCATGTAGTCCGGCATTCGTGTGCTCACCCACGCGCGAAGCTCCGTAACGTTGGCGTCCACGTCCGCGGCTGCGTAAGCGACCAGGCGCTTCGCACCTGAGTCGCTTTCAAGCACTGCGACCGCGCACTCACGCACCAGCGGATGTGTTCGCAACAGCGTCTCAATCTCGCCCGGCTCAATGCGAAATCCCCGTATTTTGACCTGATCGTCGTTGCGGCCCAGATAATCGATAGTGGAGTCTTCGCGGAACCGCACAAGGTCCCCCGTCCGATACAGGCGCGCGCCGCGTTCCGCGGCAAAAGGGTCCGGGACGAACTTCTCCGCGGTAAGGTCCGGACGAAGCAAATATCCACGTGCCAGTCCGTCGCCGCCGATATACAGCTCACCGGTTACGCCCACCGGACACGGCTCCATCGCCCCATCCAGTACGTAAAGGCGCGTGTTCGCCAGAGGTCGTCCAATCGGAATCGATCTCGCATCTTCAGCGACGCTTTCGATCTCGTGCCACGCTGCGAATGTCGTACTCTCGGTCGGGCCATAGCCATTCAACAAGCGAGCCGGCCGGCCCGGATCCCGCAACACGCGCCGAACGTGTTGCGGGTCGAGCGCTTCACCCCCAACCAGCAATTGGGCGAGTCCCCGGAACGCTCCCGGTGTTTCCACTGCCATCCGATTGAATAGCGAAGTTGTCAGGAACATCGTCGTGATTCGCTTTTCCGCCAACTGAACGGCGAAGTCCGCCGGCGACAGCGCAATGTCTTTGGCGATGCCGACCAGGCAGGCGCCGGAAAGCAGCGCGCCCCAGATCTCGAATGTTGCGGCATCGAAGCACACGTTCGATGTCTGCGAGATGCGATCATCCGGCCGGAACCGCACGTAATCGCTGTTCACCACCAGACGGTTCACGGCGCGATGTGGAATCGCGATCCCTTTGGGCTTACCCGTGGACCCCGACGTGTACATTACATACGCGACATCGTCCGGACTCACGCAGACACCGGGATTCTCAGCGCATCCATCAGGCGCCACGTCTTCAATCGCAAGCGTCGTTCCATGCAAAGTGCCCAGGGTTTCGGCAAGCTTCCGAGTCGTGAGCAACACAGGTCCCTGAGCATCGGTCACCATCCACTCGAGCCGTTGGCGCGGATAGGCGGGGTCGAGCGGCACATAAGCCCCGCCGGCTTTCAGAGTCGCGAGCGCGCCCACCACGAACTCGGGCGATCGATCCATGCACAGCGCGATCAGGTTTCCCGTCCGGACACCGTGATCGCGCAGACACCGCGCAACCTGGTTAGCGCGCCGATTCAGTTGTGCATAGCTCATAACCCTTTCGCCGTAGCTCAGGGCCAGGCGATCGGGAGTTTCCGCGGCGTGCTTCTCGAACACCGCCGAAATACTCGACTGCGACGGATACTCGCGCGCCGTATCGTTCCACTCGTTGGTAATACGGAGTACCTCTGCGCGTCTCATCAACCGCACGTCGCCGACCCGCTGCTCCGGATCTCGTGCCATCTGCTCCAGCAACGTCCCGAGATGGCCCTCCAGTCTGGCGATCGACGATGAGTTGAACAACGACGAGTCGAATTCCAGCCACCCGTTCAGTCCGTCCGGACCTTCGTTGAGCTCCAGCGTCAGATCCACCTTAGCTGTTCTGGTCTCGACTTCCTCGAACTGAATACTCAGACCGGAAGGACTCCCGCCCGTGACCGGATTCGATTCCAGGCTGAACAGGACCTGAAACAACGGCGAAGCGTTCGCGGTACGGGTGACGTTCAGCGCTTCAAGCACTCTTTCAAATGGAACCTCCCGGTTCGCAAATGCTCCGAGTACCACCGCGCGAATCCTTTGCAGGAGTTCCCTGAAAGTCGGATTGCCGCCCAGATCTGTTCGCAGCGCGAGCGTGTTCAGAAAGCATCCGATCAGGTTCTGTACTTCCGGAAACTCTCGACCCGCAACCGGGGTGCCGACTACAAAATCACTCTGGTTTGTATATCGCGAGAGCACCCCGGCAAACCCCGCAAGCAATGTCACAAAGAGCGTTACGCCCTCCTTGCGGCTCAGGTCTCGAAGCGACGCAGTCAATCTCGACCCCAAACGGATAGGGTGCCGCAAGCCGGCGAAGGCCCTCGTAGCGGGACGCGGCCGGTCGGCAGGCAATTTCAGGAAATGCGGTACGTCCGCCAATTGCCGTTTCCAGTAGTTCAACTGAGACACGGTTGTCTCACTGTCCATCCATCTGCGCTGCCAGAAAGCGAAATCGTCGTATTGAACGGTCAGCTCCGGCAATCGCGGCGGTCTTCGCATTTGCGACGACGAATAGAATTCCGCAAGCTCACGAAAGAAAATCCTCGTCGACAGACCGTCGGCAACAATGTGGTGCATCGTCAGCAGCAGGAAATGTTCATCGTGAGACTTGCGAACGATTAGCGATCGAATCAACGGCCCGGCACCTAAATCGAAAGGCTTTCGGGCTTCTTCCGCCAGGGCCGCCCGTACTTCCGCGTCGCCTGCGTCCCGCATATCCTTAATGCCGGAGACGATGTTCAGACACGGCAGGATCGAAACATGCGGCCTTCCCGCGCCGGTAACGAAGGTGGCGCGCAGCACGCTGTGGCGCCCGACGACTGCATTCAGCGCATCGTCCCACAACGCCAGGTCCAGCGGTCCCGTGACGTGCGCCGCACCCGACATGTTGTAGAGCGCGTTGCCAGGCGTAAGCTGTTCGAGCGTCCAGAACCTCTCCTGTGCGAAGGAAAGCTCCGCGATTCCCTGATTCTCCGGTCCCGGAGCAATCTGTTTCCGCGCCGACGCCACTTTATTTCCCGTCGGCCGCGTCACCAGAAACTGAGTTCGCGACGACGACACGCTTTCGAGTTGATCAGGGATGGTCGCCATAGCAGTTACCTCTTACCTCTTAGTGCATCTCGCCCGCGAAGCGTTGCATTTCACCAACAGGCATTTGCGCCAGCTCCGCGACCAGTTCGCGCATAAGGCCCGGATCGGGTCCATTCAACTGCGTCTGGTCGGCCGCTTCCGGAGGCTCGTCCGGCACTGACGTTTCAGTTGAATCGTTATCCTGCAACTGTGCCGCAAGTCTTGTTGCAATCTCGCTAATCGTCAGACCCTGCAAAAGCTCCACCACCGAAAGAGTCACGCCCAGCGTCAGTTCGATCCGGTTCTTCAACTCGATCGCCATGAGTGAATCCATGCCCAGCGAGATCATTGAATCCCCCGGTTCGAGCTTCGCTCTGTTCAGCCGAAGCACGCGCGCCGTTACATCCTGGAGATACTCTTCCACCAGCGGCTGCCGCTCTGCGGGCGAAGCATCCAGCACGCGATCGCGTACCGATGCTTCGTTCGTTTTCACGTCGCCATCGAGAGCGCTTTGCTGGTCCGCTCCCAAATGGAGAATCATCCGCGGGATGATGGGTTGGCGATCGAAAATAGCCGGCCAGTCGGCATTCAATGCGGCGATCTGCGGCTCTTTACGCCCGAACAACCGATCCATCATCTGCATACCACGGGTAGGTGTTATCGGCGTCATGCCGCGCGAAGTTAAGTCCTCGATGAGATTGAGCTCGCTCACCATGCCCACCGCCCACGGTCCCCAGTTGATACTCATGGACGGCATACCGAGGCTGCGGCGATACGCGGCCAGAGCGTCGAGAAACGCGTTCGCAGCCGCGTAGTTCGCCTGACCGGTCGAGGCCACAACAGACCCGATCGACGAATAAGTCACGAAGAAATCCAGCGGATATCGCTCTGTCAGCCGGTGCAGCGCGAGCGCCCCCGCGACTTTGGGTCTCAGTACGGCGCGGAACGTCTCGGCGTCCATATGCATCATCAATGCATCGCGAACAAGCCCGGCGGAATGCACCACGCCCCGAATCGGTGGCCACGCCTCGCGGTCAAAATCGTCGAAGAACTTCCTGAGTTCCCGTGCATCGGAGACATCGACGGGTGCCAGCGTGATTTGCGTGCCTGTCGCCTCCAGCTCACGAATTGACCGAACTGTCTTTGCCGCCGCATCGCCCGGTTTCACGCTTTCCCACTGTGAACGGTGCGGCACACGAGAGCGCCCCATCAGAATCAGACGCTTCGCACCACGCGTAGCCATCCATCGCGCTGTCAGCAATCCTAGGGCACCCAGACCTCCGGTAATCAGATAGCTTGCATCCGCGCGGAACTGCGGCGGCAGATCGCTCACTGTAGTTTTCCGACGCATCAGCCGCGATACATATCGCCCGCCCTTGCGGTATGCGACCTCCTCGCCCGATGGGTTTGTGATCTCGGACAGCAGCATCCCGCATTCATCTGAAGGCCTTGCCGGATCCAGATCGATCAGCCCGCCCCACATCCCGACGTGCTCCTGGTTGCCGGTTACTCGGCCCAGGCCCCACAACATCGCCTGCGCCGGAGAAAGTTCCATGTCGTCCGGCACAACCCTTTGTGCGCCGCGGGTAATCAGCCACACGCGCGGAGGGCTGGAAGTACCCGCTGCCGCGCGCACCAAATCCATAACAGTCAGGCAATCGTCTCCCCGTTCAGTGGAGCCCGGATCGGCATCCACCAGGGCCGGTGTGTCCAGCGCGCGCATGTAAATCACGCCGCGGCAGTCGGCCGCTTCCCCAAGTAATCTCTCGATGTTGCCCGCTCCGGCCTCGCGCGGATCAATCAATATCGGCTGCTCGCCTCGGGCCCGAAAGGCCTCGGCCAGACTTGCGCCCGCCCCGCCGTTGTCGCCAAGGATCAGCCATTTTACGTTTTCTCTCAACTTGTCTTCGGCTGGCGGATCGAGCGCCTTCGCCTCCCAGTCCATTTCATAGAAACAACGATCCAGCTTCTGCTCCTGATAGCCTTCTCCGGACGATTCGATCGATTGAATGTGGAAGCCTTTGACTTCCACCGCGGCATTCCCCTCATTGTCATAAAGAGTCAGCTCGCCATATATGCTTCTGTCCGATCTTCCGGTCAGGCGCGCATGGCAGATCATAGTCCCCGTGGGTTTTCGATAACGGATGACCCGCTCAATTCCTACCGGCATGTAGCTGGTCTCGGTGTCGCCGAACGGATTCGTGGCGATCAATACCTGAAAGCAGGCGTCGAGGACCGTGGGGTGCAGCTGATACCGCGGGTCGTCAGCCGATTGATCCGCATCGATCTCGGCAACCGCCTCTTCAAACCCGCGGTGCAATGCCGTGATTCGCTGAAAGCGGTGGCCATATTGGAAACCCTGTCCGGAGAAGAATCTATAACAGTCGGGTTTTGAAATCTCGTCGAAACAGCGCTCCCGCGCGGACGCCAGATCCGCCGGCGCGGCTGTCCCGTTCTCCGGCTGTTGCCTCACCACACCGGTTGCGTGCAGGTTCCAGCTGCCTTGAGTATTTTCGGGCTGACTATATATGGAAAACGATCCGCTCTCACGCTTCATCACCACATGCACTCGTGGGCTTACCGTCTCGGGAAGGAACAGGGCCTTCTGAAAGGCAAGATCTTCCACCATGTAATCGCTCGGCCCGTAAAGCTGCTCTGCCGCGGCCAGACCCATCTCAACGTAGCCGGCGCCCGGATAGACCGTGACGTCCTGTACTGCGTGATCCGCGACCCAGGGCAGCCGCGTGCGATTCAGTTCTGTTTCCCACGCCGGCTCGGGCGCACTCACGGGGCAGCCCAGCAATGGGTGAGCACTCTCTCCCAGACGGTTCTGCCGGGAATCATCCGATTCCAGCCAGTAACGCTCGCGCTGCCAGGGATAAGCGGGCAGAGCCACGCAACGGCCGGCCTCGGGATAGATTCTTTTCCAGTCGACTGGAAAACCAAGCGCGTACAGCGAGCCAAGCGCGCTTCGCATCGTCAACGCTTCATCCTCGCCCCTGCGCAGCGAAAACAGTGTGTTGACTCCGTCCCCCTGGTTTGCCACACATTCCGAAATCGCTCCCGCCAGTACCGGCTGCGGACCCACCTCGAGAAAAATCGCGTGACCATCCTCCAGCATCCTGTCCACCGATTCGCGGAAATTCACGCAATTGCGCAAATTGCGCCACCAATAACGGGGATCCAGCTCCTCGCCTGCCACGAGTTCACCGGTCACTGTCGAATACATAGGTACCGTCGACATGTGCGGAGTGATACCGGAAACGGATTGAATCATGTCGTCTTTGAGAGGATCCAGCTGATAGCTGTGATAGGCGACGTTGACCCTCAACATGCGGCACATAATCTGCCGGGCGGCCAGTATTTGAGAGATCTCGGCAAGGGCTTCGGGATCGCCCGATAGCGCGACGGACGTATAAGAGTTTTCGGCCGCAACCGAGACGCGGTCCCGGTACGGCATGATCAGCGCTTCGGCCTCTTCGACCGGCATCTGCAACGCCATCATCGCTCCCTTGCCCGCGATCTTTTCGATCACGCGGCTGCGATGATAGTTCACTCTGATCGCGTCTTCAAGGCTCAGGATTCCGCACGCCCAGGCAGCCGCGGGCTCGCCGGCGCTGTGACCGGTAAACGCATCCGGCACGACTCCCCAGCTGCGCCACAGCCCGATCAGCGCGGCCTGAAGCGCAAAGTTCGTTGTCTGCGCCACCATCGGCTCGCTCATTCGCGTTTGATTCTCTTCCGCGAGCAGGGCAGAAAGCACGGACCAGCCCGCCAGCTTTTGAAAACCTTCTTCGCACCGACGGATCATTTCCGCATACGCTGGTTCTTCTTTGTAAAGTTGCCGGCCCATCGCCCACCACTGCGGTCCCATTCCCGTAAGAACAAAAACCAGCTTCGGCCGAATCCCCGCGGCGCGCCGCGCACGGAACATCCCGGGCCGCTCCTCACCTGCGGCAAAGGCCTTCAGCTTCTCCCGCAGTTCCTCGTAGTTGCGGCACGTAACGGCAAGCCGGTGGTCGTGGTGGCCGCGGCGCAGACTCGCGCTGTAGCAGATATCTGCGATCTCCGGTTGCGATCCGTCCCCTACAGAAAACTCGCTGTAACCGGCAGCCAGCTGAGTCAACGCCTCGCTGGTCTTCGCCGAGATCGCGAGGACATGCGCGGACGTCGCCGTTTGCGCGCGGACCGCCGCTCGTACCGGGGGTTCCTCCAGAACCACATGAGCATTCGTGCCCCCGAAGCCAAACGAATTGACACCTGCCAGACGCTTGCCTTCGGTAGCCGGCCACGGCCGGAGCCTGGTTGCGACCTCAAGCTTCAGTTCG
>Ga0302319_10006859_pt1 | contig 22505 bp, 20 predicted proteins | sample Bog_T0_2_FD_203319 | JGI IMG/M metagenome (GOLD analysis project Ga0302319, IMG submission 203319) | Peat permafrost microbial communities from Stordalen Mire near Abisko, Sweden - Bog_T0_2 | ecosystem: Environmental > Terrestrial > Soil > Wetlands > Peat | place: Sweden: Abisko, Stordalen Mire... | reverse complement strand
AGCCCCTAGGACCCACGTATCCTTGCTGCCGCCGCCCTGCGATGAATTCACCACCAGCGATCCCTGCCGCAGCGCCACCCGGGTCAGCCCGCCCGGCACAATCGTGACCTTGTCCCCAAATAAGATGTACGGCCGCAGATCCACATGCCGCGGCCCAATCGATCCATCCTCCAGCAGGCAAGGCGCTCGCGAAAAGCTCAGCGTCGGCTGCGCAATATAATTCCTGGGATCGTCCTCGATCCGCCGCTTAAACTCCTCCCGCTCGGCCGCCGAGCTGTGCGGTCCCACCAGCATCCCGTAGCCGCCCGACTCGCCCACAGCTTTCACAACCAACTTGTCCAGATTTTCCGTGACGTACGCGCGCTGCTTCGGGTCGGTCAGCAAATAGGTCTCTACGTTGTTCAGAATCGGATCCTCGTTCAGGTAATAACGGATGATCGCCGGCACATACGCATAAATCGCCTTATCGTCCGCCACGCCGGTGCCAAAGGCGTTCGCCAGCGTCACGTTCCCCGCTCGATATGCATTGAACAGTCCCGCCGCGCCCAGAATCGAATTCCCGCGAAACGCCAGTGGATCGATGAAGTCGTCGTCCACGCGCCGGTAGATCACGTCCACGCGCTTCAGTCCCGCCGTCGTCCGCATGTAGACCACGTTGTCGTGGATCACCAGGTCGCGGCCCTCCACCAACTCCACGCCCATCTGCCGCGCCAGCCACGTGTGCTCGAAATAAGCCGAGTTGTACACCCCAGGCGTCAGCACCACGATCGTAGGCTCCGGCCGCCCCTCCGGCGCCAGCGACCGCAGCGTCGCCAGCAGCGACTGCGGATAGTGATCGATCGGCCGCACCCCGTAATCCCGGAACAGACTCGGCAGCGTCCGCTTCATAATCCTCCGGTTGGTCAGCATGTAGCTCACGCCGCTCGGAACCCGCAGATTGTCTTCGAGCACCACAAACTCGCCACTGCTCAGCCGCAGTAGATCCGATCCGGCAATCGCAACGTAAACGTTCCGCGGCACCCGCAGCCCGCGCATCTGCCGCCGGAACTGCTGGCACGTGTACACCACCTCGCGCGGCACAACCCCCTGCGCCAGGATCTTCTGATCGTTGTAAATATCGTGCAGGAACAGGTTCAGCGCCGTGATGCGCTGCGTCAGCCCACGCTCGATCCGGTCCCACTCCTCCCCCGTCACTACCCGCGGGATCAGGTCGTAGGGGAAAATCCGCTCCGTCCCCTCATCGCGCCCATACACCGTAAACGTGATTCCCTGCATCAGGAACGAGGCGTCCGCCGACTGCTTCCTCCGCCGGATCTCCTCCGGGGGCAGCGTCGTCAACTCATGGAACAGCGCCTGATAGTGCGGGCGAATCGCCCCGTCCCCATCGAACATCTCGTCGAAGGCGGCGTCCATAAAGTATTCGCGGAGCAGCGGGTGCTCGAAAGCCCCCCGTACAGGCATGGTCGTCATTTCCTCGTCCGTTCGCGGGTGCCCGTTTGTCGCGTTCCTCGGGCCAACTGCCTTACTTGTCGATGTTTCGGACAGGGAAACCCCACCGCTTCAGACGGGGAAACGTATCTGGTTTGTATCACGGGCAGGAAGCTAGGAATAGTGGTACATGGACGTGACCCACACGAAAACACTGGAACCGTGTTACACTGGAGCTGTGTTATGAAGACTGCACTCCGCAATGTCACCGTCACCCTCGAAGAGGAAGTCGCCCGGTGGGCCCGCCTTGAGGCTGCGCGCCAGGATACCAGTGTCTCCCGGCTCCTCGGAGGCATTCTCAAGCAGCGCATGACGGAAACTGACAATTATGAGAAGGCCATGCGCGGTGCGCTGACCGGCAAGCCTTTGTTCAAGAGCGATGGCAAACGCATGACTCGCGAAGAGATGCATGAACGCTCCGGCCTTCGTTGATAGCAATGTGCTCGTTTACTGGGTGGACGGGAGCGACCCAGCGAAGCAGCAAAGTGCATCTCTTTGGATCGAACAACTTTGGGAAAGCCGGTCCGGACGCATCAGCTTCCAGGTCCTTCAGGAGTTCTTTTTCGCGGCCACAAAGAGGAGGCCCGAGGTTGTCGAGAAGATTCGCACCGAGGTTCGCCATCTCCTCGCCTGGCATCCGATTTTGATCGATCCGCCGCTACTCGAGCTTGCCTGGAAAATTCAAGACCGTTACCACTTCTCTTTTTGGGACTGTCTGATTGTGGCCGCAGCTAGAGCCGCCTCCTGCCGCTGGCTTATCACCGAAGATCTTCAAGCTGGCCAGACCATCGATGGAGTCACCATCATCAATCCCTTCCTGCGCACGCCGGATGAGCTCCGAACGTAGAGCCAGCGGTCTAGGCGGTCGTTCAACCCTTTCGCGGTCCCACAGCAGGCGGGTTCGCTCCGTACAGATCTGCCTCATCGCTGCGTTCCAGCACCTCAAAATGTGTCCTGATCATCGCCTGATCGACCGATTCGAGTAAGCCCCTCTATCGTCAACAAGCCAAACACAATCTAACCCGTCATTTTTGCTGTAGTAGCCAATCCGAAATATGCGTCCTCCATGATCAACCCAAGCGGGCTCATTGCCGGTAACCCGCCAGACCCGGACTACCGACAACGGCGGGATAATTGCCGATGGCGAGCTACGCAAAATGGCCTGGTCGTGAATCCGCTGCCAGCCACGGATCAAGCGCAACCTAATTTGTCTTCCAAGCCGACGTCTCACGATATCGCCTTCGCAAACCTGGCTCCCGGCTCCCAGCTAATAGCTGTTGCCTACTGCCTGTTGCCTACTGCCTGTTGCCTACTGCCTGCCCTTCACCACCACTCCACCCTTCATCACGAACCCCACCCGCTCCACCACCGTAATGTCCTTCAGCGGATTTCCCTCGACCGCCACCACATCCGCAAAATACCCAGCCTTCAGCTTCCCCACGCTGTCCTGCCAGCGCAGAATCCGCGCACCATTCAGATAATCCGCCTGCAACACAGCCAGCGGCGTCATCCCGTACCGAACCATCAGCTCGAATTCCTTCGCCTGGGTTCCATGCGGAAACGGCCCCACATCCGAACCCACCGCCATCGGAACCCCCGCCGCGACCTGCCGCTTGAATTCGCGAACCTTGTACTCCAGCATCACCTTCTCCCGCGCAGCCGCCTCCGGTGACCCCGCATGCTCCGCGAAATACTCAAAAATCGTGAACGTCGGCACCGCCGGAATCTGCTTCTCCTTCATCAGTCGCATCGTCTCATCGCTCAACTGCGTTGCGTGGTCGATCGACGCCACCCCCGCCTCCGCCGCATACAGCGTTCCCGGTTCCCCCTGCGCATGCACGCCCACATTCATCCCCAGCCGTGCAGCTTCCTCCACGCCGGCCTTCAGCTCCGCCTCCGTGTATTGATACGGCGTGTGAAATTCCCCATTCACCATCGAATCCGGCCCTGTCTCGTACATCTTCACGAACGTCGAACCCTCCTTGTGCTGCTCGCGAATCACCGCGACAATCTCCTCCGCATTGTTCGCCCGATCCGCATTCGACAGCACATGCTGCGCGGGATTGAAGTGGTTCGCATCCTCATGCCCGCCCAGAATGTCCACTGCGTTCCCGCTGATCCTGAGCCGCGGCCCCGGAACCAGCCCGTCGTCGATGGCCCGCATCACCGCCGTATCCGCCGACCCCGCGCCCTCCGTTCCCATATCGCGCTCCGCCGTGAACCCCGCCATCAGGTCGGCCTTCGCCGCCAGCGTCGCCAGAATCGTCCGCTGCGGCACGCTCTCCTCCACCGTCTGCAAATCCTCGGCGCCCGGATGCAAAAACAAATGCACGTGCACATCGATCAGCCCCGGCATCAGCGTCATGTCGCCGAGATCGATCACCTCCGCCCCCGCCGGATGTTCGACCTCCGCCCCCGCCGCCACAATCCGCTCGCCCTCCACCAGAACCTCGCCCGGCGTGACGATCTTCCCCGCCTCCACATCGAAAAGCCTTGCGGCATACAACACCATCGGATGGTTCGCCCTTGTCGCATTATCCTGCGCCGCCACGAGGCCAGTACCGCAGGCCATCGCAACCACAACCATCCATCTGCACTTTCCCATCGCGCCGTCCTCTGATCCCTAACCCTAAACTCTAAACTCTCCCCAGCTTCCAGCTTCCAGCTTCCAGCTTCCAGCTTCCAGCTACAGCTAAGAGCTAACGGCTAGCGCTCCCTGTACCCTGTACCCTGTAACCAGCAATGGACTCGCCCGCCATCGCCGTCCGCGACCTCACCCGTCGCTTCGGCTCCTTCACTGCCGTCGATAACATCACACTCAGCATCGCCCCCGGCCAGTTCTTCGGCTTTCTCGGGCCCAACGGCGCCGGCAAATCCACCACCATCAAAATGCTGACAGGTCTCCTCGCCCCTACCTCCGGCCACATCGATATCCTCGGCCTCGACTTTGCTGCTCATCCCCTCGACGTCAAACGCCAGATCGGCGTCGTCCCCGAAGGCCTGGCCCTCTTCGGCCGCCTGACCGCCTCCGAGTACCTCCGCTTTGTCGGCCGCATGTATGGCCTCGACCGCGACACCACCAACCGCCGCACCGGCGAGCTCCTCGACTTCATGAACCTCGCCAACGAACCGAAGAAACTCGTCACCGACTTCTCCCATGGCATGCAGAAGAAGCTCGCCCTCGCCGCCGCCGTGATCCATGGCCCCAAAGTCCTCTTCCTCGACGAGCCCTTCGAGGGCGTTGACGCCATTGCCGCCGTCGCCCTCAAAAACATGCTCCAGCGCATGATCGACCGCGGCGCCACTATCTTTCTCACCTCCCACGTACTCGAAATCGTAGAACGCCTCTGCAGCCACGTCGCCATCATTCATCACGGCCGTCTGGTCGCGAATGGCTCGCTCGACGAATTGCGCGCGGGCGTCGCTGCCAGCCTCGCCGCGGTCCCCGGGGAGCTGGAACACGGGGATGGCACCCTTGCCGGCCCCCAAACCAGCGAAAAGCTCACCCTCGAAGAGCTCTTCCTCCGCATTGTCGGAGGCTCGCAGCCCGCCGAGGAAGGCCTGCAGGAGCTTTCATGGCTGACCTAGCCGGCGCTCCCACGCCGCGATCCGCACCTGCCTTCCTCACTCCTCTCGCGCGCCGGCAATATGCCGCGCTTGTCTGGATGCAAAGCCGCCTCTTCTTCAACTCACTGCGCACCAGGCGTGGCAGTTTCGAAGTTGGCGCGCGCATTGTTACGTTTCTCGTCTTCGGCGCCATCGCTGTCGGCCCCGCCTTCGGCATGGGTTTCGGCTCATGGGTCGCCGTCTCGCAGGGGCACTCGTTCGGTATCGTGATTCTGCTCTGGGTGCTGTTCCTGATGTGGCAGTTTTTCTCAGCGCTGGCCCCCGCTCTTGCCGGCCAGAATCCCGACCTTAACCATCTTCTGCGTTTTCCCGTCAGTCTTGGTTCCTGGATTCTGCTCTACCTTCTGTATGGCATGGCCGCCCCCTCCACGTTCATAGGGCTGGTCTGGAGCGTCGGCATCGGCATCGGCATTACTGTCGCGCGGCCCGATCTCTTCCCACTCACCGCGGCCACGCTCGCCCTCTTTGTCGTCTTCAATGTTCTGCTCTCGCGCACCATCCTCGCCTGGGTCGAACGCTGGATGGCCCAGCGCCGCACCCGCGAAATCTTCACCGGCATCTTTCTCTTCGTCGCCCTCGCCGGACAAATGTTCAACCCGGCCTTTCATGGGTACTGGCAGATGCATCCCGGCGCCACGCCCCACCACACTGTCCTCAGGATTCCCGCGCCGGTTCAGGCCATCCAGGCAGCCTTACCTCCGGGGCTCGCTGCTGCCGCACTCCTCCAGCCCATGCGCCATCGCGGCACCAGGGTGCTCCCGCTCCTCGGCTTGGGCCTCTATACCGCGGCCGTCGCCGGTCTGCTCACGGTGCGGCTGCGTACGGAAAGCCGGGGCGAAACCTTCAGCGAAACGGCCCGTAGCTCCGCCGCCGCTTCCTCCGACAAAGCCCGCCGCCGTCGGGCAGTCCTCGATTTCTCCGGACCCGTTGCTGCTGTCTTCGAAAAGGACCTGCGCTATCTGCTGCGCAGCGGTCCCATGCTGTACGCGCTGGCTGCGCCCCTGGTCATGGTTTTTCTCTTCGGCGGCGCCGTGCGGTCAGGAAACTTCGGAAACCTGCGCGCCGAATACGCGCTTCCTCTGGGACTTGTCTGGGCCTTCCTGGGCCTCACCCGCCTGGTCACGAACAATCTCGGCGGCGACGGCCAGGGCCTTTCCGTTTACTTCCTCTCGCCCACACCCCTGCGCTCCGTCATCCTCGCCAAAAATGGGCTGCACCTTGTGCTGTTTCTGCTGGAGGCTCTCTTCATTACCGGGCTGGTCATCTTCCGATTCGGGCTGCCCGCCCCTGCCATTGCCGCTGCCACGATGGCCTGGATTCTCTTCGCCGTGCCTATGAACTTCGCCTCCGGCAACCTGCTGTCCATCCTCATGCCCTATAGGATGAACAAGAACCGCATGCGCACCGAACCCGGCGCCGCTGGAAACGGCTTGCTCAGCGCACTACTACAGGCGGTGGTTCTCGGAATAGGAGCGCTGGTCTATATTCCCTGCGCCTTCTTCGATCACGGCTGGTTGGCAACCCCTCTCCTGCTGGTCCTGGCCGTCGTCGCTGTCTTCGTCTATCTGCGCGTCCTCGCGAATGTCGATCGGCTCATGGAATCGAAGCAGGAATCGCTGCTGCTCGCACTGGCCAGAACCGCCTGACCCCGCCTGTACCCTGAACCCTGCGACCTGTACCCTGCTCTTAAACCAACTCGCAACCCGCGAAGAAATACCCGATCTCGAACTTCGCCGTGTCCTCGGCATCCGACCCGTGGATCGCGTTCTCTTCAATCGATCCCGCGAACTTCTTCCGAATCGTCCCTTCGTCCGCGTTCGCCGGATTGGTCGCGCCCATCAGCTTGCGCAGATCGGCAATCGCGTTCTCCTTCTCCAGCACCAGCGCCACAATCGGCCCCGAAGACATGAACGTGGTCAGCGAACCGAAGAACGGCCGCTCTTTGTGAACGTAGTAGAACCCCTCGGCCTGCGCCTTCGAGATAAACAGTTTCTTGATCGCAACAATCCTGAACCCGGCCTTGTCGATCTCCGCGAGGATCGCCCCCGCATAGCCCTTCCGGATCGCATCCGGCTTAATAATGCTGAACGTACGCTGTGTCAATGCCCGGTCTCCTGAAAACATCTTGGTTTCTCTTAGTGTAGGGCAGACCTTCAGCCGCTCAATGTTCCAGCCGATAAGTGAGCTCTCCCCAGCGGCCGTTGTAGAAGCGAAAAGTGCCGTTCTCACATTGCGGACAATCGATGGTCAACTCATTCGGTCCCGACCACCGAATGTTCAGGTCTCTCGCCCCCTCATCCGAAACACAGAACAGGGGCATTTCACCGGACTTGATGAAGCCTGCCTTACGCTCCACCACAATAAAGGTGCCACCAGAGCCACCGCAATCGGTTTGGTCCCGTTCCTTTGTGACCAAAGCACGATACCGCCTGCTGGGAGACGAACTAGCCATCAGGTATTTGGTTCCCGAGAAGTAGTACCAGAGGGTGCCGGCCAACGCGCCAACCCCTCCGATTACGCCCACGGGCATAAAGCAAAGGATCATGATCTTCAGGAACCGCTGCTTGCGTGGCACAATCAATGGCTCCAGGCCCTGCGGGTCAGTTGTAACTCTAATCCCTAGAACTCTGCCGTTCTACTTCCCAATCACCCTCGCCACCATCTCGCCAATCGCTGCCGGGCTCTCCACCACATGGATCCCCGCAGCCGTCAGCGCCTTCATCTTCTCCGCGGCCGTGCCCTGTCCGCCGGAGATGATCGCGCCCGCATGTCCCATCCGCCGCCCCGGAGGCGCCGTCTGTCCCGCGATGAATCCCACCACCGGCTTCTTGACATGCTGCTTCACGTATTCAGCCGCCGTCTCTTCCGCCGTTCCGCCAATCTCGCCGATCAGGATAATCGCCTCGGTCTCCGGATCTTCATTCAGCAGCTTCAGCGCATCTACGTGCGTCGTTCCCACAATCGGATCGCCGCCAATCCCAATCGCCGTCGATTGACCAATCCCACGCTGCGTCAGCTGATACACCGCCTCATACGTCAACGTGCCCGACCGCGAAACGATTCCAATCGACCCTTCCTTGTGAATCCGCCCCGGCATGATCCCGATCTTCGCCTTTCCGGGCGAAATGACCCCAGGGCAATTCGGCCCGATCAGTCGCGAGCTCGAATGTTTCAGCACGCTCCACACCTTCACCATGTCGTTGATTGGAATCCCCTCGGTGATGCAGATGATCAGCGGCAGGCCCGCGTCGTTCGCCTCCAGAATCGCATCTGCGGCAAACGGCGGCGGCACAAAAATCACTGTGGCATTAGCACCCGTTTTATCGACGGCCTCATGCACCGTATCGAAAACCGGCCACCCCTCATGCGTCGTTCCACCCTTACCCGGCGTCACGCCACCCACGACCTTCGTTCCATACTCCGCGCAACCCTTCGCGTGGAACGTGCCTTCGCGCCCGGTAATCCCCTGCACGATGAGGCGAGTATTCTTATCCACCAAAACAGCCATCTCTATGCAGCTCCCTTCGCCGCTGCAACCACCTTGTCCGCCGCGTCTTTCATGGTGTCGCCGACAATGAAGCTGAGACCCGAGTCCTTCAGGATTTTCCGGCCCTCCTCGACGTTCGTCCCCTCCAGACGCAACACCACCGGCAGCTTCACGTTCAGATTCTTCGCAGCCTGCACCACTCCCTGGGCCAGCGTATCTACCCGCAAAATCCCGCCAAAGATATTGATGAACACCGCCTGCACACCCTTGTCCGACAGCAGAATCTCGAACGCGTGCTCAATCTGCTGCTGATTCGCGCCGCCGCCCACATCCAGAAAATTTGCCGGCATCCCGCCCGCGTACTGGATGATGTCCATCGTCGCCATCGCGAGGCCGGCGCCATTCACCATGCAGGCGATGTTGCCGTCCAGTTTGATATAGTTCAACGCGTACTTCGACGCCTCCACCTCCAGCGGATCCTCCTCCGCAATGTCGCGCAGCTCCTTCAGATCCTTGTGCCGGAACATCGCGTTATCGTCGAAGTTGATCTTGCAGTCGAGCGCGAACAGCTTGTCGTCCTTCGTCGTGATGAACGGATTGATCTCCAGCAGCGAAGCATCCGTATCCATATAAGCCCGATAAATCCCCATCATGAACTTTACCGCATCGGCAATCTGCGTCGGCTTCAACCCCAGCGCAAACGCCAGCTCCCGCGCCTGGTAAGCCTGAAATCCCACGCCCGGATCGATGTATGCCTTATAAATCGCCTTCGGATCCTTGGCCGCGACCTCTTCAATCTCCATGCCGCCCGCCTGCGACGCCATGAAGACCAGCTTTGCCGCCGCGCGATCCAGCACGATCCCCAGGTACAGCTCCCGATCGATCGCCGCCGTCTCTTCGATCAGCAGCCGCTGCACCTTCTGCCCCTGCGGCCCCGTCTGATGCGTCACCAGCTGCATCCCCAGAATCTGCTCGGCATACTTCTGCGCCTCGTCAATCGTCTTCGCCACCTTCACGCCGCCGCCCTTGCCCCGCCCGCCTGCGTGAATCTGCGCCTTCACCACCACGCCCTTTGCGCCCGCGCTGAACAGCCGCTTCGCGACCTCCAGCGCCTCATCCAGCGTGTTGGCGACCTCGCCGTGCGGAACTGCCACGCCGTACTTCGCCAGAATGTCTTTCGCCTGATACTCATGAATTTTCATAGGAGATGTTCAGTAGCTGCGCTTTCCTGGCCTGTCTGGAGAACCATGCAGGACCGACGACCGATTTGTGGATGGGGTGCGTCGCGCTACACCGCGACCGAACGCTATAGGCCGACGCCTTCAGAACCGAACGTTCAGTGTAGCGAACGATTCGGACCCGGAGCAAACTACAACCTGGGCTTGTCTAATGAGCCGCGCGGGAATCGGCCAGCAAGCGCGCTTCCATCAGCCGCACCAGCGTCGCCAGCATCTCCGTGTGCGGAACCGCGATGTCGTGCTGTGCAGCCGCCCGAACGATGGCACCGTTGATGGAGTCGATCTCCGTGCGCCGGTGCGCGAGAATGTCCTGCAACATCGAAGGCTGATGGCCGGCGTGGGTTTTGAAGGACTCGAGGACCATGGCCTGCGTGTGGTCGAGATCGGCCGAAACGCCGCAGGCGTGGGCGACAGCGATCGTCTCCGCGACCACAGCGAGCGCCATCTTCGGCCCTACCGGAACCAACTCAATCTGCTCGACCGTGCAACCGGTGACGGCGCACAAGGCGTTGAAAGCCGCGTTGAAGGCAACCTTCTCCCAGATCGCCGCCCAGACATTCGGATCGGCGGAGCAGCAAAGTCCGGCGCGGATGAACAACGCGACCACGTGGCAAAGCATGCAGCAGCCGCTCGATGCATGGCCGTTGGCTCGATGCGCGCCCGTCCCGTCGGCAGCGCCGATACGGACCTGTCCGCCGCCGTGCGAGCGCACACTGCCTGGGCCGAGCGCGTCGGCTGGGATCGTGGTGACGCCGGCGAGGATGCGCTCGCGCGGGACAAAAGCCGCAATCGCCTCGACGTTGCCGAGTCCGTTCTGCAGCGTCAACACCCACGTCGCCGGTCCCAGCAGATGCCGGGCGGAGCCGAGTGCCGCCTCAATTTGATAAGTCTTGGTGAAGATCATCAACAGGTCGGGAACGTCCGTCGCTTCTTCAGGGCGGCACGCCGTGAGCCGCACGACGCGGCAACCATCGCCCTCACGGCCATCCGTGTCGATCCCATCCGTCTCTAACCTTAGACCGTCTTTGCGGATCGCATCGATTTGCTGTTGGTTAACGTCGAGCAACGTGACCGAAGCCCCCGCCTCGGAGAGAAGTCCGCCGAAGAGCGAGCCCATCGCTCCCGCGCCGAGAATGGCGATTTTCATCCGCTTCCCCCCAATCATCAGAGTAGGAGGGGCAACGTGTCGATGGATGTGAACGCCGTCACAGCGGCTGGTGCAGGCCGCCGGTCAGCCTGCGAGGAACTTCTTGAGGGGCTCCCAGTAGTGCTCGTGCCAGCCCGAGCTGAGGTGGTCGTAGTCGCCCGCGGGAAATCCGTAGTGATCGAGGACGACCGTGGTGCCGCTGGCGCCCGGTCTGAATTCAAACCGGACCACCGAGTAGACGCCGGGATCCCAATGAGTGGGACGCCATGCCTGCACGATGCGCTGGCCGGAGACGATCTCGATGGTGCGGCCGACAATCATTCCCTGAAACATGCTGAAGGCTCCCCCTTCATGCGGGTCGATCGTGGCGGGCATGCCGCAGAAGGCGGCGAACTGCTTCGAGTCCAGAAGCGCGGCTTCGATGCGGGAGGGAGTTGCCGGCAGATCGATCTCCTGATGCAGCGCGGTGCGCGGATCGCCTGGGGTTGTGGGTGAAAGCTGCTGCATGCTCTGCTGCGGCGTTTCGCCGCGGAGAGTCGAGCTGATGGCGAGGCCACCGAGAGCAACCGCGAGGCTGCTGCCGAATTGGCGACGGGTTTGGCTCGGTACTGTCTGGCGCATAGGGAACGTCCTCCCTGGGAGTCAGGAAATGGGAACATGCGAATGAAATATGTTCAAGATCATATTTCGCTGGACCAGCTTTAGTGGGGGACTCATACTTCCGAGGTGGGCGAGGAGGCAAGGTCATGGCTTATCCCGACGGGCATCGGAGTCAGATCAAAGCGAAGATCGTCAACAGCGCGCGGAGGCTGTTCAACCGGCACGGATTCCAAAATGTGTCCGTGGATCAGATCATGGCGGGCGCTGGCCTGACGCGGGGCGGCTTCTACAGTTATTTCGGGAGCAAGAGCGACCTGTATACGGAGGTCCTCGGGTGCTTCTTCACCGATCCGGAGTGGAAGAACCGCTGGGACGGTGTCGACGTGGACCTGGCGTCGAACGATGCGGGGCCTCAGGTGGTGCGGGCCTACTTATCCCAGCAGCACTTTGAGGACGTAGAGAATTCATGCCCAATGGTGGCGCTGCCTGGCGATGTGACACGCGGCAGCGAGCCGGCGAAAAAAGCATTCGAGACGGTATTTTTTGCCATGGTGAGCGTGCTCGAGAAGAGCGTCCAGGGGGCGCGGGGAAGAAACGCCAAAGCCCAGGCGATTGCCGCTATGTGCGTGGGCGGCATGGTCCTCGCTCGGGCCCTGGCCCGCCGAGAGGCTGCGGATCAGCTGCGGAATGGCTGCATGGCTGTAGCGCTCGATCTGGGCGGGTGGGGTCGCTCCCGGCAAACTTCCCAAAGAAAAGCAATGGCGCGCCGACCGTAGAAAATGGACGCCGCAGGGTCAACGATTCGGTGCACTCTGGAGGATGACGCCTGCCCTACTGAATCGGCAATTCCAGATCCCGATCCGCCGCCTCGCTCGGCCGACCCGCAAATTCCCGCTCCAGCCGGTCGTTGATGGCGGCCTGCGCAAACTCCGCAGCCACCCGGATGCCGTTCATGATGGCGCGGTCGTTCGACGATCCATGCCCGATGATGCACACGCCCCGCACGCCCAGCAGAGGCGCTCCGCCATACTCAGACGGATCAAGCCGGCGACGGAAGGCGTTAAACGCGCGGCGCGAGAGCAGTGCGCCCACCTGAGCGGTCACTGTCTGGGTGAGCGAAACCTTCAGCATCTCACGCACCAGCCGGCTCAGCCCCTCCGAAGTCTTCAGCGCGACGTTGCCCACGAATCCGTCGCACACGATTACGTCACAGTTGCCGTTATAAATATCGCGTCCCTCGACATTGCCGATAAAGTTTACCGGCAGCTTGCGAACCAGATGCGACGCCTCGCGGGTAAGGTCGTTGCCCTTGCCTTCTTCTTCGCCGACAGACAGGATGCCGACGCGCGGCCGCGGGATGCGCAGGACCGAGCGCGCGTAGAGCTCGCCCATGACGGCAAATTGCTCCAGATTTTGCGGCTTGCAATCGACGTTGGCGCCCACATCCAGCAGCACGCATGGCGACCCCGAAAGAGTGGGAACCACGATGGCCAGTGCCGGGCGATCGACGCCGGGCAGCGCACCCAAAGCCATCTTCGCCGTGGCCATGCCGGCGCCCGTATTCCCCGCCGTGAAGAATCCGGCCGCGCGCTTGTCCTTGACCATCTTCAGCCCGATGCGCATCGAGCTGTTGCGTTTCGTGCGCACCGCCTGCGCCGCCTTCTCGTCCATGCCGATAAATTCTTCGGCGTGCACGATTGAGATGGGCAGACGCGAGAAGCCGAGGGCGTTCGCCAGGCGCGGCCGCAACAGCGGCTCAGGTCCTACCAGATGAACGCGGACCGGCAAATCCCGGCAGGCAAGAATCGCGCCTCGTATCTCCGGCTCAGGAGCTTTGTCCGAGCCCATGGCGTCGAGAGCGATGTCTGTGAGCATCGTCAGGTTGTTAGCTGGCTTCCTTCACTTCCACAACTTCACGCCCCTTATACGTGCCGCATTTAGGGCAGACGTGGTGCGGGCGCTTGCGCTCGTGGCAATTAGGACACTCGGAGAGTCCAGTGGGGGTCAGGAAGTCGTGCGCGCGGCGCTTGGAAGTGCGGGCCTTGGAGTGGCGCCGCTTTGGGTTCGGCATTGCAAATTTCCTTTCGCTCCCGGGCGCGGCTCAGGCGGCGCAGAACTCCGGGGAAAATACTTCAGTGATCGACCTTATCGGTCTCTTTTTCTTCCGGACCGATCCGGCTGCTCAGCTCTGATAGCGCCGACCACCGGGCGTCGGCTGGTTTCGCCTCGCAACCACAGGGTTCGGCGTTTAGATTTTGTCCGCAGCGCGGGCAAAGTCCCTTGCAGTCCGTGCGGCAAAGCGTTCTTACCGGGAGGGTTAACAGCACCTGCTCGCGGAGCACGTCTTCCAGCACCAGACCGCCTTCCTGATAATAACCGATTTCGGTTTCCGGCGTGACCAGTGCGCGTTCCGTGGGACCCGCATCGATACCCAGCGGCCGAAAAAGGAGATCGAAGTCGCCAGCCAGTGAATGCCGGACCGGGTCGAGACAGCGCGCGCACGGCGCCTCGAAATCGCCGGACCAGTGGGCGCGCGTGCGGATATCTGGCACGATCTCTCGGGGCCCGCGATGCTCTTTCAGCAACTCGGCCTGTCCCTGGACGGCGAGCGGCGAGATTTGGGTAGCTTCGTCTCCGTAATCGATCGAGCCTGGAGGGAGGCTGACGTCAAAATGAACCGGCTCGCGTTCAAGATCGAGCAGGGTGATGAGCATGGCGGGGTCCTTCTGGAGTGGGCCGGGAATAATCTAAGGTTACGGGCCCGGAGAGTCGAGGTCAATGGAGGCGAACCCAGGGGTATTGCGCGAGAGGCTTGAATCGGCAAACCAGGTAAGAGGATAAGCTGAGTGGCGTATAAGTGCACCATCATCGATCTCAGCAGGGATTACCACCAGGGAGGTGGCCCTTATGCGCTCTCGACCAAACGCCTGGACTCGGCACTTTGCGATCTGCGCGTTCGCGGCGACGCTGGCCATGCCGCTCCTCGCGCAAAATAACGTCGTCCTTATGAAACTCGGCCTCCAGTCGCTTTTTGGCGGCAAGGAGAGCTTTGTCGCGGTGTTGCAGAAAAAGCTGAACCAGCTCCCGGCTCCATGTGGGCCTCTGACGAAGCTCGCCGAAAACGGCAGGCTCGACGCCAGCCTGCGCAATGCCATCATGCGAGCAGCAACCTGCGGGAAAAATGCAGCACTTCTCGCTGGGGACGCCTCCGCTCGCGAAGGTGATCTCACCGTGCTGTTCTGGAAGCGGATTCTTCCCGAGGTTCCGTTGCCGACGGTCACGCAGCGAGCCATGATTCTTGTCCTTACCCTGGAGGCGACCGATTACGACGATCTTGAATGGATTTTCTGTCAGAACAAGCCGCACTACGATCCCGCCGTCGGCCAGAATTCCTGCTACACAAATGACGCGAAGTCCTACATCACCTGGGGTCCGCGCGGGGCTACGGCTGGCCACGGCGCGGAAGTGCAGCAGATTGTCGCCGCAGTCGACAGCAACAGCGCGAAAAGGAATCTCATCGACGCGGACTTCGGCAGTGTGGCGTGGGATATACGCAGGATGCTTCGGCTCAGTTACGCCGACACTGAGAAATTCCTGTGCGCAGCCTGGATCGATCCAGTCCAGCGAGCGAAGTGGAACGACGGCTTCCGGAAATTCGGTGTCGAGCCCGATGTGGTCGCGGCCTACAACGCCGTTTACGACTCTCGGCAATTCGATGGGGGCAAGATTGAAACCTGGCTTCGCTTGTATCGCACCGCCGGCGTTGCCCCAACCGAAGTGGACTATGCTTTTTTCCTGGATCGGGCGACCCAGGCCAGCGCTCCCGGTGCGGTCACCATCGCGGCGGCGGCAAAGGCCATGTCCTTGCTCGGTGATGGACGTGGATCCGCACAACTCAGGCGCTGGATCGCGTTAAATGCGCGCCCCAGTCATCAGGTGGGGGATCGGCTCGGCCGCGATGTCGTCTTCTATATTGACGCGCTCGAGACTTCGCTGACGCCCGAGGAGCTTGCTGCGTGGAAGCACAGGAATCCGATTCGCGCCAGCGAGGCAGGCCTCGACGACCGCAGGCCGTCTGGCGATTATCATGCCACGCCGTTGGCGACTGGCGCTCCGCCCAGAGGCACGGAACAACTAACTAGCGCCGAGCGCGCCGTTTGTCCCGCTGCCGTGCTGCATCCTCTTCCCCCGAAATAGGCGTTGGCCTATGTCGTGCTGGATTGGAAGGGGAGAATGCGTGAGCTACGGTCCCTTCGCGCCCTTCTTGCGCTCGAGATCGGCAATCATTTGCTGAACCTTCTCCCGCTGCTCGTAGTCCGGGTGGACTTGCATCAGGTGGTTCCAGTCAGCCAGCGCGCCGGCGCGATCGGCCTTGCCTTGCCATCGGACCAGGCCGCGATTGAAGAGCGTATTCGCATTGTCAGGAACGTCGTGGAGCGCCTGATCGTACTGCGCGAGGGCCTCATCCGCATGGCCCAGATACCAGTCGGCCGTGCCCATGTCCGTGCGTACCGCGGCGTCCCCCGGCCGTATGGTCAGCGCTTGTGCATAATAGCGAACGGCTTGGGCGTATTGCTGCTGGTCGTAGTAAACATCGCCGACATGCGTGAGCAGGTCAGGATTCTTCGGGTCGGCCGCGATCTGCGCCAACAGCGTTTTTACGGACCCATCGGCTCCGCCTGCGGAAATCGGCGTCCCGGCCGGCGTCTGGGTCGCCGTGGTCGAGGTCCCTGCCGTGTTGGCGAATCCCGGCGTGCCTTTCCACCAATGGAGCAGATACCCGGCGGCGATCCCCGCCAGGAGGCATGCGGCGAAGAGCAGGCTCGCCTGCCGAACGCCCCATTGCTTGCTCGTGGCTCGCATGGCGTGCGTCATGGCTTTCCGCTCCTTTGCGTGCCCTGCTGATCCGCGAGCGAGATCTGAACCCCTACCATCAACTCCTCGACCCTCGCCTTGCGCTCCGGGCCCAGTCCATGGTTGGTCCTGAGTAACTTTCCCCAGGCGGCCAGTGCGCCTTTGCCATCGCCTTTTGCTTGCAGGCGGATCATGCCCAGGTCATAGAGCGCGTCGGGGTCGGTAGGCACATCGCTGAGGGCCTGCTTCAGCTCGTCCAGCGCAGCGTCGGAGTCACCGCCGCGGTACAGGCTCGAGGCGAGTTTCGTATGCAGGCCGGCGTCTTGCGGCTGAATGCGAAGCGCCCTCTGATAGTACGAGACGGCAGTCGCATATTGGCCATCGACGTGATAGATGGCGGCCACCTTCGTGAGCAGCGCCACGTTTTCGGGATAGCGCCTGAGCTCCTCCAGCAGGGGAGCTGCTTGCTGGTCGGCCCCCTGCGGCGCCACGTTCTGACCGCTTGCGCCGGAGGCTGCAGGCCCGCCCAGTATGACACCAGATTGTGCCGCCGCGGGACTCGCTGGCGCTGACGCGCGCGGGCCTGCCGGAACAAAGAACGCCAGCAGCAGCCCCAACGCAAACAGGGCCGCTGCGGCGATCCCAACCTGCTTCGTCTGCAGGGATCGCCCCACTGCGGTCTCCCTTACTTGCGTCGCGGTCATTCCCTGGTCTCCCCCTGCCCTGGGGATGCGCCCGCCACCAGTTTCGGATACGGGCCTTCCATGCCCTCGGGCTGGTCTGCACCAGCTGAAAGCTTACTCACTCTAGCGGCAATCCGGGGGCCATGAGTTGATGGCCATCACAAAAGCATGTGACCAGAGTCACATCGAATCGCGCGATCTGCATGTTTACATCCCCCTGATGATGATGCGGATGTCAACGAAGATTCGACTCTCCCCTCGGATCAATTCCCATTTGAGGAAAGGAATCGCATTTCGGGAATTCTCCGGCCACGCCGCTACGCTTACGCGGGCCGTCCCCAAATGCGGTTTCGGTCTGTTACGTCGGCAGATATCCGGCAGCTTGCTCAGAGAAACAGTTGCCACGAGGTGCAGCTTGGGCCGCATGACTCAGCGCAAGGGCGCTTCGTCGTGCGGTTCAGGGACCTGGAAGGATTCGGCTCCGCAGGAGTCCGCCTCCCGGTTCACACAATACGGATCGAATCTCAGGAGGCTTCTCATAATGAAGCGCATTCTTCTTCCTATCCTCTTCCTGGCGACTGCGACGTTTGCGGGAGCTCAGATCTACGCGCCGAATACCGATGTTCTCGGCGCCCACCTTAACTACGGACGCGGCTGCGCGGCTTGTCATGCCCCTCACAGCGGTGCGTATGGAAACGGCAATGCCAAAACCGCCGACGCTACTTCGGGCAACGTCGCCCTGTGGGGCGAGGATGTCGCGAGCCTCTACACCAAATCCATCACGACCGGACAGAGCGAACACGGCTCCTACGTCGAAGTTCTGCCCGCCAGCCTGACCGCCGGTACTCCCGACGTCAGCGGCGTGCTGATGTGCCTGAGCTGCCATGACGGCAACTATGCCACCAACGCCATGATGAAGAACAAGGTCTACGAGGCCCTGCCCGCCACGTACGGAACCGCTCAATCCATTCCGACCCTGCTGGGCAACGACGGCAGCACCGCCGGAAACTACCTCAACGACCACCCGGTCGGACTGAACGCCATCATGACCTGCGGTGGAACCTATGACTGGGATTGCACCATCAGCGCGGGCAAAGTGCTCATGACCGGAGCGGCGTCGTCAAAGTTCGTCACGAACTATGGCTTCTTCGTCAGCCCTGGCGCCTACAACAACAACCCCGTGGTCCTCTGCACCACCTGCCATAACCAGCATGTGATGAACGTGGTCAGCGTGAAGACAGGTGCAACGAACACCGGTCTGGCCGCGGGTTCGTATGCCACCATGTTCTTCCTCCGCGGACCTTACAACCCCGCCGACACCAACACCGCTACCAATCAGACGGCGCAGTTCTGCCGCCAGTGCCATGGTGGCGAGTCGAACGAGATGAATGGCAGCACTGCAGGAACATTGTTCTAGTTTGAACTTTGCAAACGGGGAGGGGTGTGTGGCAACTTTCCCTCCCCACCTTTTTTAACGAACGACCAGCGGTTCTGAAAACAACCAGCGACGGTCACCCCCAGGGACGGTCATGATGAAATACCCGGTATTCATCTTCGGCGTGCTCGCATTGTGTCTGGTTACAGCCGAGGCTCAGGTTTCCTCCCATCTTCCCACCGCGCACGGACAGCAGTCCCCGGCGCAGTCTGCCCCTTCTCAGCCGTTCGCACCGGACAAGGCGGTCGCGCGCGTGAACGGCTCCGTGCTTACGGCAGCCGATCTGCTCCGCGAGGAATACACGATCTTTCCTTACGCCCGACAGCACAACGGGCTTCCGAAGGAGCTCGAACCGCAGATTCGCGAAGGCGCCATGAAGATGCTCGTCTTCGAAGAGCTCGTCTACCAGGAAACGCTGCGCCGGAAGATGACCGTGCCGCCGTCCAGTATGCAGCAGGCAGAAAAAGACTTCGGCAAGCAGTTTCATTCTCCGGACGAATTTAATGCGGTTCTGCAACAGGAATTTCACGGTTCGCCCAGATTGCTCGAAGACAAGATTCGCCGCTCTCTGCTGATCGATGCATTCCTGCGCCAGGAAATCGAGAATCGCAGTTCCGTTTCTCCGGCTGACGTCCAGGCTTTCTATCAGAAGAACCCCGCCGTCTTCCACCACTCCGAGACCTTCACCATCCAGACCATCTCGATTCTGCCGCCGCCGAACGCCAGCGCGACCCAGTTGAAGGAAGGCCGCGCGCGCGCCGATCAGGCCCAGCGTCAGGCCAGGCTGACCAAAACCTCCGAGGACTTCGGCCTGCTCGCCGAGAAAGTCTCCGATGACGACTACCGCGTGATGATGGGCCAGCACAAACCCATGCCGGTCGAACAGATTCCGCCCCAGGTTCTCAAGCAGCTCCGCGTGATGAAGGTGGGCGACGTGAGCGACTCCATCCAGGTCGATCAGATCTGGACCATCGTTCGCCTGGATGCGCATAACGCGGCCGGAGAGGCAAAGTTTGATGAAGTTAAAACCCAGCTCGCGAAAGAGATGCAGCAGAACAAGACCAATCAGCTCCGCGCGGCGCTCGATCAGCGGCTGCGGCAAAGCGCAAAGATCGAGGAATTCTGAGGGTTCGGGCTGAAAAACACGATGGATCCGCGGCCATGATCGAACCGCTCGTCGGTCCATCGCACATGAAGAGCGGCAGGCTGAAAGTTCAAAGAGCGGCCGTTGCCGGATCGGGGAGTGAGCAAAGTGGCGGGTTGGCTGCGATACGCGTTGGTTCTTCAGATGGCGGTTGCGCTTCTGCCGGCCGGCGCGGCGGCGCAGGTGAAATTCGGCGACTTCAGCACCCACCTGTCCGGAACCATCGCCCCGGGTTATTCGGCGGACTACAGCAACATGGGCCCCTCGGACCACTCGTGGGTCCTCGCCGGGACCGGCAACTTCACCGGTAGCTACTACAACCCAAACTTTCTCACCTTTGCGGCCACCTACTACCTGAACCAGTCGCGCGCGAACTCTGACTTCCAGTCTATCTCCAACGCCAGCGGCGTCGATCTGACCACCAGCATTTTTGGCGGAAGTCACTTTCCCGGAGCGGTCAACTACTCAAAAACATATAACAGCGAGGGAAATTACGCGGTCCCCGGTCTGGCCGATTACGTGACGCACGGCAACAGCGACACCTTCGCCGTCAACTGGAGTGAGAACCTCCCGAAGACACCGACTTTTTCCGCCGGCTATCAGATGGGCACCAGTAACTACTCGGTTTATGGAACCAACGATCAAGGCAGCAACAACTTCCGTTCTCTCAATCTGCATTCCGGCTATCAGCTCGATGGGTTCAATCTTGGCGCGTACTACACCACAGGCGATTCAAACTCCCAGATCCCGGAGTTGCTGGGCAGCCTGTCGGAAGCGGAGACGCATTCAACGACCGACGCGGTAGGCTTCAATGTTGCCCACAGTCTGCCTCTGCAGGGATCCGCTTCCGCTGGATTCAACCGCTCCAGCTGGGACACCAACTTCATCGGGACCACTTCGAGCGGAACCATCGACATGATCAATGGCTCGGCGGCGGTCCATCCCACGCAAAAGACCCTCCTCACCGGGACGGTGACTTACTCGGACAACCTGACCGGACAACTCCTGCAGTCCATCGTGGCAGCGGGCGGGGTCGTGGCGGGAGCGGCCAACGACCAGACTTCCAATTCACTGGACATACTCGGGGTGGCGACTTACTCGCCTTCGGTCAATCTCCAGCTCTCGGCCCTTGGCGAGCTTCGCAATCAGACCTATCTCGGCGAAAACTACGGCGTCGCGTCGGCGGGCGGAAGCGTGACTTACCTGCGCGACCTGCTCGACGGCACCTTCAACGGCTCTTTCAGCCTGACCGAGAACCTGAACGACCAGAACAGCAACAGCAGCCTCGGCTTCTCTGCGAACGGCAGCTACTCGAAGCTCGTGCTTGGCTGGCATCTCAACGGCTCGCTGAACTATGCCCAAAACGCCGAGACGCTGCTGGTCACCTACATGAACTCCTACTACAACTACTCCGGCAATGCGCGGCGCGCCTGGGGCAACTTCAACCTGAGCATGGGAGCGGGCGGTTCGCGCACCGCCCTGACGCAGATTGCCGGTACGACGAGTCAGAGCGACAGCTACAACGCCAGCATGGGCTACGGACGCTGGATCACGGCCACCGGCAGCTATGCCCACGCGAGCGGGCAGGCTGTGGCCACCGGAGCCGGCTTGACCCCCGTTCCCATCCCCACACCTGTCCTCCCCGCCAGCCTCATTAGTCTTTATGGCGGGACGAGTTACTCCGGTGGATTGTCGAGTTCGCCGATCAGAAGGCTCTCGCTGGCGGCGGCTTATGCGCGCTCCAACAGCGACATCGCGAGCCAGGGAATCTCGTCGTCCAACCAGACCCAGCAGTTCAACTCGCTGATTCAGTACCAGGTGCGCAAGCTCTACTACACCAGCGGATACGCCCGTCTGGAACAGGGCTTCAGCACCTCCGGTCTGCAGCCGCAGATCGTCTCCTCCTACTACGTCGGGATATCCAGATGGTTCAATTTCTTCTAGCCCGATGCAGAACGCTTTCACCGGCCGCGGCTCTCGTCCTGGCCTGCGTCTCTCTTTTGCCCATCCAGGTGCAGGCGGTACGGCCCTCCAGAGAGGCTCGCTCGCCGGAGCTGTGGCAGATGTCCCTCGATGGAGGACGCAGCCTTTCCTGGGAGCGCAGCTTCCAGTCGGAAGCAGAAGTGAAGCCCAACAGGAATTTCTGGAACAAGATTGTCGATTTCGTCGCCGGGGCTCCGGACTATCGCTATCTCGTCCGCCCTTACAGCATCGTGACCGACTCCCATGGACGAATCCTCATCACCGATCCGGGAGCCAGAGGCGTTCATATCTTCGACTTTGCGCAGCGAAAATATAAATTCCTCGAGCGCAGCGAAAAGAGTGTGGCGATGTTATCGCCGCAGTGCATTGCGGTCGACGCAGAAGACAACATCTATGTAACCGATTCGGATGCCGGGGTGATTTTTGTCTTTGCTCCCAGTGGCAAGTATCTGCGCGCCATCGGAGCCCTCAAGGGTCACGAAGGCTACTTTAAGCGCCCTACCGGTATTGCCATCGACTCCGCAACACAGCGGATATTTGTCACAGACACGCTCCGCGACAAGGTTTACATCCTGAATATGCAGGGTGCGATCCTGGGAACTATCGGGAAACAGGGAAGTGGTGAAGGGGAATTCAACCTGCCCACCGAATTGCGGCTCTACGGGCAGAACCTGCTCGTGGTCGACGCCATGAATTTCCGGGTTCAGATGTTCGACCTTTCAGGCAAGTTCATCTCCGCTTTTGGCCAGATCGGCGACAGCCCCGGCGCGCTCTTCCGCCCCAAAGCCGTGGGTGCAGATTCGGAAGGGGACCTGTACA
>Ga0302319_10006858_pt1 | contig 22505 bp, 7 predicted proteins | sample Bog_T0_2_FD_203319 | JGI IMG/M metagenome (GOLD analysis project Ga0302319, IMG submission 203319) | Peat permafrost microbial communities from Stordalen Mire near Abisko, Sweden - Bog_T0_2 | ecosystem: Environmental > Terrestrial > Soil > Wetlands > Peat | place: Sweden: Abisko, Stordalen Mire... | reverse complement strand
AGATTAACAGGGTTGGTTGCCACGATCACCGTGCCGCTCGAAACCGTGACCCCACCCGAGAAGGTGCTGGCCCCGCTGAGTGTCAAGGCGCCGGTACCGACTTTGACCAGGTTGCCGTTTCCGCTCGCCACACCGGTATAGCTGAAGTTGCTGTTGTTGTTGCCAACATCCAGGGTGATGGCACCAGGAGTCGCATTCGTGTCCGACAGGGTGATGGGCTTTGCGCCGCTCAGCGCGCCAAAGGTAAATGTGCCGACACCGGGCTGAAAAAGGATGCCGTCGGCATTTGCGGTGTCCAGCAGGTTGACCGTGGCCGCCTGCAGGGCATTGGCATTTTTCAGCAACGTGGCACCGCCGCCGACCGCCGTGTTATAAACGCCGCTGAAATTGTTCGATGCAGAGAGGGTGAGGATGCCGGTGCTGGCGGCCAGCTTGGTAATTGTCCCGCTGCCGGTCAACCCGTTTGCGGTGGCGAAAGTGACGTTGTTGGTCTGGAGATCAAGCGTGCCGGTGATTCCGCTGCCGGAGGCGATCGTGTTGGCCGATATGTCCTGGGTATTGCCGGTCGCCCACTGCAATGTCGTGCTGGCGCCGAAGATGACCGGGCCCGTGCCCAGTGAACCATTGCCAAAATTGAGGATGCCGCTGTTAATGGTCGTCGTGCCGCTATAGGAAGGACTCGAGCCGGTGATCGCCACGATGCCCAGATTTGCCGAGCCAATCGTGATGTTTCCGCTTCCGACGATCGAACCCGACAGGGTCTCAATAAAGGTAGCCACGTTGTTCGACAACGTCAGGTTGTTATTCAACGCAATATTCCCGCTGAAAGTGTCATTTTTCGATCCCGTAACCCCCAGGGTGAGTGTGCCCGAGGACCCAGCCTGCACAAGGATGTTATTGGCATACGTCAAAGTCGTTCCATTGCCGATTAATGTGGCACTATTGGTGCCGCTGACATCACCCAGGACAGCCGTGCCGGAACCCAAACCGGTGGTGCTGCTGACAGACACAAGTCCATTCTGGATGAACACCCCTCCGCTAAAAGTGCTCGCACCAGAAAGAACCATGCCTGAACTGCTGCTGTCTTCCACGATTTTGGCCACAGGGCTGGCGACCACGTCGGAGATTTGCACAGAGCCGGTGCCACTCCCCGAATTGATGATCGTGCCACTGAGGTTTATTGTGCCGGTTGTGAGGGAGACACCGGCATTGGTCGCTGTGTTGTTTTGCAGAAGCAAATTCCCGGTGCCGCCAATGGAGCCGCTCGTGATGAGCTGGCCCCCGGTCAAAAGGTCTGAAAGAGTAGTGCCATTGGCGTTAACAATCATGCTGGTTCCCACGTCGAACTGTGAGCTTGCGGAATCCTCGATGAGAGCGGTGACATTGCTTCCCACATTTCCGACGGTCGCCGACCCGGCACCCGTGCCAGAATTGGTGATTGTGCCTATGTTGTTCGCCGTGCCGGTCCCGGCAATTGTCAAGACGTTCGCGCCGTTCACGTTAAGAGTAATATTGCCGGTGGTGTTGAAATAGCCCTGGTAATTATTTCCGCCAGCTGGAGAATTCTCGGACACGATAATGGTCATCGCGCCATTGAAACCGGAGCCAGCGTTACCAGCCCCGAGACCATTGCTGATGTTCAAAGTCAATGAAGAGCCGCTATTCGTGATGACCGCTCCGTTATTTCCCAAGGTAACCGTACCAAGCGTCTGGTTGTTGCCATTAAGATCGAATGTTCCCGCTGTGGCAACGGCGAGGTTATCGCCGCTGGAAAGAGAGGAGGAAGCGCCCAGCTTCAGGGTACCGCTAGTCACGGTCGTCAGGCCCGTGTAGCCCTGGCTGCCTGTGAGGGTAAGGGAGCCGCCAGTCGTGCTGGAAGTAAGTGTCAGGCCGCCGTTGTTGCTTGCGGCAAGAGGATTGGCAAAGACGACCGGGTTGCCATCCAAGTCGATGGTGATCGCGTTGCCGGATGAGACGATCTGGGAAGAAATATCCTGCGTATTCCCCGAGGCATACTGGAGGAGACCGCCACCGAATGTCACACTGCCGGTGCCGAGCGCGCCATTGGTAAAGTTAAGCGTGCCGACGTTGACATTTGTAGTGCCGGAATACGAAGTATTCGCACCCGTGATCGCCACAATGCCCAGATTGCCCGTGCCCACGGTAATATTCCCACTGCCGATGATCGATCCCGAAAAGGTGGTCGTCATGGCCGCCGTGGAATTCAATACTGCCAGGTTGTTATTCAACGCGATGTTTCCGCTGAAGGTCTGGCTGTGTGCCGAGCCATCAATAGTCAGCGTGCCCGTATCCCCGGATTGCACGGTGATGTTGTTATTATGGGTCAATCCGTTCGCGGTGCTGAGCAAGGCGGCGTTCGCGCTGCCCCCATTAGTGCCCAGGGTGATTGCTCCGCCGGTGCCACCAAAACCAGCGGCGGCCGTGGTGGTAACCGTGCCGGAATTGACAAACAAGCCGCCGGTCCACAAGTTCGTGCCATTAAGGTTCAACACCGAATTGGTGCCATTTTGTATTACAGCGCCGACACCAGTTCCGATGGCGCCGGTAATTGTCACCGAGCTTGGCCCTGAGCCAGTGCCCGAGTTGATGATGGTGCCGGAGGTCAAGCTCGCGCCGCCTACGAGCACGATCCCGGCCGCAAAATTGCCGTTGTTATCAAGGATCAAATTGCCGGAGCCCACCACGGCGTTGGTGATCGATATTGGCTTGTTTGGGGCGGCGAAATTATTGTTCGTAAGCGTAGTGCCGTTCGCATTGACGGTGAGTGTGCCCACGGTAAGCGATGAGTTGGTATCGCTCTCAATAATGCCGGTGACATTGGAGCCAACCGTGGTAACAGCTGTTGCTGCAACAGCTCCATTGCCCGAGTTGGTGATCGTGCCTGCATTGTTCGCCAGGGTAACTGTGATGACGCCCGTAGTCGCGCCGTTTGCATTGAGAATCAGGTTGCCGTTATTGTCCACCGTGCCAGCCGTAAGTGTGCCGGCGCCAGTCGCATTGAGTGTAACGGTGCCGGTATTGGTGAAAGTGCCGGAAAAAGTAGAGTTGGTCGCCCCCTCGTTCCAAATGACGTTCATCGCCCCGGAATAAAGTCCCGTGGCAGCACCAGCGGAGGCACCAGCGGCGTTGCCGAGCGTGAGGGTCGGAGTTCCCGCCCCGCTGTTGGTGATCGTGCCCGTGTTAACTACCGCACCAAGGGTCTGGCTGTTGCCATTGATGTCGAATATGCCCCCCACCGCAGTGTTGAGGGCGTTGCCGCCGGCGATGCCGGAGGTGGCGCCGAGCTTCAAGGTGCCGCTGTTCACAGTCGTCAAGCCGGTGTAAGCCTGGGTGCCGTTCAAGGTGAGGGAGCCGGTGCCGGATGTGCTGCTTGCAAGCGTGAGCCCCCCGGAGAGACCGCTGCCGAGAACCCTGCCGAAGTTGACTGCGTTGCCATTGACGTCGATCGAAACAGCGCTGCTGGTGTTGGAAAAGCTGCCGGAAAGATCCTGCGTGTTGCCAGTGGCATACTGGAGAGTGCCGCCGCCGAAGGCGACACTGCCGCTGCCGAGGGCGCCGTTGGCAAAGTTCAGGGTGCCGGCAACGATGGATGTGGTGCCGCTGTAGGAAGGACTGGAGCCGGTGAGTGCAACAGTGCCCAGGTTTCCGGAGCCTATGGTAATATTGCCGCTTCCGACGATCGAGCCGGAAAGCGTGGTGATCTTGGCCGCGGTACTGTTAACGACCGTGAGATTGTTATTCAACGCAATGTTTCCGCTGAAAGCCTGGCTGTTTGTCGAGCCATCAATGGTCAAAGTGCCGGTGGAACCAGCCTGCACCGTGATGGGATTGAGGTAGGTCAACCCGTTTGAGGTGGTGAGCAGGGTGGCACTTGCGGCGCTGACACCGTTTGTGCCGAGGGTGATTGTCCCGGCGCCAAAATTACCCGCCGCCCCGGCGCCACTCACGATGCCGGCGTTAATGAACAATCCCCCGGTCCATGTGCTGGTGCCAGTGAGCGCCAGCGTCGAGGTGGCAGAGTTTTGCATGACGCTGCCAACACCCGAGGCGATGGTGCCGGAGATAGCCACCGAGCCTGTGCCGGTGCCCGAATTGATAATATTGCCAGAGGTCAAATTCGCAGTGCCCGAGATTGTGATGCCACTTGCCGTTGCGCTATTGTTGTCCAAAATGAGGTTGCCTGTACCAACCACGGCACCGGACACTGTGAGTGGCTTTGCAGAGCCGGCGGAATTTGTAAGCGTGGTGCCGGCACTATTGACGTTGAGCGTGGTGACGGTAAGCGCGGAGGAGGTGCTGCTCTCGAGGTAGCCGGTGACGTTGGTGCCACCCGTCGTGATGGTCGTCGTTACCGCGCCGGTGCCCGAATTGGTGATCGTGCCGATATTATTGGCGGTGCCGGTAATGGAGACTCCCCCCGTCCCGCTGTTGGTATTTAAAATCAGATTGCCCGTTCCAACCACATTGCTGCTGACGGTGAAGAATTTATTCGTAGTGGCAGCATTCGTAAGCGTGGTGCCGCCACTGTTGACGGTGAGGTTGCCTGTCTGGATGATTGTCTGCAAGAATGAGCCGCTACTGGTGATCGCCGTCACATTTGGACCGATACCACCGCTAAAGATTACACCGGGAGCGCCTCCGGGTGTACCCGAAACCGTGATCGTACCCGTATTGTTCACGGAGCCGGAAACGGTCATTCCAGCACCGCCTGAGCTAATATCGCTAAAGGTGAGGTTTCCGGTTCCGGTAATACTGCCGGATATGGTCAAGGCATTCGATGAAGTGGCTGAAGTGGTAACAGTCAATCCCCCCGCGTCCGCGATAATGATACCGGCACTGATGGTGTCCCCCTTGGTGCCTGCTGATTCATTGATCTGGGCCCCGGCACCGTTGTTGTTCATGGTCAACGTCCCGCCTGCGCCTGCCGCAATCGTGAAGGTATTCGTGTCGTCGGTATCGCCGATGTTCAGAATGCCCAAGGTGACATTTCCATTCAGATTGAGCGTGCTGTTGTTCGTGATGTTGTTGTTCAGATCGGCGACATCCCCGGCGTTATTGGGATAGGTGCCACTCGACGGGTTCCAGTTCGCGCTGGCGTTCCAGCTTTGCGCGGTCGCAGTGTTCTGGTTGTAAGTGAATGTCGCCGCCTGCGCCTGCCAGCCCACCAAGGCGACCGCCGAGATTACCAAGGCGATAAAAACATGCTTAACACGAAGGCATGCGCAGGGCGTGAAATAAAGCCGGCTGGGGTTGAACTTCATAGATACAGATACTCCTGACGTTGGTTTGGGGAAACGGTACGGCGGTTACAGGTTTGGACTAAATAAACATTTTTAATATATACCAGTCAATAAAAATTCGACTCTTTTTAATGAGGTCGGGATTCTTTTCGCAAACGGCAAAATATGAGGGGCGTGTTAATGGGGGTGTAAATACGAGCCAGGGTGATAATTTAATCCTCTGCTTTCAAGAGTCTCCGTCGATATACCGGTTTAGTCTCGGCATATTTTCCGAACTTTATATTGGATAGTAATACCGCTGTACCAAGGCGTGACCGTTTCGCTATTTGGCCTGATTGTTTCCCGTGATGGTCCGGACAGTGTTTCCCTGAAATTCAAAGGTGGTGGAATCCGCTGCCTTGAACGACTTTCCGCCGACAGCTACTGAATCGCCATTGAGGATGCTGAAGCTGGCAGGACGCCCCCCTTCCGACGGACGCCACAAGCCCATTTTTCCCTTGAAATCAATCCGGCCATTTGCGCCGCCGTCCACTGAGCCGGGGCCGTCAAAATAGATGTCGTTGAACCCGTCGCCGCGAATCTGCCAGACTCCCTCTGTGAGTTTTTTGATTTGCGGCGCGGAGCCGCCCGACTTCACGGGATAAAGGAGAACCGTACCCGCCCGGCCAACAGGCACCCGCACTGCGATTTGTTTCCACTGATTAGGCAAAGTCACGCGTTCATCCCCATAGCTCATTTCCGCAGAGGTCACGGGCGGCTGTTCATCCGCCAGCCTGGTAATCCAAAGATCGACGCCGAGCTTGCCTTTGCAAAGAGTGCCTTGCGGGGTCGTTTTGACCTCCACCGCGGGCGTGCAGAAATTGACTATCGCCGGAAGGTCTTTCACGGCTTTGGCCTCATCATGAACCAAAACATAATCGTTGCGGGCAAAGAGCACGTCGCGGCTGTAGAAATTGGGATCAGCCGGATCGTTCTGGAACTCTCCGCGCGCAAATTCCACAGCGTCGGAAATCAGCCAGCGGGTCACCGGCCCCATGGGTACCGGCCAGTAGCTGCCATTGCCCGGATCGATGAGAAGGTTGCTCCTCTGATCCACCCCGCCGATGTCACCGCCATCGAGCGAAAGCGGTTTACCCAGTGCCCCCATCACGAATTCGCTGCCGTTGCCCACGTCGCGATACGCTTTCGTACCGGCACGAAACGCGAGGTAGAATTCCTTGTCCGTACCGACCGCATCGCGCATGACCATCCCCCAGCCCGGGAGACGCTTCGGCTCGAGCTCCAATTTCACCTGCGGATATTCAGGCCGGCCAAAAAGCAAAAAGCGTGTCGGATATTCGCCATAGGAACCTTCGTGGCCGGAGCCCGTGCTTTCGCCGCCAGCCTGCCAGAGCGCGGTTAAGTCAGCCGCGAGCTTCGGTTGCGCCTTCCCGATCATCTGCGCCATGAGTGGGAAGTTTGGAGAAATCAGTTTGCCTCCCTCCCCGCCGTGGGAACCCATGCCGGGCGATTTGCGAACGAAGGGACCCGGATCCTGCGCCACCTCGTCCTTCTTGAGCCAGGCCCCATCCTCCGGCTGCGGCGACTGGACCGTGTTGATCGCAAAACGGCAGAAGGGCTCGAAATAAGGGGAACCTGTGACTTCATCCGCCAGGCCAAGGGACTGGAGGTTGAACACCGTCATCGTAGTGCAGTTGAAACTGTGATGGTAATAAGCGCCGATGTTCTCCGCCCACTTACCACCGTCGCGAATTGTCCAGTGCATGAGCATGCCGGCAGTGTATTTCGCCACGTTGCGCGCGATCGCGTCGCTATCGGGATGATCGGGAAACATCGCCGGGAAAGCGGATAATTGCAGCAGGCGGTCTGCCTCGAAATTCGGCTGGCCGGCATTGGCATGGTAATTCATCGTATCCGCATCCCAATAGCGATAAGCCAGCAGAGCGGCATTCCTCCGGATATCGTCCCGCTCCGCATCCGTCACGATGCCGGCATCTTCAGCGATGGCGTAGCTGATCAGACCCGGGCAAAAACCGCGGTTGCCCACCATGTTCAGAAGATCGCCGCAGCCGACAGTCTTGTCCCCTTGCTGAGTCGTATCAATCGAGAGGCAACCCTCACCATAGCCGCGGAGGCGGCTATAAGCATCGCGCCAGCCGAGCCATACCATCGCGGGATCCTTGCGTTCCACGCCCAGGAGAACCATGTTTCCATTTCCACTGCCGAGAAGCGCCATGGGAACCAAATCTGCCTGCGCTTTGGCGTAGAGTCCCGACTTGATATCGGAGGCCAGTTGCGGAAGCCGCTTGTGGATGATATCGCGGATCGCGCCCTGGGGTCCCACGGGCCAGGTGAGTTTCATCGCCAGAAAACGATTCAGATCGCCCCGCCCGAATGTGTGCAGGAGCCGTTGCAAAGCCCACACGGCATGCGGGTCGCGGTCGTCCACGGGATCGGGCTGTTTCTGGTCTGTAACCGCCATGCCCCAGCGCCTGATCCCGGCGGTGACGGGAATGGTGAACGGCATTTCGTTGTCCTTCGTCACGAGCGTGGAGATCATCGTGTTCTTCGAACCACAATAGCGCTCGGGATGCTCCCATTGCGCATCCGGGGAATCGTCCAGGGGCAGATCGTTCGTGTTACCAGGGTTTGTCCAGTCACCGGGATGAACTTCAAAAAGAGTCACGGCATCCCGCAGACCTGCGGCATTGTCCGGTTTGCGGGTGACACCGATAAAAAGAGAGTCGCCGTTGCCGCCGTTGAAATAACAATAATCGCGCAGGGACGCGCCGAAGTGCGGCTTGCGATCCACGAGCGGCTCTACGGCATGGAAGGGTCTGCAGGCATGGAAGGCCTGATCGAAACCCTCGTCAGCTTTAAATGTCCAATGCCATTCGCCGGGTGAATCGCCAGTCCCATCTTCATCGATAAGGATATAGGGCTGGCCTGCGTCGAAAGAGAGCGTTACGTCGCGTTTCGCGCCGTTTGAAAATTCATAATGACAAAGAAAACTCGTGCGTATGGGACCGGTCAAGCCGGGTTTCACCGTGACCATGACCGGCTTATCCTTCCCGCTCCATGCGGGAGTTCCGTGCCATACTTTGTCGGGGCCCTGCACGCCGAGGACGTAGGCGCTCAAATCCGGATTTGTGACTCTGCCAGAGCCAATAATCCGGAATCGGGCCGACCCTGTATCAACGACCGTGCCCGGATTATCAGGCGTCGCGGTCACTTTTCCCGCCATAACCGCAGGAGGCGCGCTTCCATCAAAAAGCACATGGATGTGGACAACCTCGCCCTGCTTCAGGCCGCGCCAGACGCCGACTTTGACGGTTTTTTCGCCCACCTCGAGAATCTGCGCAGGCAACGTGGGAGGCGAATCCGGAGCGAGCGTGCCCTCCTGTTTCACCACGAGCTTGTGCGGATCGAAACCGGCCGGCTTTGGCACGGTCAACTCGACGAGTTGATTTGAAAAATCCTCGCCGATGCCGAAATCATATTTCAGCAAAAATTCATCCGGAGCGAGGGGCGCCTCCTTTGCCGGAGCCTGCGGAGGAAGGACTACGTCATCAGGATATGTCGCGTTGCCTGTGTGACCTTGTTTAACCCCACGACCGAGCTCCTTCACAATAAAATGTCCACCCTCCCCATCCCCTGAAAGCAACAACCCTGCGACTGAAGCACCGGGAGCAGGAACAGAAAAGACGCCATCATTTCCAACGGGCACCGACTGGTCTATGACCAGCGCCCCATCGGGGTCCGATGCAGGAGGCGCCACCGCTGTCACCCTCCACGCGGTCCCGCCCGCGAGCATCGCAGGGGGAACGGTGCCACTGATAGTCCATGCGGCGGCAACAATCTGTTTCTCCAAAGACTCGACAATTTTTGCATCGGCTCCAGCGGCTTTCCACGACTCCACCCACTTACGGGCCTCGTCCGCTTCGCCGATCCGCAAGTACTCCCTCAAAGCCATGCTGGCAATTTCGGAGGCAACCGCAGGGTCGTGAAGCCCGGAAGCCGTTTGCGCCAGCCAGACAGCGCCGCCATCCCGGTGTTCGAGACTGCCAAGCATCGATACCATCGGCTGGATGGTGCCGGCGGGATCTATCTGCCCCGCCGCGATAATTTCCTCCACAACTTTCTTCGCTTGCGCGACCCGGTCGTGGTTATCGAAGTCTCCGCTCAGGAAAGTCACTTCCCTCGCGCGGGCCATGGAGAGAAGGGGCTCCGTGGCGGTTGCCTCGAGTTTCTGCATGTTCGCCACTCCCTGGACGGCGTCATTGGACCAGTGAAAAGGAAGAACATCCGCAAGCTTCATCACGGGATCATCAGGAAACTGGCGGTCCCCTTGTGCCACCAAGCCGGCCACGTCCTTGACTAATTTGGCGGCAGAGGCGGCACCGATGGCATGGTAATAATCAAATGGGGTAATCTGGCCGGGATAAGCCTTTGCCATGGCATTGAAGGCATCGACGGCATCCACCCGTTTTCCAGCTTGAACAAGCTCCATGAATTTTTCACGGGCCTGTTCGGCCTGGACGGGCTCGCCACGGGAAGAGGGAGTCCCAGGATCGAAACTCGCGGGGGTATTGCTGGTGCGCGGTGAATTGCGGCTCCGCTGGGAATCCGGTATTGTGCGATACAGCAGGCGCGCAACGTCTTTTTGATCGCCATCGCGGCCCTGGGTAATTTCCGCAGCCAGGATTTCACGGGCTTTGACATTATTTCCGGCCAGCAACCAGAGCCGGGCCGCTAAAATCGGGTCGCCACCGGCCGGTGTTGACGCAGGCGTGGAGAGAGGCTGATCCGCACCGGCAGATAATGCGGCAACGGCAATGATCAACGAAAACAAGCGTGTAATCTTTTTCATAGTCATGATATAATGGCACCACTAAAATACCCCATGAGCTGCGCAGAATTTGTTTTGCTGACTGGAATTAAAGAAGCGTGAGGAGGGACGAATTCCGACATACGATGGAGGCAAGACCGGCAATGATAAATCAAAATTATTTTTTTGCTACATTTATTGTATTTTTTATGTACTATCGCAAATTTGACCCTAGTATTCCCGCCCTTTTGAACAACCTCTATGAAATCCCCCCTTTTGCAATGGATGTCCTTGGTATGCCTGTTTCTTTCGACCTGCTTGCTTGATGCTCAAACAAGTCCGCCACCATCAATCACCGAACCTCCCATAAAAAATCCGGCTACCGGCTTGAGGTTGCCATCGATCCTAGGCGACCATATGGTCCTGCAGCGACAAGCGAAGACGCCGATCTGGGGTTGGGCTGACCCGGGAGAAACCGTGACCGTAAAGACCGGCTCGATCACTGGGAACGCTACCGCCGATGCGCGGGGAAAATGGCTAGTCAACCTGGATGGGCTCAAAACCAGTTCCACGCCGATAGAAATCACAGTTTCAGGTAAATCAAAAACGATCACATTGAGCGACGTGCTGGTGGGCGACGTCTGGTATTGCTCGGGGCAATCGAACATGGAAATACCACTTTCTTATGTTTCCAATGCCGCGGCGGAAATATCCCAGGCAAACCGCCCCACCATCCGTCTATTCATCGTCTTTCACCGTCCCGCGATAGATCCGCAGGAAGACTGCCGGGGCGAATGGAAAGTATGCACGCCAGACTCCGCGAAAGGCTTCTCGGCGATCGGCTACCTGTTTGGGAAGGAAATCAACGATGCCGAGCATGTGCCGGTGGGATTGATCGGTGCTTACTCGGGCGGATCCCTGGTTTCGGCATGGACAAGCCTGGGAAGCCTCGAGGCCAATCCGGATTCGAAGAAACAGCTCGGCGATTTGTTTGTGGGAGCGAAGGCCCTCGTTCCTAAAACGGGTCGAACGGAAGGGAGCCTTTCGCCGGAACAAATCAAAATAAATAGCTGGGCGGACTTGATTACGGGCCAATTCGTCCACGACGACTGGTATGATAACCAAGGAGGAAAACCGTATGCCGAGGCGATGCAGAAATGGCATGCCGATGCAGATCCGCTCTACGCGCAATGGAAGATGGACAGGGATAACGCGGTCGCGCAGGGACAACCCACTCCCCACCGGCCCACGCTATCACCGACGCCAACGCCTCCAGCAGTGAAAGAACCACGCGCGATGGATGGCCGGCAAATCCCCACCATGCTTTATAACGGGATGCTTGCCCCCGTGCTTCCGTACGCGATCAAAGGCGTGATTTGGTATCAAGGCGAATCGGACCGGAATATCGGCATCTTTTATCGCAAACTGTTTCCGCGCATGATCGCTGACTGGCGCCAGCAATGGGGCGAGGGTGATTTCCCTTTTATTTTTGTACAATTGGCCGGGTTTACCTCGACTGACGATCTCACCAACAATAACTGGTCGCTCATCCAGGAAGCGCAATTAATGACGCTCGATGCATCGCCGAACACAGCCATGGCCGTGGCGGATGATATCGGCGATCTCAAGAATATCCATCCCCACGACAAAATCGACATCGCCCATCGCGTGGCCCTGGCGGCCGAGCATCTCGCTTACAATGAAAAGGTACCTTATTCAGGTCCGATCTATGATTCATTTAAAGTGGAGGGAGACAAAATTAAAGTGACCTTCAAGAATGGTGGAAGCGGGCTTAAAATCGGCCTGCCTCCGGCAGCTCATCTGGCATTGTTTCCGGAGGAACTCTCGACAGATATGAAGGGCTTTCAAATTTCGGGAAGCGACATGAATTTCGTTCCGGCCACGGCCGTGATCGACGGCCCTGCAAGCGTCACTGTTTCGAGTGATCAAGTGAAGACGCCAGTGGCCGTGCGTTATAGCTGGGAAAACATTCACGGAAACCTCTACAATCAGGACGATTTACCCGCCTCACCCTTCAGGACGGATACTTCCACGCCTGCGCTATCCATCAAGCCTCCTCCAACGCCAACCCCCTCCCCCAGCCCGGTCAACGCTGGCGCGAGCCCTTCCCCCGGCCGATAGTCCAGGTCGCAACAAGGCCTTCCACAATCCGGCGCTTTATGAATGCCGGGACCATTGTCGCGACTCTTGATGCGGAGGGCTTTCCTCACTGCTTTAGCGCACTGGACATCACGCTGTTAATAAAGCTGCGCTGAGCGAAAAAGAAGAGCACCATCACTGGCAGCAAGGTGATGAGCGAAGCCGCCATCATCAGCTGCCATTGCGTGCCGAATGAAGCATCCTGGCTGGCCTGTTTGAAGTACGTCAGTCCCAGGCTCACCGGGTAGAGCTTTTCATCGTTCAGGTAAATCAAAGGACTGAAATAATCGTTCCACGAATTGATGAGAGTAAAAATTGCGAGGGTCCAGATGATCGGCTTGCAAAGCGGTATAGCGATGCGCCGGAAAACCTGCCATTCACTGGCGCCATCAATCCGCGCGGCATCGAGGACATCCTTCGGGATTGACTGGAAAAATTGCCTTAGCAAAAACACGCCGAAGGCGTTGCAGCCCAGCCATGCCGGAAAAATCAAGGGAACGTAGGTGTTATAGAAACCAAGCTTTACAAATGCGGCAAAGACAGGAATGGCGGTAATTTGTCCCGGCAGCATCATCGTGGCCAGAAGCACCGTGAAGATCACGCGGTTCCAGCGTCCGGGGTAGCGCGCAAATCCCCACGCCACGATCGAGGTGCTAAGCAATGTCCCTATGACCTGCCCTCCCGCGATAAAAAGTGTATTGCCGATATACCGCCAAAACGAAAATTTTTGGAAAATCTCGACGTAATTGAACCAGTGCGCTTGCTGAGGAAACAGCGTTGGCGGCTCCACTATCATTTCCTGATAGCTCTTCAGGCTTGTACTCAACAAAAAGAAAAGCGGCAGCACCGTGAGCATACCGACTAGAACTAATGGCACGTAGCCCAGCGTCTTACTTTTCATGCGATTTCACTGTCGGATGGAAACCATAACCGTTTGGCCCAGAAATTAACGCCCGTAATCCCCATGATGACGAAGAAAAACATCCACGCCATCGCAGAAGCCGTGCCGATGTTCAGGTGCAGGAAGGATTTTACGAAGAGATTCAAAACATAGAAATCCGTGGATTTCTCCGGGCCACCGGGTTCACCACCTCCACCCGCGGTGCTGATGATATAAGCCGTGTTGAAAATTTGCAGGGCCCCAATGATGTGCATGGTCAGGTTGAAGAATATCACCGGTGCGAGACTCGGCAGCGTTATGTGAATAAACTGGGACATAGTCCCCGCCCCATCGATCTCCGCCGCTTCATAAAGGGATGCGGGGATGTTTTTTAATCCCGCGAGAAAAATGAGCATCGCGGTTCCGAATCCCCAGAGGGAAACCACGACGAGTGATATGAGCGCCCAATGCGGGTCCTGAAACCAGCCCGGGCCTTTTACACCGGCAATCGCAAGCGCCCGATTGACGACTCCATAGCGGGGATGCAAAAGCCAGATCCACATCAAGGCGCTCGCCGCCACAGGCAGGATGCTGGGCATGTAAAACAACACGCGGAAGATCCCGATGTGGCGCAGGTTCTGGTTGAGCAAAAGGGCCGTGCCCAAGGATATCACCAGGCCTGCCGGCACAGCCAGTGCCGCATAAATCAACGAGAGCCGCAACGAATGCCAGAACTCAGGGTCAAGGAACAGTTGTGTCCGATACTGCTCCAACCCGACGTACTGCGGAGTATCCACGAGGTTGTAGTTGGTCTGCGACCACCAAAAGCTGAGTATGAGCGGCCCTACCGTGAAAAGGCAGAGACCGAGGATGCACGGCGCGGTAAAGATGAAAAAATGCCTTTGTCCGGCTTTCTCTTCCGGCATGACCCTGGATCGTTTCAGGAACCGCCTCAAAAACAGAGCAGTGGCAGTCGCAATAATCACAAGCTGCACGGCGAACCACCATGGATTCGAACGCTGCTTTTCCTCCATCACCACGAGTTCATTCATGCACCGGGATTCGAGATCCGCGGGTAACCCGGCGATATGTTCACGCACAGGATCTTTGAGCGCATGCGAAATGCCGTCGGTCACTGTCGTGGATATTTGAAGAAATGTTTTTAACTTCGGAACCGACCTTGCGAAGGCAACACTATCCACGATCACCTCGGAATGTTTCGGGCTTGCCGTTCGTGTTTCAGGTGTCCCCGCCAGGAGCGTTGCCTGTGCGATGTCGCGCCGGGCCGATGGAGGCAGGCCACCCTTGGAAAGTGTGAGGGCTGATTTGTCACTCAAAATGAATCGCAGCACCGCAAAGGCAGCATCGGGATGTTTGCATCCCTTCCAAATACCCAGCCCGGATATGGCCAGTTCCCCGGTGGCTTTGCCCGCCGGGCCGGCCGGAAGAGGAGCAATGTCCCACTCGAATGGCGCAAAATCCCGCAGCGTCGCAAGCTCCACGACATGCCCCCCGTAATAAATTGCGATACGTCCGCTCATGAAGCCTCCCGCTGGCATGTCCCTAAGTTCGGGAGCACTGCCATCCGCATAGATGAGATCATGCATGAACTCCACTGCCTGCCGGGTTGCGGGCGAGTTGATGGCAAGACGACCGTCATTCGTGAAAAGATCTCCTCCTGCCTGACGAACCAGGCTCAACCATTCCACCCACCAGATCGCCTGGACATTTGTGCCGTAGATTTCCACCGAACCATCGGGCCGGCGTTGCGTCAGCGCCTTTGCGTCACGGCGATAATCCTCCCATGTCCAATCCAGGCCTGGTGCAGGAATGCCGGCTTTCCGGAAAAGATCGGGCCGGTAAAGTACAAACGGAACATTGTAGAATATCGGGACCAATTTGAGCGTACCTTCGTACTCACAGGCCTTGAGGAGATTTGGAAAAAACTGGCTTCTGATCCCCGGGATTTGATTCAAAAAATCATCCAGACCGAGCAACTTTTCATGGATATTGGTTAATTGAAAATCCGGCACGTTGATCAAATCCGGCAAAGCATTGGCCGCCGTCAAAAGGTTCAATTTCTCGCCCAGATCGCTCCAAATGATCCGGAACCGCATATCCTGGTGTTCCCGGTTGAATTCATCACTGAGGCTCTGCCATTTCACGCGTTGGGGATCCGCCGGGCTGAGCATGATGGTGATTTCTTTCGTCTCTTCCGCCGCAAATGCAGGGATTGAAGAAGCCACGAGTAGAAATGATAGACTCAGGATGAGATAACGCATCATGGGACACGGGGCATATTGCGATCTGTCAAAGGCAGCAATGGGTTTGATTTTAGTATGTTTTGATCAGACATGCGAAAACGCCGGGGGGCTATAAACGGACTAATCTTAGGCTCGCGAACATCTTCCGGAAAAAGGAAAGGACATCGAATTCGTAGCGATCGCAGAAAATACATTTTTAATACATATCAGTCAAGAAAATCTAACAGTCCTTAAGTTTTTGACCAAGGTATTGTATTCTGGCTAAAATAAAAGGAGATGCCAAGATCAGAATGCACACGACCAAAACTTATCCTTAGTCCTTTCCACAACAGCGCAGAATGATTAAGGAGGCACGGTGGCAATATTAAAATGATACCCAAATCTCGTTCGTGAAGTGCTCGAGACGAACATCTTTATAAAAACCAATAAAATACATTAAGAGCATATATCAATATTTCACTTGATTCAGACGTTCTTTGATATTATTTTCTCCAGAACACAATTGATCACAACTTTGTTCAGCCCCAACCAACCACATTCCAGTCCGCGTTCCATCAGAGGCTTCACGCTGGTGGAGCTTTTGACTGTCACAGCGATCATTTCCATTCTCGCTGTCCTCTCTGTACCGTCTTTGGGGCTGTTGAGTTCACGCGCACTTAATTCGGGGGGGAATCAAATCGCGGATATCGCGACGATGGCGCGTCAAAATTCCGTTGCGCAAAATTGCTACACCGCGATAGTCATTATGACTCAAGGGAAGGGAGCGTATTCTGCCTATTGCACCCTTGCGTTCACGCTAAGTGATAGCGGCGTGGGATCCTGGCAGACCTTAACGCCGTGGCGTTATTTGCCCCAGGGTATCGTGTTTTCCAGTCAAAACTACCAACCCACCTCACCAAGCTCGTTTCTAATCAGCTCAGGATCCACATCTTCATCCATAACCTGGCCGATGTATCCTTTCGAGGGCACACAGATTGACCTCACACCGGGAAAGCAAACTTCCTCTCAAGGGGGCTATCAACAAACCATGTCTCAAATCTACCAGCCGGATGGGACTCTTCTGTCGGGTCAGTCGGTAAAGCTTAGACTCATAGAGGGCACCAGCAACAATTCGGGAACGATTGCCCTTACCCATCCAAATTCCTCAGGTCAACCGGCCAGTTATTATGATATCGTGTTCATTCGTGACACCGGCCAGACAAAAATTGAGCGCCCGTAAGCAAGGCGATTCTCGAAAGCAGGCACAAGTCGACCACACATTCCTTCCTGCGACTGATCTGGCTGAATTTGTTGCCTATTTGGCGGCAGGATAAATCAGCCAGTAACACTCCGGCGGTGGCGGACTCTCAAGACCGGCTGTCCTTCATCTGTGTTCGGCAAAGACCGGTTGAGGTAAACGGATACCCATACTTGGCGTTGCCCTTTGCTCGAATCCATAATGCTCCCGGCAACGAACCCTGCATTCGGATAATTGTTTAGCGGTACCGCCGAAGAGACACCGGTTGCGCAGCTTTTACCCATTATGCGGATTTTGGAGATCGCTGACGGTTGGTAAGGGTTGGCAAGGGTTGATTAGCCCTGGCACCGGAGTGGGGCGGATTTGGAAAAATCAGTCCATCCGGCGTTTACGCAGCCTCTGGAAGCCGATAAGCATTCCAAATCCGCCCAAAATCATCCCCCATGTGCTGGGCTCGGGAATCGCCGTCATCACGATGTCGTTTCCGCCGATCGTCGAGTTCGTTAAGAAGACACCTGTGTAGCTCAATGCAAATTCCTGGGTTCCGATATAGACATCGCCGATCGTGTTCCCCACCCCATCCGCGGCGAACCGGTCCTGCGCTCCCGCGTAGTAGATCGTCCCGCTCGTGTTCACCCCGTTCACATCGAGGTCCAGCGTCGTGAACCGGCCCGTGGAGAGGGTCGATCCGAGATTGAATACGAAGTAGTTGTCCAGTCCCGAGTTGGCGGATTTTGCGTTGTAGTTGGTCGTCTTGTTCGCCAGCAACGTCGCGTAGTCAGCACTTGAGATGGTCAATTGCAAGGTCACCCCAGAGTTGCTTGATCCACCCCCGAGGATCTGGGCTGCCGTCGCCGCCTGGCTCGTCGTGGTGTTTGTGCCTGCTCCCAATGTCACTCCCGTGCCGATTCCGAGGCTCACCTGGCCTGCTGTCCCTGTCACGATGATCTGCGAGTAGTACAGGTTTGAGAGATGCGCCTGTGGCACTCCCGCAGTGCCGGTGCTCGCCACATTGAAGTTGGCCGTCGAGCTTGCGCTATACGCAAGATCCGTGGTCATCACGCCTGGCGCGGTCCCGCCGGGGCTTGTCACGCCTCCTGCTCCCACAGTCACTCCTGCCGTCACTGTGCCGGTGCCTGTCAATGTTGCGCCGCTGCCGATGGATACTGTTCCTTCCAATGTCCCGTTCACCGCAAGGCCGCTGTTCGTATTCAATGTCGTTCCGCCGGTCGCATCCACCGTGCCGCTGCTAATCGTGTTGCCGCCGTTGTTCACCAAAAGGCTTGTCACCGTCAATGTCCCGGCACTGCTCAGGTTGTCCGTGCCGTTCAATGTCGTCACTCCCACAAACCCTGTGCCGGAGAGCGATGCTCCTGCTGTCAGCGCGTCGCTGCCACTCAACGTCCCGTTCACCATGAATGCCGAGGCGGCGTTCTGTGTCGCGTTGCCGGTGATTGTTCCGTTGCTCAACGTGTTCGCCGAGCCGCTCACGCTGAACCCGCCGGGCAATGCCAGGGTGCCGCTGCTGCGCAATGTGCTCGAGCCCATCAGCGCCACTGGTCCGCCTACGGTTCCGGTTCCCTGCAAGGTCGCCGCGTTCACCGTCACCGCGCTGCTTCCGGAAAGTGAGCCGTCCACTTCCAATGCTCCCGCGTTTACCGCGGTGGTTCCGCTGTAGCTGGCCGAGCCGGATAGCACCAAGGTGCCTGCTCCCGCTTTTGTCAGCGAGAATCCAGAGCCACCATCAGAAATATTGCCGCTTACCGTGAGTATGTTCCCGGAATCCGTCACGGTCCATGTCTGGTTGCCGCCGAGAGCGATCTTGCTGCTGATGGTGTCGTCAGGCGCGCCTGTCGATACTGTGATGCCGTTGCCGTTGGTGTTGCCGTTGGTGCCGGTCGCGTTGATCGTCAGCGTGCTGCCGCTGATGGTCACCGCGCTGCTGTTGGCGTTGAAGGTCAGGCTGTTGATCGTGAAATCCTGCCCGAGCGTCGTGGTCAGGTTGGCCGCAGCAGGAGTGCCGGTGGTGAACACCACGTTGGTGGTCGATCCGGGGAGGGCTCCCGTGTTGATGCTGGCGGAGGCATCCGTATTTAAGTTGGAAGATCCGCTGTTAAGCGTATTCCAGTTTCCGTCCTGCGATCCGGTCCAATAGGCGGCTGCGGGAGCTCCTGAAAAACTCCCTGTCACTGTGAGAATTTCCTGCGTGCCCGTCGAGTTCGCCAACGACAACGTGTAGGTAGTTCCGCTCACGGTGAGCGACGTACTGGCGAGCGTGAAGTGCGTGTTTCCCAATCCGTTGGTACCGGTAATCAAAATGTAATTTCCGGATCCCGATGACAGCGTCAGCCCGGAGAGGGCATCCACACTGATCACCCCGGTGCCGGTCTCGGTGATATTTCCCGCTGTGACAGCAATCTGGTCGTAAAGGCTGCCGCTGAGATCAAACATCAGGTTCGAGGTGTTACCCCCGCTGCCGATGGTCAGGCCATTGTTCAAGGTCAATGTCCCGATGACGCCGTCCTGCAAATTGATCGTGCCCCTGGTGGCAGAATTGGCGCCCCCCGCCAACGTCACGGCCCCGCCAATAATACCCGTGCCGCCCAAGGTGCCGCCGCCGTTGACTGCCACGGCACCCGTGGAATTTGCATTGTTGCCATTGATCAGCAAGGTGCCGCCGTTGATGGTCGTGGTGCCACGATAACTATTTGAGCCGCTCAGAATCTGCGTGCTGGAACCCGTTTTCACAACGGCAATCGTCGCCACGGAAGTTCCGCTATCAGTTATAGAGCCCGAAAAATTGTAAGTATCAGCCGAGTTACTGTCATTCAGCGTGAATGTGCTGACGCCGCCAGCAACGCCGCCGCTATCATAGATGCTATAGTTTGTCACAGTGCCTGCGCCGTTTAATCCGCCGACTGCCGTGCTGAACACGGAAGAGTTTCCTCCACCGTTGGTAGTCCTGTTATTGAGATCCAAAACGCCGGTACTGTCTATATACAGTGCCGTGTCAGCCAAGCCGCTATTGGCCGCCGCGATATTGACGATGCCGCCATTTATAATGGATGTCGTACCGGTGTATGTGCTCGAACCCGTGATCACCAGACGGCCTGATCCCGCAGTGCCTCCTGTTCCGGTCACCGTGAGCGACCGCGCCGTGGAACTTGTGCCACCGTTGGTGATGGAGTCATCGGTGATTCCCGGAAGTACCAGAGATGCAAAAACGGGGTTGGAGACCACATTGGCGGTTCCGGAGGCAAACAGATTGATTGTCACGTTGTTTTGCAAAACGGTAGAGCCCGAGACACCCCAAAACTGTCCTCCGCTCTCAAAACCAGCGAGATTGTTCACCTGCAACAAAGGAGCCGTGATATTCATGTTGGCGAAGGTGATAGCCGTGCCGTTACCGGTGACACCTGGAAAATTGATCACCAATGCCCCGCCAGAACCCTGCACCAAAAGGGTGTTTGGAACTGTCGTGGTTTGAGAGTCGGTAATGCCGTTATTTTGCAGAGTTCCGCCGTTATTCAAGATCACCGTGCCGCTCCCGAGCGGCGTCTGGGCGCCGGCAGCCGCATTGACAAGCAACACGCCGCCGCCGTTCACCTGCCAGCTTGTTACACCGGAGTTATTAGCGGTCGTATTGCTAAGGCCATTGTTGTAACCAGAAACACCCCCCCAACCCAGTTCAAGCGTGCCGCTATTGACGACAACACCACTGCTCCCGAAAGTGTTGGTTCCCATAAGGACCATCAATCCGTTGCCCGCCACCGTCAACGAAGTGCCTGATGACGGAGTAAAAGCGACATTTTCGCCAATGACAGTGGTGCCCGACCCTACGAGCGTCCAATTTGCCCCAGCCACCGTCGTAAACGTAGGAACGGGACTGGCGGTAGTGCTGTTCTTTAGCTGGTATGTAGTGAGGCCGCTGCCCCCGAATATGATATTTTGCCCGGCCAAAACCACATTATTCGTGAAAGGAGACAATTGGCCGGTGTTATTGATCACCGCCGCATTGTTGTCGATCGTCAATGTCCCCGAGCCGATCGGAGAAGATGTAATGGTTCCCGATGTATTCACAGCATTACCTGCCAAAACCAAGGTGCCGCTCGCAACCGTGACACCACCCGAGAAGGTGCTCGCCCCGCTTACGGTGAAAGCGCCAGTGCCGATCTTGACCAGGTTACCGTTTCCGCTCGCCACACCGGTATAGCTGAAGTTGCTGTTGTTGTTGCCGACATCAAGCGTAACGGCATTTGCCGCATTGTCCGCCAGGGCAATGCTGCCGGAGCCGACGAGCGCGCCGAGGATGAATGTGTGGCCTGTGACCGAGGAGCTGAACACGATGCCGCTGGTGCCAGTGGAGGTGGTGCCCGCCGCCAGATTTACCGTGGCCGCCTGCAACGCATTGGTATTGCTCAAGACGGTTGCGCCGCCGGTGGTGGATGGGGTATAGATGCCGCTGAGATTGTTTGATCCCGAGAGCGTGAGGGCGCCCGAGCCGGCGGCGAGTTTGGTGATGTTGCCGCTGCCGGTCAATGCGTTGTTGCCGGCGAGCGTGACGTTATTGCCGTTGGTGGCGAGTGTGCCGGTGATGCCGATGCCAGCGCTGATCGTGTTGGCCGATAGGTCCTGCGTGTTGCCGGTCGCCCACTGCAATGCCGCGTTGCCGCCGAAGGTGACGGCACCCGTGCCAAGCGCACCATTGGCAAAACCCAGGGTACCTGAGTTAATGACGGTGTTGCCCGTATAGAGCGCCCCACTGGAGCCTGTGAGCGACACAGTGCCCACATTTCCGGGACCCACCGAAATCGTCTGGCCTCCTGTAATCGTGCCCGACAGGACCAATGTATCGGCAGCAACGCCATCCAACAATGTGAGGTTGTTATTCAATGCGATGTTTCCGCTGAAAGTTCCCGTCACGGACGCAGCGCTCATGGTCAATGTGCCCGACGTCCCGGCCTGAACGGTGATATTCCCGGCGGCGGCAATGGCGGCGTTGACGTTCAAGGTTGCGTTACTGGCTCCGCTGGTGCCACCCAAAAGGATCGCACCGCCGCCCAGGGAGCTGGCTCCGGTGACAGTCAACGTGCCCGCATTCACCAGCACACCTCCGGTGAAAGTATTTACTCCGTTGATCGTGAGTGCGGAGGTAATGCTGTTTTGTTCCAAGCTGGTATAGGCGTTGGTCGTGGAATTCGTGCCGCCAATAACAGCGTTGATCGATACGTTGCCGGTTCCAGTTCCCTGATTGATAACCACGCCCTGATTATTGATGGTGCCTGAGAACTGGATGCCGCTGGCCGTCGCGCCGTTGTTTTCGAGAATCAGGTTGCCTGAGCCGGAAACCAACTGTGCGCCCGCACCGCCGATTACCAAGGCCCCGGCGCCTGGGGTATCTACGATCGTAGTCCCGGCGTTATTGACGAAAATCTGGTAGACGTAAGCATTGGTCACCGCGCTCTCGGTAATAGAAGTGACATTGCTACCGATCGAAGCAAATCCACTGGCCGTGTTACCGCTGCCCGTAATCAAGACCGTGCCGGTATTGTTCACCTGGCTGGGATTACCGTTAAAAGTCAACCTGGACCCATTGGTTATATTGAAAACAAGGTTGCCAATGTTGCCGAAACTTCCGGTTTGTGTTTCAGTTGCGCCGCTTGTCGCGTTTACCGAGATATTCATATCCCCGGTATAGCTTGCATTGACGCCGCTGCTGGACCCATCGCCCACGTTCAGGGTGACGGAAGTTCCGCTCGTGTTGGTAATAACGCCTGTGCCCGCATTGGATACCGCGCCGAAGGTCTCATTGTTGCCATTGAGATCGAAGACCGAGCTGGAGACCGTGAGCGAGTTGCTGCCGCTGCCGATGGAA
>Ga0302319_10006855_pt1 | contig 22513 bp, 15 predicted proteins | sample Bog_T0_2_FD_203319 | JGI IMG/M metagenome (GOLD analysis project Ga0302319, IMG submission 203319) | Peat permafrost microbial communities from Stordalen Mire near Abisko, Sweden - Bog_T0_2 | ecosystem: Environmental > Terrestrial > Soil > Wetlands > Peat | place: Sweden: Abisko, Stordalen Mire... | reverse complement strand
CTCTCGTTTGGGTGGCAACAGGACACAGGGGTTGCGCTCGTTGCGGGACTTAACCCAACATCTCACGACACGAGCTGACGACAGCCATGCAGCACCTGTGCAAGCTTCCCTTGCGGGATCGTCACCCTTTCAGGCTTCTACCACTTGCATGTCAAGGCCAGGTAAGGTTCTTCGCGTTGCATCGAATTGAGCCACATACTCCACCGCTTGTGCAGGCCCCCGTCAATTTCTTTGAGTTTTAATCTTGCGACCGTACTTCCCAGGCGGCACGTTTAACGCGTTAGCTACGCCACAAAAGGGGTCGATTCCTTTTACAGCAAACGTGCACCGTTTAGGGCCAGGACTACCGGGGTATCTAATCCCGTTTGCTCCCCTGGCTTTCGTGCCTCAGTGTCAGAAGTTGTCTAGGGACTCGCCTTCGCCACTGGTGTTCCTCTCGATATCTACGCATTTCACTGCTACACCGAGAATTCCAGTCCCCCCTCCAACTCTCAAGCTAGATAGTATCCAATGCAGTTTCGGAGTTAAGCTCCGAGATTTCACATCAGACTTATCCAACCACCTACGCACCCTTTACGCCCAGTGAATCCGAACAACGCTTGGGACCTCTGTATTACCGCGGCTGCTGGCACAGAGTTAGCCGTCCCTTCCTCTTCCGGTACTATCAACGTCTGGGATGTTCACCCAGACGCATTGATCCCGAATGACAGGGGTTTACGGGCCGAAGCCATTCATCCCCCACGCGGCGTCGCTCCATCAGGCTTTCGCCCATTGTGAAAAATTCTCGACTGCTGCCACCCGTAGGTGTCTGGACCGTGTCTCAGTTCCAGTGTGGCTGGTCGTCCTCTCAGACCAGCTACCCGTCTTAGCCTTGGTGGGCCGTTACCTCACCAACTAGCTGATAGGCCGCGGGCTTATCATAAAGCGCCAGGTCTTACGATCCCCAGCTTTGAATATCAGAGGATGCCCCCCAATATTCACATCCGGTATTAGCTCGCCTTTCAGCAAGTTATTCCAGACTTCATGGCAAATTACCCACGTGTTACGCACCCTTGCGCCGCTCCGACCACAGAATATTGCTACCCTGTAATCAGCGCTCGACTTGCATGTCTTATCCACGCCGCCAGCGTTCGTTCTGAGCCAGAATCAAACTCTCCGTTAAAAAACGTTAGTTTAATTCGTGTCCGATGATTAGTCGGACGAATTACAATTTTAAAACTCTTCAAAAACAGCCACTAACTGGCCGTCAATGAAGGGGCTCTCACTTATCGCACAATTCAATTTTCAATGAGCAATGGGTGCTATCACCCAAAAAATCGCCGGGCTTTTCGCCCATTCATTTTCCCCATTTAGGGGACAAAATACCTGAGCGCCGAATCATTATTTTCAACTCGGCATCTCAGATTCGAGTCTTGAAGGCGCGAAAATTATCAGACTCGCGCCAATTGTCAACAGGCTTTTTAGCCAGTATTTTTTTCTTCCATAACGCGGAAGACATTTAAAATTTACCAGCGCCCGCCAAAGTCGCAAGAAAATTCTTTGTGAATTTTTGATGTGTGTTTTCCCGCATAAACAAAGGCAATTTGAGCTATTCCAGCCCGCGCCCGGCTATTTCATCATCGTCCAATCCCAAATAGTGCCCCAGTTCGTGCAATAAAGTCGTCCGCACTTCCTCATAAAATATTTCTTCACGGCCCTCAGAAAAATTCCAAAGGTTTTCCAGAAACAAAATAATCTGTGGCGGCAGCGGCCCATTGCCTTCATCGGCGAATTCCGGTCCGGTAAACAAACCCAGCGTGTCCGGCTCAATTCCGTCAGCCTGCAAATCCGCATTCGGCTGGCGCTCGAACGTCACCGGCAATTGTTCCGCCCGCTCCCGCAGCGGCTTCGGCAACGCTACCAGCGTCGCCTCAACTTCCTTGGACGCCACCCGGCACAATTTTTCCCAATTCAGATTCACTGCGCAAATTTGGCTTGGATGGCGCACGCTGGCAACTGCTCTGACCGACTTTTTTCTCGCGCTTGAACGGCGCAGGTTTATGGTTGTCTGAACATCAATTTATATGAATATGACGGCCAAAAATCAAACGTCCCCATTCATTTTGTTCGCCTTCGTTTTTTGTCTCACGCTGGCAGGTCCCCTTGCCGGCCAGACGGCGACCAACAGCATCGCCGCCGCCGAACCGGACGTGTTGCGCGCCACGCTCACGAACGGCCTGCAAGTCATCATCGTGCGCAACACGCTCGCGCCCGTCGTCACCACGATGGTCAATTATCGCGTCGGCTCCGACGAAGCGCCCGCCGCATTTCCCGGCACGGCGCATGCCACCGAGCACATGATGTTTCGCGGCAGCCCGGGTTTATCCGCCGATCAACTCGCGGCCATTTCCGCCGCGTTCGGCGGCGATGACAACGCCGACACGCAACAGGCTGTCACGCAATATTTTTTTACCACGCCCGCTGAAAATCTGGAAGTCGCCTTGCGCGTCGAGGCCACGCGGATGCGCGATCTGTTGCCCGACGAATCACTTTGGGAAAAGGAACGCGGCGCCATCGAACAGGAGGTCGCGCAGGATTTGTCGAATCCCGAATATGTTTTTTACGAGCAACTCCTGGCCGCCGTTTTCAAAGGCACACCCTATGAACACACCCCGCTTGGCACGCGGCCGTCGTTCGATAAAACCACCGGGGCCGACCTGCGGAAATTCCACAATGCGTGGTATGTTCCGAACAATGCCATTCTCGTCATCGTCGGCAACGTGGAACCGCAACGGGCATTGGAACAAGTGAAGAAGGTTTTTGGTAAAATTCCAGCAGCGCAACTTCCCGCACGGCCGGAATTTAATTTTGGAACCGTAAAGCCGGACACGCTGAAGCTCGACACAGATTTGCCGTACGGTTTGACCGCAATCACCTTTCGTTTTCCCGGTGCGGACAGCCCGGATTTTGCCGCCGCGCAGATTTTGTCCGACGTGTTGAGCAGCCAGCGCGAAAAACTTTACGGTCTCGTCCCGCAAGGCCGGGCGCTCTTCGCGGAATTCTCCTACGACACCCTGCCTAAGTCCGGTTTGGGTTACGCCATTACCGGATTTCCGGCCGGCGGCGATTCGACAAATCTTTTGAACCGCGTAAAAGAAATCCTGCTCGCCGAAATCACCAACGGCGTCAGCGCCGACCTGGTGGAAGCCGCCAAACGCCGCGAAATCATCAGCGCCGAATTGCAGAAAAATTCCGTTTCGGGCCTGGCTTTCGCCTGGTCAACCGCCGTGGCCATTGAAGGACGCAATTCGCCGGATGACGACATCAATCTATTTCGCGCCGTCAGCGTTGACGACGTGAATCACGCCGCCAAAAAGTATCTGGATTTTGACCACGCCATTTGCGCGATCCTCACGCCGACGCCGTCGGACAAACCGATTTCGTCAAAAAGCTTTGGTGGCGGGGAATCGCTGGTTTCGACAAAAAATGCGGATGTCAAACTGCCGCCGTGGGCAAAACAAATCACAGAGCAACTCCCCGTTCCCGCCACGACGCTAAATCCATTCGTCACGAATTTGCCCAATGAAATCAAACTCATTGTGCAGCCGGAAACCATCAGCGACACCGTGAGCGTCTATGGCCGCATTAAAAACAACGCTAAAGTCCAGATGCCCGCCGGTCAGGATGGCGTGGATCAGGTCCTAGATAAACTATTCTCCTACGGCGCAAAATCGCTGGATCGGCTCGCGTTTCAAAAGGCGTTGGATGACATCGGCGCGAACGAAACGGCGGGCGTGGATTTTTCGCTGCAAGTTCTGCCCGACCAGTTTGAACGCGGCGTGCAATTGCTCGCGGACAATGAACTTTCGCCGGCGCTGCCCGAAGACGATTTCAAAATCATTCAGGAGCAACTCGCTGCGTCCGTCGCTGGTGAAATCAAAAGCCCCGGCCACATTGCCAGCCACGCGCTGACCGTTGCGCTGTTTCCAAAGAACGACCCGGCACGGCGCGAAACAACGCCGGGCAGCGTCAAGTCGCTCACGATCCAGGACGTGCAACATTATTATCAATCCGCGTTCCGTCCCGACCTCACGACCATCGTGGTCATCGGCCATGTTGCGCCGGAAAACGCCGTCGCCGTCATTTCAAAATACTTTGGCGGTTGGAAGGCTGACGGAGAAAAGCCGAACACGCTGTTTCCGTCCGCGCCGACGAATTCAGTTTCCGTCACCCACGTGCCGGATGCCAGCCGCGTTCAGGATAAAATCACCCTGGCGGAAACGCTGCAACTGACGCGCACGAATGAAGATTATTACGCGCTGCAACTGGGCAACCACGTTCTGGGCGGCGGATTTTACGCCACCCGGTTGTATCGCGACCTGCGCGAAAAGAGCGGGCTGGTTTATTTCGTGGACTCCTCGTTCACCGTCGGCCTGACGCGCGGCGTTTATCAGGTGGAATATGCCTGCGACCCGCCGAATGTTTCCAAGGCGCACGCCGTGATTTTGCAGAACCTCAAGGATATGCGGGCAAAAAAAGTGACGGCGCAGGAATTGCATCAGGCCAAGTTGATGCTGCTCCGCGACATTCCGCTGGCGGAATCGAGCGTGGACTGGATTGCCAACGGCTGGCTGACATATTCGGCGCTGGGATTGCCGCTCGATGAACGGGTTCACGCGGGACACATTTACGTCAAACTTGACGCCAAGGATGTCCAGAGTGCCTTTGCCAAATGGCTTCGTCCTGATGACCTCGTGCAAGTGACTCAAGGGCCTGCGCCAAAATAAAATCATCGCTTGGCGGCAGCCAGCGCCTCGATTTGGTGAATGCCTGAACTATCCGGCAAAGTCGAGGAATTGGCCAACGGCAAATTCACCGATCGCCGCCGCGCGACCCGCATCACGATGCAGTCGCTTCCCAGCCGTCTGCGGATGTAATTCAACACCTTTTTCAACAGCAGCAAAGAACCATCAACTTATCAATAAAATCAGAGCGCGAACTGTATTTTTATGGCACATGAATTGCAGCAAAGGGCGGCATGGCTCGAAAAATGAATGCGCTGAAACTGGCTCAAGAAACACGCGGACAGGCTGCGGTCACCAACCGTCAGCCCGTGCCGCAAGTAGCGCTTTATTTGATGCAGCCCCGTTTGGAAACGGTGAAAATTTCTCCTCCGAGACGCCGCCTACAGGTTGCCATTGATGTTGAGGCGCGCGCTGAAGCTTCCGGTCCGGTTAAAATCATCCACACTGTCTAATTTCTGGACTGCGGTGACGCTGGATTTGTCTCAGCGAAATTGCACCTGGTCAAACCCCGCCTGACGCAGGAATAATTCCAATTCCAATCGCGCCCGTTTGTCCGCTTCGTCCAAAATCCCGTCCGTCCGCGCCGCGCGGCGGATGTCATCCACAGCGTTTGCACGGGCGGTTTGTTCGAGGTCTTTATCGAACACGCGCAGCAATCCGGTCACGTGGTCAATCACCTGGCTTTTGGCGTCGTCGAGATAGGCGTCGGTGATTTGTGGCGGCGGCAGGCGCAGGCTGATTTTTTTTCCGGAAATCGTCACGTCGTCCGGGGTAACGCGCTTGAGATCCATGCCGGCCTTCACGATGCCGTGCGCGAGCAACAACACGCGATTTTCGCCGTACCATTTCGCATCTTCGAGGATGACGACCTTTTCGAGCACGTATTTGACCGTGACCAAATCCGAAAGCGTCTGCACCTGCTCGACCACCGTCGCGGTGTTTTCCTCGCGCAAACCCGAACCGAATTTCAGCCAGTGCCTGACCGTAAAACCGAGCATTATGCCGCCAACAAAAACAGTCAAAACGAACACCGCCAAAAATAATCCTTTCAACTGCTGCATGGCGGAAAAGTAAGACGCTAGGAGCAGGAAGCAAGGAGCAAGTGGCGATGCGACCGCAAACGCACTTGGCACATCGCGGTGGAATGGGCCAAACCCGGATGCCGGTCGGATCAGTTCGGTAGCTTCCTGGAATTTTCCCGCGCGTATTGCCCCGCAAATCCAGATCGTTTGTCATCGTTTCCAAACATATCAACCCCCTAAAGAATGAGCTGGCTCACGCGGGCTGCTCCAGTTGAACATGCTGGACATGCTCGTTGCTTTACTTTTGTAAGTTTACACCGCATTTTGGGCACAGCATGACACGACGCTTTTTGAGTTTTTCCACCTTGGTTTTGACCGGTTTGCTGGCGACGCAATGTTCCTTGTGTGCTGACACAACAAACACGATGCCCGATTTCAAGGAAGTTTATGAACTGCTCCGCACCAATCTCACCGGCACAACGGCTGAGAATTTGAATCGCGCAGCAGTCGAAGGCCTGCTGTCCCAGTTTCCCGGCAAAGTTTCGCTGGTCGGTGGCACGGCGGACGGGTCGGCGATACCGCAAAGCGGACCGGCGTTGACCAAATCCATGATCGTCGAAAGCAACGTCGCCTATTTGCGCGTCGGGCGCGTCGCGGCCAGCCTCCCGGACGAATTGGGCGCGGCGTATCGCGCACTGGCGGGAACCAACAAAATTGCCGGCGTCGTTTTGGATTTGCGGTTCGCGGATGGAAGCAACGACATGGCGGCCCAGGCGACGGCGAAATTGTTCACGGCCAAAAAAATCATCGCCGGGCCGCTGGCGGTGCTGGTAAATGGTGAAACGCGCGGGGCGGCGGAGGCGCTGGCCGCAGCGCTGCACCAAGCTGGATCAGGCTTGATTATCGGCAGTCCAACCGCAAGCGCGGCAACAAGTTTCAAGGAATTTCCATTGAGCAATGGCGAACAGCTTCGCGTCGCGGCAGCTCCGGCGGCTTCCGGCAGTTCCATGATTTCGCGCGTGCAACCGGATATCGCCCTGACCGTCACCGCCGGCGATGAGCGCGTGTTTTTTGACAATCCCTACCAGACAATTGCAACGGGCAACACCAATTCCAGTCCGGTCGGCACCAATTTTTTGCCGTACGTGGAACATACCAGCGAGGCGGATTTGGTGCGCCAAAGAGAGAAGGACGGCAAACTCATCAAAGCGCCCGCGCTAAATGACTTGATCCGTGAGAAAAGCGATGACAGTGACAGCGATGAAAATCCCGCATCGTCGCGGGCCGCCGGGCCGCAAAAGCAGGTGATTCGCGATCCCGTCCTGGCGCGCGCGGTGGATTTGATCAAAGGCCTGGCGATCATCCGCGAATCACATTCCTGATTTCGCGGTTGACGATTGGCCATTCAGAATTCACCCTGATTTTTTACGGGCATGAAAACCATTTTGTTCATCTGCACCGGCAATGTCTGTCGCAGTCCGATGGCCGAAGCGCTGTTTCGGCGGGCGGCGGCCGGACGCGGGGCTTTCCGCACGCTTTCGGCGGGACTGGGCGCGATGGACGGCCAGCCGCCGACGGCGCATTCGGTGGAGGCCATGCGCAAGTTGGGCGTGGACATCTCGGAGCAGCGCAGCCGGATGCTGACGGCGGATTTGGTGCGGCAGGCGGATTACATTTTCGGCATGACGCACAACCACGTGGACACGGTGGCGCTGTTGTATCCCCCGGCGGCGGAAAAGACTTTTTTACTGCGTGAATTCGATGACACGCTCGAATCCTTCGAAAAGGACATTGGCGACCCCATCGGCAGTTCCTACGAGGTGTATGAGGACTGCCGCGACCAGATCGAGCAGGGCATCGCATCGCTGCTGAAATTTATGGAACAACACGAAATCTTGACTGGCACAACCACCAAATCAACTCCGGCGGCGTTTGCGCTCGGCGCGGACCACGGCGGCTACGAATTGAAGGAATTGCTCAAGCAATACCTGCAACAACGCGGCTTGAACGTAACGGATTTTGGCGCGAAATCGAAGGAGCCAGGCGATGACTACCCGGACTTCGCCCAGCCGGTGGCACAGGCGGTGGCCGCGGGCCGCGCGGAATTCGGCCTGCTGATCTGCACGAGCGGCATCGGCATGAACATCGCCGCCAACAAGGTGCCCGGAGTGCGCGCCGCGCTCGTTGCCGATGCGCAGACCGCAGCCCTAGTGCGCCGGCACAACGACGTCAATGTGCTTTGCCTCGCCGGCAAAACCACGGCGGCGGAGATGGGCCGAAAAATCCTCGACGCCTTCCTCAACGCGAAATTCGAGGGCGGACGCCATGAGCGCCGCGTCGGCAAAATCGAACTGCGCCTGACTCCGCCGTCATTGCGTTTGCGCAGTGTGGATTCCGTTGTAGCCGATGCCATTGAGCATGAGCGCGTGCGCCAGCAGGAAAACATCGAATTGATCGCCAGCGAAAATTTTGTCAGCCCGGCGGTGCTGGAAGCGCAAGGCTCCGTGCTCACGAACAAATACGCCGAGGGTTATCCAAAAAAACGCTGGTATGGCGGTTGCGAAAACATTGACACGGTCGAGCAACTGGCCATTGACCGCGCGAAGAAAATATTCGGCGCGGAGCACGCCAACGTCCAGCCGCACTCCGGCAGCCAGGCGAACATGGCGGTTTATTTTGCCGTGCTTAAACCCGGCGACAAGATGCTGACGATGGATTTGAGCCACGGCGGACATTTGACGCACGGCAACAAGGCGAATTTCTCCGGCAAATTTTTCGAGATCGTCCACTACGGCGTTCGCAAGGACGACGAACGGATTGATTACGACCAGCTCGCCGTCATGGCGCGTGAGCACAAACCGAAGATGATTACCGTCGGCGCCAGCGCGTATCCGCGCACCATTGATTTCAAGCGCATGGGCGAAATCGCCCGCGAAGTCGGCGCGTATCTGCTGGCGGACATCGCGCACATCGCCGGACTCGTCGCGGTTGGACTGCACCCCAGCCCAATGGCGCATGCGAATTTTGTAACCACCACCACGCATAAAACCCTGCGCGGGCCGCGCGGCGGATTGATTTTATGCCGCGAGAAGAATGCGAAGGAAATTGATTCGCAGGTCTTCCCCGGCATTCAGGGCGGGCCGCTCGAACACGTCATCGCCGCGAAAGCCGTCTGCTTTCACGAAGTGTTGCAACCGACGTTTAAGGCGTATCAGCAGCAAATTTTGAAGAACGCCACCGCGCTGGCCGACGGCATGAAGCGCAACGGCTACCGGCTGATCAGCGGCGGCACGGACAATCATTTGATGTTGGTGGACGTGGGCGCAAAGAATGTAACCGGCAAGGACTGCCAGAATATGCTCGACGAAGCCGGCATCACGGTCAACAAGAACACGATTCCCTTCGAGACCCGCTCACCGTTCCAAGCCAGCGGCATCCGGCTGGGCTCGCCGGCGGTAACCACGCGCGGGATGAAGGAAGCAGAGATGGCGGCGATTGCGGACATGATTTCCGAGGTGTTGCTGGACATCAAAAACGTGGACGCCGCGCACAAAGTCCGCGTCCGCGTCCGCGAACTCACAGCGAAGTTCCCGCTGCCTTACTAATAATTTGAGTTGAACAGGCGCGGCAGCCAAGGTGTTGCCAGAAGTTTTCAGCGCGCTTCGCGGACACTCTTATGCAGGCCCGTTCAAACATGGACTATTCGGCGATCAAAGGAAACGATGGACTATGTCGTTTTCTTTTGGTGATGGGATTTGTCGTCAGTGCGGTCTTGATGATGGCCGCCAGCCGTGGCGATCTGTCGCCGGATGAGATAGTGTCGCTCGAAACCGCCTTGACTCCCCAAAACTGGCTCGCCGTTGTCACGCAGAATGCAAATGACAACAACCATTTGCTCAATACTTTTCTCCTCCGTCTGCTGGGATGGCAGCAAAACCTTTTTGTCTACCGGATTCCCGCCGTGTTGTTCGGCATCTATACCATTGCGGCTTTGGCATGGACAGCGCGGCGTTGGAGCGGGGAAACTGCGGTATGGATCGTCTATCTGGCGGGATTGTCGTATCCGGTTATTTTATATTCCTCGGAAGCCAGAGGCTACGCTCCGGCAATGTTTTTTGCGGTGATTTCATTTGAAATGTTGCAACAATGCCGGGAACGCAGCACCTGGTCCCGATTGATCCTTTTCTGGGCATCGCTTTGCCTTGGTTTTCTTTCGCATTTTTCGTTTGCCATCATTTGGGTGGCGCTGGGTGGCTGGTCGCTGGTTCGTGAAAAATATGCCGGATCTTTTCTTCGCAGTGCCGTGGTGAACCTGGCAAAATTATATGCGGTTCCAGCAATTTTTGTGGTCGGCATCTATCTGGTTTTCATCCGACATATAATCATCCTTGGTGGTGCGCTGACCAACAGCCGATGGGAAGTGGCTGGGTCGGCGGCTGCGCATGCGCTCGGTTTGCCCGATAAAACAGGACTTTGTACGGTTTCCATCTTTTCCGTCTCAGCGCTCGCCGGTTGCGCAATCTGGAATCTTTTCCGGCAAAAACGGTCCGAATGGATTTTTTTTGGGCTGGTACTGTTTGTTGCCCCGGTGCTGGTGGTGCTTTTGCTACATCCGAATTTTTTATTTTTCCGCTATTTCATAGTCTGTTTCCCCTTTTTCTATCTGTTGCTGGCTTTCATTTTTGCAGAGTGGTTTCGCAAGCCGGCAGGGATAAGAATGGTTCCCGTGGCGCTGACCCTCGCCATCACCACCGGTCATTTGCTCAAGGTGGCGACCTTGCTGGATTTGGGTCGGGGAAGTTACCGGCAAGCGCTCAATGACATGGCGGCGGCAACACCCGGCCGGCTCATCAGGGTGGGAGGCGATGGTGATTTCCAAAATGGCAGACTGGTGCATTTTTATGGCCTTTTTCTGCCGCCGTCCAGGCAGGTTGAATACATTCCCCTTGCGAAAATCTCCTCGGAAAGACCCGACTGGGTCGTGGTCTATTCTCTTCCGCCCAATCCCATTTTGGAAATGAAAGACCTGGAGGTTAAATACAACTTGTTTTCCTTCTATCCGTGTAGCGGGGTGTCCGGACTGAATTGGTCGGTTTACCGGCTGTCCGCCGAATCCGCTGCAAACCGTATGCCAAAAGACGTCAAGCAAGCCCCGGAAAATATTGGAGACAAGCACTTAAACTGACACGCCACCGGATGGACAAGGCTGAGATGCCGTCAAGCCGGTTCAGAATTACATTCCCGGAATTGAGGGTGGCGAAACGGGTGAGCCTATTTATTGGCTGGTGCCAGGTTCACCCGCGGCACCCGTCAAATTAATTGCGCGAACCGTACAAGAAAAATCTGATTTGACATGGCGGCCAAGGTGCGGCAACGTGTGAACGAGTTGACTGCGAAATTTCCCTTGCCGTATTGAGGACACGAAATACCTTGATGCGCTCCGGTTGGTGGTCATCCCAATTTGCACTATTCTGGTCGCGGAACGCCCAATGCGTGACGGGTGTTCACCTCCGGCAATGAAATCCAGTCAATCCAATCAATTTAATCTATGCCAAGAGCCCCAAGAGTACCCAGAGCCTCAACCAGAAAACCCAAGGTAAAACCAGGCGCGGAAGCGCCGACAGAAGCCCTCGCAGAAGCCCCGGTGGAAGTCACGGTGGAAAAAGCGCCGTTGGAAACTCCCGCTGCGGAAGCGCCGGCATCGGTCAACGGCGCGGTCGAAACCGTCGTTGCGCCCGAACCATCCGGCTCCGCCTCCTTGCAGCCGCCCTCCACGCCGGTCGAACTGGCCGAAGAGCCCAAGGTGGAGCAACCCAGGATGGAAGACCGCCGCGGCACGCATCGCGACAAGATCGTCACGTCGCTGAACATCGCCAAGCTGCAGGCGATGCAGATGAGCGAGTTGAACCACATGGCGCGCGAACTCGGTGTCGAAAACTTTGGCACGATGCGCAAGCACGAGGTGATTTTCCACATCCTCCAGAAAAATGCCGAACGCGCCGGCGTGCTGTTTTCCGAAGGTGTGCTCGAAGTATTGCCCGAAGGTTTCGGCTTCCTGCGCTCGCAGAGTTTCAATTATTTGCCCTGTCCGGAGGACATTTATGTTTCGCCGTCGCAAATCCGACGGTTCGATTTGCAGACCGGAAATTTGATCGCCGGCCAGATCCGTCCTCCGAAGGAAAAGGAAAAGTTTTTCGCGCTGCTCAAAGTCGAGAGCGTGGATGCGGAAGACCCGGACAAGGCGAAGGAAAAAACCCATTTCGACAACCTCACGCCGCTGTTCCCCAACCGGCGGTTCATTCTGGAAACCGCCGCCGATGAATTGAGCACGCGCGTACTCGATCTCGTCTGCCCCATCGGCAAGGGCACGCGCGGTCTTATCGTCGCGCCGCCGCGCACGGGCAAGACCGTGCTCATGCAGAAAATCGCCAATGCGATCCTCAAAAACAATCCGGAGACCTACCTGTTCATCCTGCTCATTGACGAGCGGCCCGAGGAAGTCACGGACATGGAACGTTCCTGCAAAGGCGCGGAAGTCATCAGCTCCACCTTCGACGAGCCGCCGGAACGCCACGTGCAGGTTGCCGAGATGGTCATCGAAAAGGCCCGGCGCATGATCGAACAAAAGCGCGACGTGGTGATTTTGCTCGATTCCATCACGCGGCTCGCCCGCGCCTACAACACCGTGCAGCCGCATTCCGGCAAGATCCTTTCCGGCGGCGTGGACGCCAACGCGCTGCACAAGCCCAAGCGTTTTTTCGGCGCGGCGCGCAACATTGAGGAAGGCGGCTCGCTCACTATCATGGCCACCGCGCTGGTGGACACCGGCAGCCGCATGGACGAGGTCATTTTTGAAGAATTCAAGGGCACCGGCAACATGGAAGTGCATCTGGACCGCGCGCTGGTGGACCGCCGTATTTTCCCTTCCATCAACATCGAGATGTCCGGCACGCGCAAGGAGGAACTGCTCTACCATCCGGACGAACTGAGCCGTATCGTGCTGCTGCGCCGCGCGCTTACCGGCGTGCCGCCCGTGGAGGCGATGGAACTGCTGCTGGGCAAGTTGAAGAAAACCAAGACCAACATTGAGTTCCTGCTGGGCATGGCCGTGAGTTAAGTTTCAAAGCGGCGTTCGAAACTTGGGCTGAAACGTTGAAATCCCTTTTGGATTAGAATTCAACGGCCTCAAATCGCTTCCGCGCCATCAGGCCGGGCCGGACTCACTTCCGTCCGGTCACGTCCGCGAAAGCCTTTTGGACTATCTCGAGGTCGCTGGTGCCGCGAAAGCCGCTGAATCCGACGGACAATTTGGTTTGCCCGTCCACGACGATCGGCTGTCCGCCTTCCCAGCCGATGAAGTCTGGCTTGCTGATGCCGTACTGGTGATCGTCCACTTTGCCGGCATAAACCAAAGTTTCATACTCGCCGGTCTTAAGTCCGGTAATCCAGACCTGGCTCGCCTTGATCCATGCGATGCGAAAGCATTGTCGCTGCCGGATTTTGTCGGTGCCGAACATTTTTCCGTGAACAGCCCCGGCGGCATCCACGATGCAAAGGGCGCTGTTGCCCTCATTGAGTTTTCGGTCCGCCTCGACCGCCAGATATTCCGGGACTCGCTTCTCAACCGCCGCGATGATGGTCTGGATCAGTCCCGCAAGTGCTTTCGCTTCCATAATATACAATTGTTGTTGATGTTTCAGCCAACCGGTTCGGAGATGAATTTTCCAATTACCAACTGCGGAACACAAGCCGAACCGATGCCAGTCGGTGTAGATAACTTAGGGGACAAGCGCTGCAACATCCGGACCGCATAGCGCGCTGCTGGCCTTCAAACCGACAACCTATTCCCGCGCCGTCTGGACGGGCAGCGCGGACAATGGCACGCGTTCGTTGGTTTTGATGAAATAGTCAGCGGACCATTCGTTGGTGAACAGCACGACGGCATTTTTGCCCACGTCATAGGCGATACGGCAACCGGTTGGCAGCGACAATGCGTCGAGGTCATCCTCCTTCATGTCCACCGGCAACCAGCGGACGACCGTCCAGGGCGCGGCTTCGAGGCGCGACACCGCGCCGTATTCACTTTCGAGCCGGAATTGAACGACCTCGAATTGCAGCGGGCCGACGGCGGCGAGCAGCGGCGTTTTCACCGATGAATTACGCAGGTACAGCGCCTGAATGACGCCTTCCTGCATCAGTTGTTCGAGGCCCTGGCGGAATTGTTTGTATTTGGCCGTGTTCGGATTGTGCAGGTAGCTGAAGGCTTCCGGCGTGAAGCGCGGGATTTCCTTGTAAGTGATGCCGGGATCGGTCGTAAGCGTGTCGCCGATACCGAAGCTATCGTGGCCGACGAGGCCGATGACGTCACCGGGCCACGCCTCGTCCACCGTCTCGCGTTCGTTGCCGAACAGCTTGTGCGAACTGGAGAGACGCACCTTCTTCGCGGAACGCGAGTGATGCACCGTCATGTCGCGTTCGAATTTGCCGGAACAAACGCGGACGAACGCGATGCGGTCGCGATGCTTCGGGTCCATGTTCGCCTGAATCTTGAAAATGAAGCCGGAAAACGCCGGATGCTCCGGTGAAATTTCGATGCCGCCGATGACGCGCGACCGGGGCGGCGGCGAATGTTTCAGGAAACCGTCGAGCAGGAGCTGCACTCCGAAATTGTTGCTGGCGCTGCCGAAGAATACCGGCGTGGTTTTTTCCGTGAGCACGGCGGTGTCGTCCCAGTCGTGCCCGGCATGTTCGAGCATTTCGAGTTCTTCCACCGTCCGGCGAAAGGTTTCGTCATCGAGCCGGCCACGGACCTCCGGATCATGCAGCCCGCCAATCTCCACCGGCGCGCGATATTGGCCGCCCACAGTGCGCTCGAAGAGATGCATCAGTTTTGTCTGCCGGTCATAAACGCCTTGAAACTCGAAGCCGTTACCAATGGGCCAGTTCACCGGGAACGCGCCGATGCCAAGCACGCGCTCCAGTTCATCGAGCAGCGCGAGCGGGTCCTTCATCGGACGGTCGCACTTGTTCATGAACGTGAAGATCGGCACGCCGCGCTGGCGGCAGACCTCGAACAGCTTGCGTGTCTGCGGCTCGATGCCCTTGGCCGAATCAATCACCATCACCACCGAATCCACGGCGGTGAGCACGCGGTAAGTGTCTTCGGAAAAATCCTTGTGCCCCGGCGTGTCAAGCAGGTTCAGGCGGTAGCCGTTGTAATCGAATTGGAGGACCGTGGAACTGATCGAAATGCCGCGCTTCTTTTCCAGTTCCATCCAGTCGGAGGTGGTGGCGCGCTGGTTTTTGCGCGCGGTGACCGAGCCAGCGAGCTGCACCGCGCCGCCATAAAGCAGCAGCTTTTCCGTCAGCGTGGTCTTACCCGCGTCCGGATGCGAGATGATGGCGAACGTTCGCCGCTTCTGAATTTCTTCGGTAATGGTCACAAAGGCCAGAAAGCATAACAAAAAATCAGGCGGGAACAAGCCGGGAAACTTAGAGTGGTGACTTGATTTGATGTTGTAGTGTCGGCGCTGCGCGCCGATTTCGAGCCGCAGGCTCGACGCTACAGCAAATCAGACACGACCGATGCAGAAACGACTCACTTTTCACCAACAAACACGGCGCACACCGGGGAACCGATGGTGAGCGATTGCCCGATCGGTTTCAGTTTGCCGGTGTCCGGGTCAAGGGCGAACACGATGACCGAGTCGGAATCCTGATTTTCCGCGAGCAACCACCGCCCGGTCGGGTCAATGGCAATGTGGCGTGGCGTCCGGCCCTGCGAGGATAGATGTTCCATCAAGGTAAGCCGGCCAGATTTCCGGTCAACGGCAAACACGGCGATGCTGTCGTGTCCGCGATTCGAGCCGTAAAGAAATTTCCCCGACGGATGGATGACGATTTCGGCGCAGATGTTATTTGTGGAAAAATCTTTCGGCAACGTGGAAAGGGTTTGCACTTCGGTCAGTGCCGCGTTTGTGGGGTTGTAGGAAAAAGCGCTGATCGTGGAACCCATTTCGTTGATGACATAAACGAATTTGCCGTCGGGAGCAAAAGTCAGGTGGCGCGGGCCGGCGCCGGGCGGAACGGTGGCAAACGGCGGGTTGCCCGGGGCGAGCCTGGCCGCGTCCGCATCGAGGCGATAGACGAGCACCAGGTCCAGGCCGAGGTCGCAATTCAGTGCAAAGCGGTTGTCAGGCGACGGACAGATGAAATGCGCGTGCGGGCCGGCCTGGCGTTCGGGATTCACGCTGGAGCCGGCGTGCTGGATTGTGGTGGTCGCTTCACCGAGACGGCCGTCGGCATGGATGGGCAGCGCGGCGATGCTGCCGGAATTATAATTGGCAACGAGGAGACATTTGCCCGAGGCATCCACGGAGAGATGACATGGCCCGCTGCCGCCAGAAGCCTGCTGGTTCAGCAGGGTGAGTTTGCCGGTCTGGCGGTCGAGGGAGAATGCATTCACCGTGCCGCCGGGTTTGCCGCTCGCACCGTCCACTTCGCCAACGGCGTAGAGAAAACGTCCGCCGGGATGGACGGCGAGAAAACTCGGGTTTCGAGTCTCGGCCACGAGTTCCGGCGCAGACAACCGGCCCGTGGCCGGATCGAATCGGGAAACGTAAATTCCCTTGCTCTTCGCGCCGGTGTACGTGCCGAAATAAACCAGAAATCCGCCAGCGAAACCCACCGATGACCACAGCAGCAGCAAGCCGGCAATAAGACAAAGGTATTTCATGCCTCTAAAAATCAAAAAAACCGGCCCAAGGCAAGGCACCAAAGTCATGGTTATCGCCAGAAGATTGAAACGAGGGAATAGTTCGTCGTTGATAAATTCTGGCGAAAAACAGGGCTTCGCCGCATAATCCAACCATGCGATCCAAATATTTCTTCATCCCCGTCATTGCGATCATTGCCCTGGCTTGCGCCAATCCCGGTCGCGCGCAGCAGATCACCATCACGCTAGACAAGACCAACGGTGTGTACCAGGTCGGCGATACCGTGCACTGGCGCGTGGAATGGACCGGGGCGGAAACAAATGCGCCGACGGCTCATTACAAATTTTTGAAGGGTGGTTTGACCGATGCCGGGCAGGGCGACTTGAGTTTCAGCAATGGCGTTGCCGGAATGGAAACCAAATTTGATGCGCCGGGCACAATGCTGGTCGAGGTGAAATGGAATCCGGAGCAAGACCCGGCGCACCGGGCCCTCGCCGGTGCCGTGGCCGCCCCGGATAAGCTTTCCCTGGCCGCTCCTTGTCCCGCCGACTTTGACGCTTTCTGGAAGGCAAAACTGAAGGAGCTGGAGAAAGTTCCGGTTCATCCGGAATTGGAAGCGGTGGACATCGGGAACACGAACTTGTTGTATTGGAAAATCACGATGGGCAACATCCGGGGAACGCACATTTATGGCCAGCTTGCCCGGCCGGCGCAGGGCAAAAAGTTTCCGGCCCTGCTGATTCTCCAGTGGGCCAATGTTTACCCGCTGGAAAAAAGCTGGGTCACCGGTCGCGCCGCCGAAGGGTGGCTCGTGCTGGACATCGAACCCCACGACCTGCCGATTGACAAGCCGGAAGCCTTCTACAAACAGTTGCAGGCCAACGGGCCATTAAAGGATTATTGGTCCATCGGCAATGACGATCGCGACACCAGCTATTTTCTGAGAATGTATCTTTCCTGTTACCGGTCGGTGGATTATCTGGCCAGCCGGCCGGATTGGGACGGCAAGACGCTGGTGGTGATGGGTGACAGCCAGGGCGGGCAGCAAGCGTTGATGGTCGCCGGGCTGCATCCGAAGAAGATTACGGCGGCGCTGGCTCTGGTGCCGGCCGGCTGCGACGTGTTCAGTCCCGAACTTGGGCGTGCACCGGGATTCCCGCATTGGTACTCCAACACCGAAGGCGGAAAGGACCCAAAAAAGGTGCGTCAGGCCAGTCTTTATTACGACACCGCTTTTTTTGCCTCCCGGATCAAGTGCCCAGTGCTGGTAGGAACCGGTTTGTATGACGAAGTCTGCCCACCTGCCGGCGTGCTGGCCATGGTGAATCAGATTACTTCGCCCAAGGAATTGATCATTCTGCCCAAGTCCGGCCATCAGAACGTAAATGGCTCGCAGCGAGCCTATGATCAGAAGCGCAATGGTGTGTGGTTGTCCGCGCTGCGGCAGGGCAAACCGGCGCCGGTGCCGTCCGTGAAATCAACGGGACCTTGATCTCGTCGGAGGGGCGAGTTACACGAGTTACCATTTTCAGAAGTGTTCAATGAGCCAGGGACTCGTGTAACTCGCCCCTCCGAAATTGAAACCAACCCACCGCCAGATTTAGCTCTCGTTGCGCCCGCCGCTCTGCTAGGCTTGTTCGTGGTTGACCAGACATTATTGCATGACACCAAAATTATTTCCCGAGCTGGGCCTTTCGCCCGAATTGCTGAGAGCCGTTGAAAAACTGGGCTTTGAACAGGCCGCGCCGATCCAGGCTGCGGCCATCCCGGTCCTGATGGCGGGCAAGGACGTGGTAGGCCAGTCCCAGACCGGGTCCGGCAAGACCGCCGCATTCGCCATTCCCGCCATCGAAAAGACCAACCCCAACCTGCGCGCCGTGCAGGTGCTCATCCTGTGCCCGACGCGCGAACTGGCCGTGCAAGTGTCGGAGGAGGTCCACAAGCTCGCGCTCTTCAAGCGCGGCATCACCGCGCTGCCGATTTACGGCGGTCAATCCTACGAGCGCCAGTTCTGGGGACTCAAACAGGGCGCGCAAATCGTCATCGGCACGCCGGGCCGCGTGATGGACCACATGCGGCGCGGCACCATGCGGCTCGAAGCCGTGAAGATGGTCATCCTCGACGAGGTGGACGTGATGCTCAACATGGGTTTCCGCGACGACATCGAGTTGATTCTCCAAGCCACGCCCAAGGAGCGGCAGACGGCGTTTTTCTCCGCCACCATCCCGCGCCCCATCCAGCAGTTGATCGAGAAATACTCGCGCGACCCGCAGCAGGTGCGCATGGAACAAAAGGCGCTCACCGTGCCGACCGTCGAGCAGGTTTATTATGAGGTGGACCGCCGCTACAAAATCGAACTGCTCACGCGGCTCATTGACATCCACGACTTCAAGCTCGGCATCATTTTCTGCAACACCAAGCGCATGGTGGACGACCTCGTGGACCACCTCGAAGCGCAAGGTTACATGGCCGACCGGCTGCACGGCGACATGACGCAGAACATGCGGGACCGCGTGATGAACAAGTTCCGCAAGTCCGGCCTCGAATTCCTCGTCGCCACCGACGTCGCCGCCCGCGGCATTGACGTGGACGATGTGCAAGTGGTCTTCAACTACGACCTGCCCTACGATAGTGAGGATTACGTTCATCGCATCGGGCGGACGGGCCGCAAAGGCCTCAGTGGACGGGCGATTTCGTTCGTGTCTGGGCGCGAGCTGTTTCAAATCCGCAACATTGAGCGCTACGCCAACACGCGCATCCAACGCGCCCGGATTCCCTCCGAGGCGGAAGTTGTGGAAGCGCGGGAGAACGTGTTCATTGACAAACTCCGCGCGTTGCTGAAGAGCGGCGAGTTCAAGCGGCAGGACCAGTTGATCGAACGCCTGATGGAAGAAGGCTTCACCTCCACCGACATTGCGTCCGCGTGCCTCGCTCAATTGCAAAGCGGCGAGGCCGCACCCGCGCCAAAGCCGCGCCCCAGTGAATTCGATCGCCCCGAGCGCCCGGAGCGTGAACATTTTCGCGATGGCCCGCGTAGCCGCCAAGATGACCGCCGCACCCCACGCTACGAAGGCCGTGAACGCTTCGAGCGCCCCCAACGTTTTGCCGAACGCCGCGAGGAACGCCCGCCGCGAGTTGGAGCGCCGAGTACCGCCTCGGCACGCCCCCAAAAACAACCCGCCACCGGAGCGCCGGTCTCAGACCCGGCACGAGTCAAAGCCGTTCCCACACCTGCAAGCGGCGCAACGGCGGCAGTGACGCGCCCGGCCATCGAGGCACCAGTGAAAGCAGACGTTCAAAAAACCTATTCCGACGAAGAAATTCTGGCCTCAGTAAAGCCAGAACCTCGCAAGCCGGTTGAATCGAAACCGCCGGGCAAATCCACCCCACCGTGGGCGCGCCAAAAACAATCCGAAGAAATAACTGTTCGCCCGCCTAAGAAGAGTCAGCCTCCAGCAGGCAATTACACCCGCCTACACATGAATCTCGGCGAGGCCATGGGCGTGCTCCCGATTGACATCGTCAACGCCATTGCCGGCGAAACCGGCCTGCCGGGAAAAGTTGTTGGCAACGTGGATATCCGCGAACGGCATCTGTTTGTTGACGTGGTGTCCGATCACGCCAACGCCATCCTCGCCAAGCTCAACCGCACCCAGATCAAGGGGCACAAAGTCAAGGTGAAGGCGGCGTGAGCGGAATGAAAAATAATGGGCGGAGCAGCAGTTCCGCCCCCAATAACGGTAGGGCTGCGCTACCGCGCAGCCTTGATTGCCCGCAATGAGCAACCCAACCCCAGCCCGGTCTGTGGAGCGGTTGTTTCCGTTCGTCCTGCGGGCGGGGATTCTGCTTATTGGCCGAGAAAAATTACGCCACAACAAGGGCAAGCTGCATTTCGTGCTGATCACTGAAGATATTGCGGAAAATGTTCGCGAGGAAATTTTATTGGACTTTAAGCACTACCCGGTGGTGCAGTATTTTGTGGCAGCGGACCTGGAGAAATTTTTCGGGATCAAGGGTGCGAAGGCGATTGGCTTTGCCAAGTCCGGCCTCGCCCAATCCATCTACGCCGAGTTGAAGGCGTATCGGATCAACCGGCCGGTGGAACCACGGAAGCCGTCTGAATTGCCACCAACGAAATCCGGCGCTCCAAACCCGCGCGATCCTGCCGCCAGTTAAGACGCGCCTCCGCTTTTCCCGGGCATTTCCTCTTTCCTTTCAATTCTGTTTGCATAAGCTCCCGACAGTTATGAATTCAAAAATACTACTTTCATCGCTCGTCGTCGTTGCCGGATTGGTCTTCGCCACCGGGCTGCCCGCCCAGACGTCTGCGGTGCAGTTCCCATCGCCAAGCCCGACCGAAACGCTCAAACAGCATATCGGTCTGACCGACATCGAGATCGTTTATTCCCGTCCGGGCGTGAAGGGCCGTCAGATTTTCGGCGGCCTGGTTCCTTACGGCGAAGTCTGGCGCACCGGCGCGAACGCCTCGACCAAAATCTCGTTCAGCACCGCCGTCAAACTGAACCGTACGGAAATCCCCGCCGGTAAATACGCCCTCTACACCATTCCCGGTGAAGAAGAGTGGACGGTGATTCTCTCAAAGGATACCAGCCTCAACGGGGCGTTCGGTTACAATCCGACGAACGATCTGGTGCGCTTCAAGGCCGTGCCCATGAAACTGGCGGAACCTGTCGAGACATTCACAATTGAGATCAACGACCTCCGCGATGACTCGGCCACGATTGACCTGGTCTGGGAGAAAACGCGCGTACCGGTGAAGCTCGAACTGGATCTGGTCAGCGCACTGGTGCCGCAAATTGAAGCGGCCATGGCGGCACCCGGCGGCAACAAGCCGTATTATCAGGCGGCGATGTTTTATTTTGATCATGGACAGGATTTGCAGAAGGCCAGCCAGTGGATTGATGCTGCCATCGCCCAGCGTGAGGCCTATTACATCGTCCATCTCAAGGCCCAAATCCTGGCCAAACTGGGTGACAAGGCGGGTGCGATTGTCGCCGCCAAACGTTCCACCGAACTTGCCGTCAAAGCCGAAGGCCCCAAGAGCGGCTATGTGAAAATGAACACAGACCTGATTTCCAGCCTGCGCTGATTAAACCTGTTACCTTTGTCCCGGCTCAAACGTCAACAACAACGTTAAACAACCAAAACCAAGAGAGATGCCATGAACAAAATAAAAACCACACTTATTGTCGCCGCGATCATTCTGGGAGCCTTGCCTCTGCTGGCCCAGCCCAAACCGCGTGTCAGCCCGCAAGCAACCGTCACCGCCGACATTGACGGCAACAACCTCAAGCTGGTTTACAGCCGGCCTTATTCCAAAGATCCCAAGAGCGGAGAAATCCGCAAAATCTGGGGCAAGCTCGTGCCGTATGGCAAAGTTTGGCGCACCGGCGCCAACGAAGCCACGCTGCTCACCACGGCGCAGCCCATCGTTTTGGGCGGGACCGAAGTCCCGGCCGGAACGTACTCGCTCTACACGATCCCCATGGAAGACGGCACGGCCAAACTCATCGTCAACAAGCAAACCGGACAATGGGGAACGCAGTATGATCAAAAGCAGGACCTCGCACGCATCGACCTGAAGAAGGACGCGCTGGACAAGACGGTGGACCAGTTCACGATGGCGATTGATCCGAACCCGGCGGGCGGCGGCATCCTGAAAATGATGTGGGAAAACACCGGATACGAGGTGCCGTTCACCGTCAAGAAATAATGCGCCGGAAAGAAGTGGTGTCTGACAGAAGCGGGTCGGTTGTTTTCTGCCAATGAACCGTGCGTAAGACCGGCAGGTTTTGGACTGCGCCAGCCCTCTGGCGCTTTTTGGCAAGTGGCAACCTGATCGCGAAAGCGGCAGAGATGGCATGAGTTGTTGGCAGGTGAGCGCCGAAGCGCTACACCCACCAACGTATGAACTCACAAAAACTAAATAACTCTGAAGTTCGCGCGGAGCAAGCCGCGAATAAAACGTATC
>Ga0302319_10006853_pt1 | contig 22515 bp, 23 predicted proteins | sample Bog_T0_2_FD_203319 | JGI IMG/M metagenome (GOLD analysis project Ga0302319, IMG submission 203319) | Peat permafrost microbial communities from Stordalen Mire near Abisko, Sweden - Bog_T0_2 | ecosystem: Environmental > Terrestrial > Soil > Wetlands > Peat | place: Sweden: Abisko, Stordalen Mire... | reverse complement strand
TGCTGAAGCCATCCGCGTTGATCAAGTCCGACGAGAGATCGACCTCCGTATTTCCGGAACTGGCAAAAGGATCGGTCACCTTCGCTCCATTCGCGGATTGGAAAACGACATCAGCCGGAGTCGGCGAATAGGTGACATCATTATTCGCCGCGTTTTGTCCGGTGAAGCTTAACGAAAGGGAACTCGACAGCGGCACGGCTTCAGTATTGAGGACTGTCGGCAGAAAATCCGAGCCCGCGTAGGTGGAGTTGAGCGTCGCGGTCGGCGTCCGCTGGTAGGCGCCACTGACCGTGTTGCCATAGAGATTTCCGTTCAACGCAATGGAGGGCGCGGTGATATTAAGCGCGCCGCCGTCACCGCCCTGCACGTAGCCCGCCTCATATTCCGGGCTGTTGAGCAGCGAATTCGCGTAAGTCTGCGTGACGCCCCACTTGGCCGACGTGGTCGTGAAGCCGGTATAAATCCCTTGGTAAGTCAGATTCGGAGTGGCCTGGGAGATGTCCAAAATTTGTCCGTTGGAAACGACCTTGGTAGTGAGCACATCCGCGCCCGCATAGTTGATCCAGCCGCCGGAGACATTGATGCTCGAACTAGTCGCCAGATTCACCGACTGGCCCGCGTTGATGCTGACCGTGCCGCCATTGGTGGTGAGTTCGCCCACATCGTGCTGCACCAAATTGACGTAGCCGGAAACATCGGCGAGCGGCGTTCCGATCCACGCCGTGCCGTTGTAAACGCCGGTATCGCGCAGGTCGAAGTAGATCGTCTGCCCGCGCAACGGGCCGTTTTGCTGGAGCGGCGAGTTGGCGAGTTCGCTGCCGAGCAATTGCGCGGCGACAATATTATCAGCGACCGACGCGCTGACATTTTCCGATCCCGAGACATCAATGGCCGCACCCGCATCGAGGCTGACTTGCCCATTGGTGTTGTAGAACGACTCGGTGCCTGCGGTGAAAGCCCATTGTCCGGCATTGAGCGTGACGCCCGAGCCAAGAGCGGTGCCGGCGAGATCAAGCGCGGGCTGGCTGGTGTTGGAAGGAGTTGCGGCGCTGGGCGCAAACAACAGCGCATCGCTCCTCATCTCGATGGAAAGGCCCTGGATGTTCACGATTGAGGAGAGCGCAAGTTGCGTCCCGACCACGGTCGCGGTGCTCGAGAGATCGGGCGTCAATTCAGTGACGCTGTTCGCCCCCAGCGTCACACTGCCAGTCTTGGTGGGATATAATCCGGACGTACCGTGAAAACCCGCGATGCTGTTGAAGAATGGAGTCGCACCATAATCGGCCAGAAAATCGACGCGGCTATTGAGACTCACCGAAGTGGAAAGATCGACCACGCCGGATTGGATGACTTGAGCGCCAGCCAGCGTGAGGTCGGCGCCGGGAGTAGCAATGGCATTGCCGGAAGAATCAAGCGACCCAATGAAGCCGAGATTGGTAACAGTACCGGCCGTGAAAGCGGGGTTGGCCACAGAAGGATCGGTAATCGCGCCGATATAAGTATCGAGGCCGCGCAAGCTCGGATCGTTGGCGTTATGGGCCGTGAACCCAACCTGCAATCCGGCGGCGAGGATGGCCTGGCCATCAGGCGTGGAAATCGTGCCGGAGTTGCTGACGTTAGGCCCAACGAGTGCGATGCGACCGCCAACATTCGCGGCCGATGCCGGACTGGTAAGCTGAGCTCCCGTCTGGACGACAACATCGCCGTCCTGACCCGAAGCGGCGGGAAGACTCAGATTACCGGAGCTATCGACATGGGCCACGAGGCCACCGTTGGAATTATTGGCGCCGGGAGCAGGCTCGCTTTCCTCCGGAGTGAACGCAGGCGTGGGCCCCTGCGTACCGGCAGCGATGTCGAGCTGGGAAAAGAGAAATTGTTCATCGGGATTATTGAGCAAACCGCGATTGACCAGGTTGTCATTGATCGGCAGCGACGATGCGACCAGAGCACCGACATTAACTTGCGACGAGCCGCCGAAGATGATGCCGTTTTGGTTGATGACGTAGACCTGGCCCGGTGCCTCAATGGAACCGAGAACCTGAGACGGGTCGATGTTTGCGGCAACTTTATTGATCGCGACCCACTGCGCGACGTTCCCGCCGCCGAGGCTCTGGTCGAAATCAAGCGTGGTGTTTTTGCCGATATTGAACGTCTGCCAGTTGAGCAACGCTTGTTGCTGGGTCTGTTGAATGGTGACCGTCACCGCCGGAGTTGATAATGAAGTTGACTCTGACAGTCCGCCCGTACCGGTCCAATTGGAGACATTTACGCCCGAAGTCGTGAAATTAGCGATATTGGAAGGTATCGTTGCGGCAATTGAATTGTCGCTTCCGCTCGCGTAGCCGACCGAGCCTTTTGTCGTTAGCACAATAGAACTTCCTACGGGGAGAGACTCTGTTACCGAGCCGCTGAAAGGTGTCGTCAAATGATTAGCCGTGACGGTGCCTGTCCCTGCAATGGTGACTTCGTCGTTCCCGGTACCGTTCGGTAGATTGATCGTTCCTCCTTGATTAACCGAAATTGTGCTAGCGGTACTGTTTGTGATCTGGATAGGGATTAGAAGGGTATTGGAATTAGCTGAAGAGACGGTACTGCCGCTCGGCGCCAGTCCGTTAACACCCAAGCCATCCGGCACGTTCGGCAGACCTGTGCCCAAGTTATTCGCCGAAGAAGAGCTGAGAGACAGATTCCGTGCCGCGCTCTGCGCATTTTGCATCGCCTGCAAGGCCTGCGTGGAGCGCAGCATAGAGAGCTGCGCGCGCTGGGCGGAAAGAGAGGTCTCGATCGATTGGGCTGTTGCCGTGGTCGCTGCGGTCGCCGTTTGTGAGGTGGTCGATGGAGCGGACGATCCCTGGGTCGAGGCTGAAGCGGAACCTCGCGTCAGGTTGATCCCGGCCGGAGCGGTCGTGCCCAGGACAAATCCCAGGGCAACACCTCCCAGAACAGGCAACGCAAAATTCGGTCGTCGTTTCATCGTCCGCAAGCTCCTCACACTTGTTGCGCAACCATGGCGTGAGTCGCCGCCGGGGACGGTGCCGCTTTTTTATCTGCAGGAGTTACTGGCGTGGAGGGCGGCTCACCGGGGGAAACGCGCTGATCAGAAATCTTGTCCTTATAATCCTGCACATATTCCTGCAACTTCACGCGCGTAATCCCGGTGAAAGGCTCCTTTGCGCCAAGGGCATCGCCGAGGCTGAATTTCTCGTAGCGGGTAAGGATTTCGTTACCAAGATTATAGAGTGCAAGATTCTTGGTTTCCCGATCATCAATCGTCCGCTGCAGTAGGACGACCTGCACGGCGAGCTGCGCACGCGCAGCCTCCTTGTCCTTGGCGAGCTGGACATATTGCTTGTCGTCCTTTTCCCATGCGGCGAGCGCGTCGTTCAATTTTCCGATCTGGGTGGTGAGGTCGTTATTGAGCGATTTCAAGTCGGCAATGGCTTTGTCCGAAGCAGCCTTGTCGTCCGCGCTTTGCTTCGTGATCGCCGAGATTTGCGCATTAAGCGCATCGACTTTTGCCTTGAGGTCCGCGTTGTCCTTGTCGCTTTGCGCCTGAGTCACCTGAAGCGTGACGACCTGGCCTCGTGCATCTTCCAATTGCTGAGTCGTGCTGCGCATCGCATCGCGCAACCGCGATTCGGTCGTGGCTTGCGCAGCGTCATCTGCCCTCGCCGGGGAGAACGCAATGAGGCTTGCCACCGAGATGAAGAGGAGTTTTCGGATCATAATTGTGAGGGGGTTAGAACTTGGCGTTGAGATCGACTTGGATGACCTCGGTTTTGAGTGGAGGCCCGGCAATCGCATCGGCGCTGATGAACTTCAGGCTGGACCAGATGCGCTTGGAAAGCGCGAGGTTGCCGCCGACGATGTAGCCCTTGAGATTGGTGCCCGCCAGATACCCGCCAAAGTCGGTATCAGTGAATGCATCCACAACCGCATCGGATTCGACATAGCGGTAGGCGAGGTTCACGTTCCAGTCCCACAACTTTTCCAGCGCAGGCGCGCCGAGACTGAGCTGCACGTCGTAGCCCTGACCACCGCCGGCGAAGCTCGAGCCGTTGTTGTTGTTTTGCGGGCCGGGAAGGATCGCCGGACCTTCGCTCTCGATCCCGGCGCGATCGAAGGCAAGGTTAAAATCGTGCAGCGTCGGCAGCGCGATGATGGCCCGTCCGCCGACGATCTGGCCTTTGCCGACGACACCAATGCCGCCGAGCGTGTTGACGCTGCTGTCCTGCTCGGTGCCCTGCAGCATGAGGCTCAGCCAGCTCACGTCTGGCAGACGCGCGAGGTAGTAGCCCGAAAAAACTTTCACCTGGCTCGGGTCTTCCGGTGAGACCTGGAAACTGAATCCGACCGAGTGTTCAAGCTGCCACAGGTTGTCGTAGCTGACCGAGCCATTGATCCGCAGGGGCGTCGTGTCCGCACTGTACCGGTTGTTGATTTCGAGGCTCCCATGCACCGGCGGCGTGTCCTTCACGTTCAAGTCGACATCGACCGTCCCGGGAGTTTCTCCGGGGCGAACAGTCGGCGTCACCCGCCGGTCAGAAATGTCATTGAGCACCAGCAAATCGTGTGTGACCTGACTGAAATTGGGCGATTGCCCCTCCTGCAACGAAGGTGCCTCCCGCTTGATCTGGTCGATGGAAAAATAACGCGAACCGTGGACCCGCAACCGCCCCACTTCGCCCTGCATCACCTCCAACACGATCTCACCGCTCGCCACCTGTTGCTGCGGAATTTGCACCGTCACCGTCTGGTATCCCTTGTCTCGATAAGCTTCCTCCAAGGCAGCCCGCGCCTGCTCCACATCCGCCGCTGTCCGATAAGGCCCGAGATAAGGATAAACTGCCGCTTCCATCTCGACCCGTGGCAGTAAATGCCCGCCACCGTCGATGCGGTATTTCTTAACGAAAAACCGAGGAGTATTCTGATCCGTCTGGGGCGCTTTTGACGCAACATCCGAAGATTGGATGTTCGAATTGCCCGCCCGTGAAACAGTCGCAGGATCAGAGTTTTCTGCCTGAATGGGGAGCGAAGTTCCCAATCCGAGTAAGATTCCAAGTGCCTTCGCCAGAGCAAGATGATTGCGTGAACTCAAAAGAGTAGAGTCTGTTGAACCGCGCTGATTTGTGAGGATATTCATCTACTGATTGCGTAGCTATAAGTGGGTTAAGAGCATAAACATAGTTAGTCCATTGGAACAATAGATTATATTGGATTTAAAGCGTATGAGCTCTTTTAGTGTGGAGGCGAGAGAGGTTACAACCGTAATAATATTGCATCTATCGGCTAGATAGAATAACTAACTCTCCAAAGACCTTGGTTTATTGGGCTAAAACAAATAGTTGAGCAGGCACGAGCACTCTGCAAGTTGCCGATACTCTTCACCATTGGCCAAGTGCTTGCATGATGTCAGAAAATCTTGCCTTATGTTGCCTGAGTATCGCCCATGCCAAATATCTTCGTCATCGCAGGTCCAAACGGTGCAGGTAAAAGCACCGCCGCACGGACCATGCTGCCCGCGTTTCTAGACTGCGTAGAATTCGTAAATGCCGACGACATTGCCCGTGGTTTATCGGCTTTTCGTCCCGAGAGCGTCGCATTGCTGGCGGGCCGGATGATGCTGAAACGCTTGGATGAGTTGGCCCGGCAACGGGTAGATTTTGCATTTGAGACCACGCTATCGTCCCGATCCTTTGCGCCCTGGTTACGCGAGCGGCAGGCAGAAGGGTTTGATGTCCATCTTCTGTACCTATGGTTGCCCAGCCCCGATCTGGCCGTCGCCCGCGTTGCAGCTCGGGTACAAGCTGGTGGACATAGCTTGGCCGAAACCGACATTCGTCGGCGCTATTGGCGCGGCAAAGATAATTTTTTGGAACTTTTCATGCCACTTGCAAACACTTGGGAAGTGTATGACAATTCGGAAAGGGAGCCTCGTCTGGTTGCCTTTGGCGGTCAGACTGAATCCATGACCATCACCGCATCCGAAATTTGGCAACGTTTGAACGAGAAGACACAATGACCGCCGATAAAGTAAAAGAACTTCGCCAGAAAATCGACGCTGGCGTGAAGACCGCCGTGGCGTCTGCGTTAGAGGAGCATCGGCGTGCAGGCCGTTCTGTCGTGGTCTGGAAGCAGGGCAAAGTAACAACGATACGCCCGGATGAAATCGGACACGCTAAGTGGTAAAGTATCGCCGTTACAGTAATCAGCTTTGGGCGTGGGAAGGGTCGATCTTGATTTCGGTCACGCAGCAGCCGTTTGGTTCCGAGGCGGCAAACCGGATCGTTCGTTGCTCGACCCGCACGAGGTGTCTTTTTTCAAGCGGCTCCAAAAACTTTTCCAGACCGTAGCCTCGGATTGTGATCGTGTCGCCGCCTGCCAAAATCTCAATTTCTTCCGACGCCGATTTCTTGAATACCCGCCGCATCAACGTTTCGTAAGGATAGCTCCATTGTTCCTCAACGCCGTGAACATTGCGGACGAAATGAATATATCGCTGCTCCGTATGAACAATTTCACCCCACGGGCCTTTGTACTCCGCTTCGGCGGCAGCTTGTGCCTCTATATTTTTGTACTTGAGTGCCATTTTTGTGTCTCCTGTAAGGGCCTCCAATCGAGCCCTTGATCCTGGGCGACTTTTGCGGTCTCGCGTGCGGCTTGTCGTTGTTGGAGCCGGATTTCTTGTTTTACCTGGAGCCGCTTTGCCGTTTCCTTCCAGAGCGTCTTGCGGCGACCGACCAGATCAAGCGCCAGCGTCCGCTCCTTCTCCGTGGCCAGCGCTTCTTTCGCGGCAGGCAAATCGGTCGTATAAATCGCCTGACTGTGTTCAAAGCGTGAATTGGACACATACCCCTGTCGCAAATCACCCGCATGGATTGCCTTCTCGCCCATGATTAGGATCCCGCGATCCACGGTTTTGCCCTGCGCAGCGTGGGATGTATTGGCGTAGCCGTAAGCAAACTGCTTGAACGTGGCCGGGATGGTGCGGCCATCGCTCAGGGCGAGCGAACCATCCGGGCGATGTTCTTTCACCTGGACGATTTCACCATTGATGAGTTTCGATTCCGGCAGATTGGCGCGGATAAGCAGCTTTTCGCCCGCTGCGACGCCGATCTTCTCAGCGTAGCCCACGTCAAACAGGAATTTAGCGGCGGGGCTAAAGATCGCCCGTTCTCCCGATGCCCGCTCCACCAGAAGATTGTCTTTCTGGCGCTCGATCACCTTTACCGTCTCATGCCGGGCAAAATCGCTGGTTGTCTTATGAAAGGTGATAGCATCGCCCGGTCCATAGTTTCGCACGCTCTGGCGCTCCACTTCTGTCCAATTGTAGGAGCGCACCGTTTCAATCGGCTTGTCATTGCGGCTCAGTTGATTCGTCTCCTTCAATTTGTCTCGCACCACATCGCTGAAAGCGTGGATTTCGGCCCAAACCGGCGTCACCGCCAGGCACAGTTTCCCCGCCGCCGTCGATTGGACGTAGTCGTCCGCTGCTTTTTTGAGCATCTCCTGGTTGTCCTTGATTTCCATGACCGCGCCTCGCGCCTCAAAATGCTCGAATGATTTCAGGACATTGCCCCTCGCCAATTCCCGCACCGCCTCCCTGTACACGGGATCCTTCTGCCGCTGGATTTCCTGCACCCGGCAAACTTGGAGATTGCCGTACTTAATCATGGCGCGGAAAGCATCTCCGGCCTCGACTGAGGTATGCTGTTTCGGATCACCGATCAGGATCACCCGGTTGTCGTTTTTTTCGGCCAGCAGGCTCAAATCGCGCATTTGCTTGGACGAAATAAAACCGGCCTCATCGACGATGATGACCTTGCCCTTCACTTCGTCCTGGAGCTTGGGATCAATCAGTAGTTTTTGCAGGGTGTCGGCTTTGGGCGTCACCTTGTCCTGCAACACGGCTTTGGCGCTCGCCGATGGCGCACATGTATGAACAGAGCCGCCGAGCGCCTCGATACCGCGAATGATTTCGGGCATTACGGTCGTTTTCCCCGCCCCGGCATCGCCGATCATCCCCGTCACCTTATCCTTGCTGTTTAAGACTGTCTGCACGGCCTTTACCTGGTCCTTGCTGAAATAGGATGGCAGAGGTGAAACCCTCCCCAATTTCGGATGTTGATTCCGTCCCATCACGGCCCACTCGACGTATTGCCGTTCCGCTCGCAAGGTTTCGGGCGTCGTAACTTCCCTGCCATCCCGGAGCAGGTCGCGTTTGTACTCCAAATACGCCAGTTCCTTCTTGATCCCATCGAGATCGACTTCGCCCCGTCCCATTTTGAGCGCCGCCTGCAAGACCTGGACATCGCGCACGACCGATTTCCGCTCAAAACAGTGATCGATGGCATCCTTCAGTGCCTTGTTGTGCCTGATGCCTTCTTTGGGAAGCGGAGCCGTCGCGCCCGCCCGGACTCTCTCGACCGCCGTCCAATCTTTCGGCGCGATGGCCGCTTTCCATTCGCGCACCAGGTCTTCCTTGGAAAGACCTTTGATCTTATGCTGACGAGTTTTCAGCGTCACGTCCTTGGCCAGTTTGGAACCTTTGGCCAGACCGCGCCGGGCAATCTCCTGCTCGATTTGCGCCGAGCGCTTGGAAAAGTTTTGCGTGACCGACGACGGCAGACCTTCCACCCGGTAGAACCCATTCCGGGACGCGACGAGATTGTAACCAAGTTCACGCATCGAATACGCAAATCGGTTGATTTGAATTTCCTGATAGTAGGGGCCATCCCGTTTCAGTTCTCCGAACTGCACGGCCTTAAACTTTTTCTCCACCGGATCATAGGAGGCATTGAAAACGACGTAATGGGCGTGAAGATGTGGATCGGGCACGTTGGCTCCCACGGGCCGGGACGTGTCATGGCGAAATTCCGCGATGACCAGGTTGCCGCTTTTCCGGTCATTATCCGCACCATGCTTTCGGTTTCGCACGCACGCGTCCCGTTCGACTTCCCGCATGGTGTACCGACACGAATCATGGAAGGCGTCGATAATCCGTTGGTCCTTGGTCGTGTAAGCCAGAACCGAAACATCCTTGGGTACGGAAAACGTGAAATCATACGCGACCCGGCGATTCCCTTTGTTTCGCATAGTCAATCTGCTGTCGTCGTCCGGCCGTTTGTTCTCGCAAAGCCGGTCGTAATCTTTTTTGGAAATGACCGAGCCTTCTTTCAGTCCGAGCATTTCCGCGCCCTGTCCCTGCCAATACCCAAAGCCCTCCGATTCGCCCAGGTAATAATCTCCCTTCGATAGATGCTGGGCCTGATATTTTTTGGCCGCATCTGCATTCAACTGTGGAGTGATCCGCAACATGATTCTTTCCTACCACTGACAAGAATCCCTGTCGCAGCTTTCTTAGAATCACTTTGTCATGCTAAAATAATCCCCATCGATGTTGACCGGTCCGTTTCCCAAACAACATGGCACTCTATCAAATTTAACATCGCCATACTTTGCCGATCTCATCTCATTCCAATAATTCTTAGTGGCAGTATTTCTCAATGTCTTCAAAGGAACGGATCATTGCTATAGGAGACATTTTTCATCGTAAGATCAGGGTGTAGGAAGTTACAGGCGTCTCCCCTAATGGGATTAGGTGCTGGGGACCGAGCACGCAATTTGCGCACACATTGCGTTTATACCCAACGCAGTCGCGCGGCCAGGATAGCACTCGACCAAGCACACACGCGGCGCTCGTGTGGCACGAATGGAATGTCCAATAAAGCGCGGATGACGCCTCGGAAAACCAGTCGATAGACCGGGCATCCCAAAGTCCTCCAAAGCTAACTTTGCGGTTCATGCGCGGATGAGCGATGAACAGTTTATGCAAAGTGAAATCAATAAACAACCACCCGATAGCGTGGAAGGCGGCGAACAAGCCCTGCTTCATCTCGCAGAATCGTTTGATCCCGGTGCGGCACGCCGTAGCGTCCTCCACCAGTACACACGCGGCGTGATCCTACTCCGGGCCAAGCACGCGACCTACGACAAGATCGTGACCATGATGGAGAAAGTCGGTGTGAAAACCTCGATCTTCAGTGTGTCGCGGTTCTGCCGCCAGCATCGCGCCGAGATCAAAAAACTCCGGGTGCAACTGGAAAGCCGCAAGCCGCCGGCAGAAACGTCCGAACCGTTATCTCGGCCCGGCGACGTTCCCGCCAGCAGTTCCGACGCATCCGTTGCGCCAGCCGACCGGCAACAACCCACCACCCGCAGGAATAAATTTTAGCCCGAAAGGAATCCCATGAAACGACTCATCATCTGCCCACAATCCAAAGGCGGCATCGGCAAAAGCACCGCAGCCATCTTCACCAGCCAATACCTCACCCATCTGAAAGCCCAGCACCAGCTTTTTGACCTGGATGATTCCAACAGCACCACCCACGCCATGCTCCCCCAGGCCAATTTCCTCGCCATCCAGACCGCCGACGACATCGACAAGTTGGACGAGCTGGGCAAGGCACTCGATAAGCACGACATCATCCTGGTCGATTTGAAGGCAACCCTGGGCGGCGTACTCCATCAGTGGCTCGAAACCCGAGACTTTGCCGCCTATGCCAGGGAAATCGGAGCTCAGCTTACCTTCATGCTTATGGCGGTCGATGACGCGGATGCGATGACGCAAATGGTCGAGACGGTCGAGCGGTATAGAGAGCAGCCCCGGTACATTGTTTTCCGCAATCGTGGCGTGCGCACATCCCTCCTTTACGAGGGAAGCGACGTGCGCAAAAAGCTCCAGAGCTGGAAATCTCCCGAGGTCCAAATCGAGAAATTGCCCACGGCCCTGCACAATCAGATGGTCATCAACGGCCACACGCTCACCGCCGCGATTGAATCCAAGGAATACCACCCACTGGAGCGTTCAAACTTGCGCCGCCTTCTGCGCTCGATCTACGCCGAGTTCGATAAAGCCCAAGGAGTCTTGCTGCCATGAGAAATAGCACTCTGCCCACCGCGCTCGAACGGCTGATCCAGCCGTTGCCGAACGATCTCAAGGCCGCCATGCTGGAGGCGTGGAAAAACGAGGATATTCCGCACGATGAGAACGATTCGGTGTACCGGCTCATGATCCTCCTGACGCTGTACGCTCGATTCTATCAAGACATGGCGATGATGATTGCGACAGCATCGGACAAAATCGGTCAGGCTCATAGCAGTCACCTGACGGAAGTCCGCGCGACCTATGCCAAGCAATCCGATCAAAATCGTGAATTGACTGACGATTTAAAATATATCGACGAGCGCTTTACCGACCTACGCAAGGTCATGGACGAAAAGCCCAAGAGCCTGCGGACTCAGTTTGAAGGCGAACTGGAGTCCCTCTTTTACAAACTTCGTACTGAAGGGCAAAAGACGATCAGTGAGTTTTCCAGTTATACGAGTCGGTTCAAAAACGATTGCGAGGAGTGGAGGGCGCAGGCTTATTTCACCTACCTCGTAGTCGGCGTCATTGCCGGGATTGGCATCACTCTTATCATTTTAGCCCTCATTTATCACGGTTAGCGCCGCCGGGCCTGCGGCCCCGCAGCGCGGTAGGGTTTGGGGCTATGCGCCCAGCGACGGTGCCGGGCCGCCCCTGCTGGTTCGCCCGGCACCGTCGCCCCGTCCATTTCACATCGAAAATTTTTCATGGGCAAGAAAGGCAGAGCTTACTGGCTAGAACTAACGACGATAAGACTGCGCATGTTTTCCGTCCCCTCAGCGGCTTTTAGGGATAGGAGGCGCGGCAGGTTTACTCTTGTTTTTTGCCGTGCTTTTAGCCGGTTCCGGCGCGTGCGTTTCGCGAAGCTTTTCCGGTGGGCCCGCCTCGGAACCATTCGCCAGCGCGGGGGCTTGTTTGACGTAGTCTTGCGCCGAGCGGGCCTGCACGACCAGCAAGGGGAGTTTTTCGCAGTCCCGATTATCAATCAGGTTCAAGGTCTCTTCCAGCGAATTGACGACAAAAGCGTGTTTGTTCATGCGCATTTGCGAGGCCGTCTTTATCAGGCGCTGATGAAGGGTTTCGTTTAATTTGACGGAGATTTGAAAGTGAATCATAGATACGGAGTGTGGTTGGGGTAAGAGCGAAGAATGGTTTGAATGTTTTGGGTGCAAGTTCGAGCCGTCCCGTCGGAGGGGATAAAAAGGATTGACTTGCACCTCATGGTGGCTAATAGTAGCTAATAAAGATTCTTTTGTCAAAAAGATTTTCTGATCTCATCGCTTATGCAACTCAGTATCAAAACCCCGCCCCACCTGACTCGACCGCTCCTCGAAAAATGCGCGGTGCTTGGAGAAGAAACCCCGAGTTCGTTTGCTTCCGACTGCACCTGGCAATGCGTGAAATGGATGGATTTACCTCATGCCCCTTTTCACCCGCTTAACGTTGTCCAGCGTTATTATCATGCTTTGGGCCGAGAGGATGAATTTCTCCTCCCATCCAAAAAGGGAGCTGCCGTCATGGAACGCTTAACCGCTGAAAGCCGCAAAAAAAGGGCGTTGGAAGCAGCGGAACGATTGAAGAAACGAAATGCTTTGTTCAAAAAACAGGCTCCGCCGAAGCATCTTCATCTCAAAATCAGTCAGGGAATGAATGACCTGCCTCAGCGAATCAAGTTGAAAGCTGAATGGCTGCGCATTACGGCCAATGCGTTTGTTATCGGTTGCGTGGAGGGTTGTTTGGAAGCGATGGACGATCCCATGAAAGCATTTGTGCCTCCTCCCATCGTCGTCGAATTTTGGTCGGTTTCACAGGCAAAGTTGCGTCCAGACCCCGCAACAAATGCCCTTGAGGGAATGATCCAAGAGTCTTACGCGGAAGCGTTGCGCGAGCGGAGCGGTCCCATTCTCGATACGATAATCCGGCTCGCCCTTTGCGAGCAATGGGATGTCACGCTGAGGCAAATTCTGGACGACGCCCACGCTACTTTTAGTGACCAGATGTTGAAAGACTGAGTTTGCTCCCCTCCCTGTTTCGCCCAAGAGGCGACATCTTTTCTTGCGTGATATGGGTAAAATTTGTCCGGTTTTCTGTTAGGGCGTGCCTTCCAAGCAATGGGAGCGGGGGTTGCTCCGGTGCGAATTACACTCCCCGGCTTTTGCGGTGATTGCGAGAGCTGAGCAACCGCCGCGCCGCGCTTCTGCCCGAGCCAGAACCGCGTCACGTCAGTTGCTTTCCCGAGGGGATGTTTGTGCCGCGTGTTGTTCCCGGCCCGGGGAGGCGGGGGCCGGGAAACAAAACGCGGGGTATGAAGCTCCCGTTGGTCGCTGCCTGGGTGTGCGCTGTGTCGGTTTAGCCTTGTGCGGATTTTTCGTTTCTGCGCCTCGTACGAAGTCGGGAAGTTGACCGTTTACTGTACCATCACCCATCCGACCGTGGTAGCGCCGAAATCCAGAACCGCACTTAGAGGTGCCATAGCGTCTGCATAGATCACCACTTTGATATGGCGTATCGATTCGAGAGGCTGGCCATTCGTAGTTTTTAGCTGACCACGTTTCATCGCCCTTTGCAGCACATGGGTTGCCCCGGGAAACAAGGGTGGATCAGCTAGGCCTGGACTTATTTTTACCCGATAGAATCTGCCTGACGATCCTTCCTCGACGGTGACAGGTGAATCTACGACGATATCTCCGTCAAAGCTTATTGGCATCTCGAGTTCAGCCATTATGTGTCTGGCCAGGACCGAGCCGACGTTCTCGACCTTCACGAGGATCACACCAGTTTGCTCAAGCCGGTTTGCATTCCGATTGACGAAGATGGAAGCCTTTACTTGAGGATTCGTGTGGCGATTCATGACGTCGCGGACTTCGTAGTCCTGCATGGGACAGGAGATGAAATTGAATCGTTTGTAATAGCGCTGATCCTGCGCCATGTGCGCGGTGGTCGACTTTGGAACGTCGACCACGTAACAAACGTCTTCACCATCCGGGGTCAGGGAAATCGCGTGGATGACAATTCCATCAATCCGAGGCTGAATTGTCTGAATTACCTGCTCGATCCATTCTTTGCTAATGACATCGCGTTTCACGGGGTCAAAACCTCCGGGCGCGTGTCCCGCCTCCGAAACACCGTAAACTAGAAGTCCGCCGCTGGAGTTGGCGAATGCGGAAACGTCTTTTGTGAGTTCGATTCGCTTTTTGTCACTTTTTTCAAGAGCGCCGGCAGCCTTGTAGTCCAGTGAAAGGTGTTCCTCCACCTGATCCTTAATCAGTTGCTCGACTCGTTCTCTATTCCAAACACTCATTTAAGTATGCGGTTTCCGCACGGTAAAGGTTCGCTTAAAAGATGTCGCGCCCGATTTACTGCAGCTATCTTTGAGGGTCGTTCCCTAGCCTGACGACTTCCATTTCCCAACTCCTATAAGCTGGAAAATCCTCGCACTTCGTGATGAATAGGAGGGCAAAGAACCCCAAGGTAAACTTTGTTGCAGAGTACTTTTCCAGACAGCATGAGAGCCGTTACAACAAACTCTCCTACCCTATGAAAAAGCTTATCAATGATCTCCCTCTTTCGGAAAAAGCCGTCCTCACGCCAACCGAATTCGCGGCCCTATTTGGTCGAACGTACACTTGGGCCTATCGCCAGATTTACGCTGGTAAAGTTCAAGTGTTAACCCAGCTAGGCCGCATAATGATTCCAAAATCGGAAGTCGAACGTCTCCTGCTGGACAAGCAAGTTTACAACGGAAAGCCCACCCGCCGATCCAAAGCGCCACCTGCAGTGCAGCCTGTCCGTCAGGAAGCCATCTCGGCTGGCTGAGGGAAAGCTGCGAAGGACACCAGCAAGGCCGAGCGCTTGCTGTGTTCATCGCGCAGGTGACCGTATGTCTTGAGAGCCAGTACGCCGCCGTCACTATGGCCCAGCCAGCGGGACACCGTTGGAATGTCTACTCCCGCTTCAATGCAGGTCGTTGCGAAGAGATGGCGCAGGCTGTGATGGGTTAGCTTAACTCCCAATTCATCGGCGGCGCGCTCAAAAGCGCCGCGAACGTCTCCCACGAGCATAATGGGATCTTCCGGGTTCAATCCCAGCCGGTCCTTACGCAGACGCTCCAAAAGCGATTTGGCATCAGGGATAAGCGGAATGTGCCGAATCTTCCAGTTCTTGGTGGCGGTCTCGGCGTCCCCCTTAATGGTCAGGGTACCGCGCTCGAAATCGCAATCGCTCCAAGTCACTCGCTGAGCTTCCGAAATGCGGCAGCCAGTGTAAGCCAGAAATTCAATGAGATTGGCGGCGAGTTTGGCAGTCCGGTGTTTACCGGTGGCCACAAAATCGACCACCTGGCGGAACTTTTCACGAGTCGGCAGTTCGAGCTTCCGCTGCGGCTTCTTGCGCAGCTCGATGCCTTCTGCCGGATTACGGTAGATGGCTCCTGTTTTGATGGCCATTTTGAAAAGCTCGTTGAGGATCAAAACCGCCGTGTTGTAATAAAGGGGTGAATACTCCTTGGAAAAACCTTGCGCCCATTCCTTGCAAGCGTTTTCGGTCACGGCCGGAATCTCCATCTCGAGCAATTCAGGCCACGATTTCAGGATAGCTTTCAGCACCCACCCATAATACTGGCGCGTGCTCTCCTTAAGCCCCACCCGCAGCCGCAAATGCTCCTCGTAGGCTTTCACGGCCTCGTTCACGGGCACGACGCCCTTCTTCACGGCCCAGCCAACTTTACGGGCGGCAGCGATGGCTTTTTTCTCTTCCTCGATTCGCGCTTTGGCCACTTCCAAGTGCTGGGTCTTGAGGTGAACCCACTTTTCCTTGCCTGATACATAGAGACGGGCGTAGTATTCGCCCCCACGATGACGAAGAAGACCTTGTACTTTGGTGCGGCTCCAGGTTTTGTTTTTCACGGCATATCCTTGGTTCGGATTGTTACCGTGAAGAATAACCGTGAAAACTCCGAAGTCAAGTCTTGTAAGTCGTTGATTATCAGTTAATGCGCTCGTGGCGAAATGGCAGACGCGCTAGTTTCAGGTACTAGTGGAGCAATCCATGGAGGTTCGAGTCCTCTCGAGCGCACTTTTTAAGTGTGATGAGTCCAGCCAGACGACAAGGAATTTCCGGGCCCATCCCCCGCGACTTTTAGTCTGCGTCGTCCTTCTGGTAACGGTCGATGACTCCCCTGATGGCGGAAAGCAGAGGCTCCCGTTCTCTCAGGAATTGCTCAGGGTTTTCCGTGCCCTGGCTATAGAGGTAATTGATCATTTCCGCTTCCGTGATCTCTTCGGTGGCATATTGGGCCATCTTTTGCAGGATACCCTCGGAAAAATTGATTGCTGGTTTATGCGCCATAAAGCTCGAGGTTTGCCGGAAGACGGGGCGACTTTTGCCAGAATGGAGATCAATCAAATCTCAGGCAATCTTAATCAGCCTCCTGCGCGTAGCGTTTCCCATCCCTGCATCATGGTCAGCATGATGCGTTTAGTAGACTCAGCGCTTGTCTTCAGCCTTGGGCTCTGTCCTGAGGACATTGCCAATGAGAATCACCGCACAACAAAAGGCAGGCATGCCGAGGAAGAAAATCCCACACAAGATGAGCATCACCATGCGCTGTACCTTCGCCGAATTACAGTTATTAGCAAGCTAATTGTTACGATTAAGTTACAAATTGACGGCAAAAGTGTTACGATCAGCCAAAAGAAGCCACATAAGGGGAATAACTCCTTCTTCTTTTGGTCTTCACAATCCGTTCATGGTTACCTCTTAGATGCCGAAAAAGAAGCATCGACAAGTCATTTTCCCAGAAGATGTTGGCTAGGCATGGGTTAAGCTTGCTTCGGATTTGGGATATGGATGCCCCGCAAAACAAAATCGAGTTAGCCCGGAAAAGAACGGCGAGCAGAAGCGGCGCCCGCGCGGTGCCGATTCGATTTCATCGCGTCCTCAAAAGCGAAATCCAGAAGCGACAGGAGGCCGACCAGGCCTTGCGTTTGGCCGAGCACCGCTACGAGAGCATTTTCGAACATGCCCTGGAAGGCATCTTTCAGACCACGGATGAAGGAATGTACATCGCGGCCAATCCTGCACTGGTGAAGATGTACGGCTATGCCTCTTTCGACGAATTGGCGCATAACATCAATAACATTGCCGCGCAGCTCTATGTCGATTCCAACCGTCGCGCCGAATTCATCCGGCTGATGCAGGAGTATGGACAGGTGTTGCATTTCGAATCGGAGATCCGCCGCCGTGACGGCACGACGATATGGATCTCGGAAAATGTGCGCTCGATCAAGGACGAGGCGGGAAACTTCCTTTACTATGAAGGCACGGTGGACGACATCACCGAGCTGAAGCTCGCGCGCGAAAGGCTGCAGCGGATGCTCGAGGCCCTCGAACAAACGCAACAGCGCCTGGAGAGCGAATTGTCCGAGGCGGCAAGCTACGTGCGCAGCCAGTTGCCCGCGCCATTGAGGGGGACAATCGAGACGAACTGGTGTTACCTGCCCTGTTCGCACCTCGGTGGCGACGGCTTCGGGTACCAATGGCTCGATCCCGAAACGCTGGCCGTTTATTTGCTCGATGTTTCCGGACATGGCGTCGGCTCGGCCCTGCTTTCCATTTCCGTCTTGAACGTGCTGCGGACGCAGTTGCTGGCGGGGACCGATTTTCACGACCCGAGCGCCGTGCTCGAAGGCCTCAACCGCGTCTTTCCGATGGACCGCAATAATGAAAAATATTTCACGATCTGGTACGGCGTTTATCATCAACCGACGAGGACGCTCTGCTATGCCAGCGGAGGCCAGCACGCGGCGGTACTGGTTACTGGCCGGGCCCATGGACTCCATCTGCAAACCCGCGGACCGGTCATCGGCGCCGCGCCCAATTTGAAATATCCCTCGGCCCGGGTCGAGGTGCCCTCCCAGGCCGAACTCTATATCTTTAGCGACGGCGTTTACGAAATTGCGCGCCCCGATGGGAGCTGGCAGTCATGGGAGGAGTTTTCCGATTTTTTAAAGGAGAACCAGCCGCCGATTGAGGCCATCGTCAAACGGATGCGCGAGATGCACGGCGTGGACGAATTCGAGGACGACTTTTCCCTGCTCAAAATGAAGCTGGGCTAGCGCGGATTCAGAAACCACTTCCACGCATCGTTATCTATATCGTAGGACGCATAGGAACCGATGACCAATTGACGATTATTGCCCTGCCAGCGATTGATGGCCTGCTGCATGAGAAGGTGCTTGATGTTTTTGCTCATGATATTCCATAAACCGCCGATGGCCACTTTCGGCGGAATTTTCTTGATGCAGCCGTAGACCACGCTGTTTTGTTCCGCGGCGCAGAGCAGTTCAAAATATTCCGAGAAATATTCCATGGAGATTTTGACCCAGGGTAGATACTCATGAAGGTAATCCTGCTGGATGATAATTGACTTTCCTGGAATCAGCCGTGGAAAAAGCTTCGAGACAAAGAAATCATTTACTTCGGGAATCTTGGCGCAATCGATAAATAAAATCTCTATATCGCCCTCAGGAATTTGAGCTTGGGTAATGTCGCCTTCATGGACTTCGACGTTATCTATATAAGCAGCGACATTTTGGTCGTAGATCGTCCGGAAGCTTTTCCCTTCTTCCAGGCCCTCCCTGGCGTAGGCCCTTCCCTCGAAGGGGCCAGCCACAAAAAGATCAAAGCTATGCAGTTTCTTCGTGGGAGAGGCGCTCTCCTTTAACCCTTCTGCCAGTGCCGTCGTCGAACCGCCGAGAAAACATCCGCAATCGAGCAGCAATCCTTCTCCCGAATAACAATTTTTGGCCATCCATCTTAGAAGTAAAAGTTCCTCGCCGGTGAGCATGGTGGTGCAAACGGGAAAAGCATTTTCACCTATCCATGGCTTGCGCTTGATGACATCAAATTGGGGGGATCGAATCATTCATCTCCTGGGAAGCAGGTCAATATCGCAAAAGTGCGATCACTGTCGAACTCTTATTGTCCGACATTTAACCCAAAAATCTTATCATCATCATTGCTTAACTTTTCGAGTTCTAGGCATACAAGCTGCTGAATTCAAATGAAGGTTTTTACTGGTATTTGTGTGGGGCCGTCCGACTGAACGAAGGAGTTTTTAAAATTATGGGCACTATTCTTCTTATTAATATTTCCCTCTTCTGTCTTGAAGCGTTTGTGGGGCGAATGAAGTAATCGCATCGTCAGGCGTCTGCCATACCAAGGCGTGAAATGTCTCACCCTCTAACGAAGCCGGACGAAGTTGGAAGCGCCACGGCTCCCGTCTCGCATCGCGAGAATGCGGAAGAGGCCATTAAAACTTTTCAAGATCTCGTGACAGAGCTTGATCACGAACAAGCCAGGGAAATGTTCATCAAGTTGATCGTGGGACGGGGCTTTACGGAATCGCAGATCATGCCTCGCATCGTTCTCCATTCGTCTCCTCATGAGACCAAGCGAGACCAGTCGAAGTCCGCCTAGTCGCGGCTTCTCAAGTAGTTATTGCAACATTAAGGGCTTGTCGCGTTTCTTCGCCCGAGTAGGCTACTAATTCCATTTCCCCGCCATCGGAAATAAACATGAAAATCGGCATCTGCACCTCCGTTGATCAAGCCAGCTTCTCCGCCCAGGCGGGCTTTGACTATATTGAGGAAAACGTCCAATCCTTTCTGGTGCCCGAAGAGCCGGAGAGCGTTTTCGCGCCAAAATTGGCTGCTGCCCAAAGCTGCGTCTTGCCGGTGAAGGCGGCCTGTTGTTTTTTGCCCGGCGCGCTCAAATGCACGGGCCCGGCGGTTGATCTGGAACGCATCGCCCACTACGCTGAAACGGCCTTCCGGCGCGCGCGTCAGGTCGGGATTGACCGCATCGTCTTCGGCAGCGGCGGCTCGCGCCAAATCCCGGATGGATTCAATCGCGCGACTGCCCTCGAACAGTTCATCGCCTGTGTAAAGCGCATCGCCCCCCAGGCCTCGCAGCATGGGGTGACGATTGTGATCGAGCCGCTTAATTCCAAGGAATGCAATTTCATCAATTCACTGGCCGAAGGGGCGCAGGTGGTCGAGGCCGTCGCGCATTCCCACGTTCGCCTTTTGGCCGATTTTTACCACATGCTTGTGGACCGTGAGCCAGCCGACGAAATCATCACGCATGGCTCCTGGCTACACCATGCTCATGTCGCCGAGCTGGAGGGACGCATGGCCCCCGGCACAAGCGGAGAGGATTTCGGCCCCTTTCTGCGCGCCCTGGCCAAAATCGGCTACCGAGGCTCGCTCAGTTTCGAATGCATGTGGAAGCAATTTCCGGAGCAAGCCGCAAACAGCCTGGGCAGTTTTCGCGACCAGGTGCGCCAAGCGGGTTTTGTGTGAACCTTGGTGCTCAAAAGCTTTTCTTGAAGTCTTCGAGCAATTGATCTTCGGTTTTGGAAATGTCGAGGATGAGGGCATCCTTCGGCTCTTCCAGATCGTCGAATTGGCTTTGGAGTAACGCCGCTGGCATAAAATGATCTTTGCGCGCTTTCAGCCGCGAGCGGATCAAGGCAAATGACCCCTTGAGATAGACGAATCTCGCCTGTGGCACTCCCCGCACCAGGCGATCCCGGTAGGTTTGTTTAAGCGCCGAACAGGCCAGGAAAACGGTTTTTGCCTCGCAGGCCGCCGAGCGAAGCGCCGCATTGAGCCGGTCCAGCCACGGCCACCGGTCGTCGTCGGTCAGCGCAATGCCCTGGCTCATTTTAAGTTTGTTTTCGCTGGAATGAAAATCGTCCGCGTCGAGCCAATCCGCCCCCGTGGCAGCGGCCAGCATTCGGGCCATCGTGGTTTTCCCGGAACCCGAGACGCCCATCACGATAAAGAGAGAGCCGTCTTGCATCGCCGCCTATTTCCCGGATGGATTCTTCCACGCGTAGACCGTTTGGTCTTTATATAATATCGCGATAAGGAAGGGATTTCCCGCCTGGGGAGAGACGGAGACGCCTTTGTCATCCTTATAATCGATCAGACGATACGCGCCCGGTTGGATGATTTCCGCCTTGCCCATGCTGAGGTAGCGCTGCTTAACCTCCTCGATGTGCCGGGCGTTTTCTTTTTCCAGCCCGATCTTCAAACTTGAGAGAGCAAACGGATCGGTCGTCTTGTCGATTTTTTGCTGAAGCGAATCGGCCGCAGGCGAATTTCGCAGATCGTCCGCGAAAGGTTTGATCGCCGATTGATCCACCAAGGCGTAGGTATCGCTGCTGGTCAAAGTGACGTTGGTCTGGTGCAACTGCGCCAGGTAATGCATCGCGGGCCCCGCATAATCAATCGCCAGTGCCACCACCGTCACGTTGAGGATATAAACCAGCCAGCCGATGAAGGCGTTTCCCCTGGCGCGAATGGCCGCCACGGGCTCAACGACGGCGGGGGGAGGATCCGGAACGGGAACCTCATCCCGCCGGATCGGGGGGAGAGTTACGATCGAGGGAACAAACTCCGCCGGTTTCTTGGTTTCGGGCGGAAGCTTAAAGGATCGCTGCTGCTGGGCGGGATCAGGTCGCACGACCGCGCGCGAGGTGGGCGCAAAGACCGGCGGATGAGAAGGGCCGCTGGGCGGCGAGGTCGTCGCCGATGGCTGAAAATGCAGCGACTCCTCGATCTGGTCGACGGGCCGCCACTCGGGTATGCCTTCATGCCAATAGCGGGTATCGGGGTCGAGCACACCTTTGCTCAACATGTCCCGGACCTGCTCGATGGAAAAGGTGCCCGTCAGTTCGCCGCTTTGGGGTTTGAGAAGGAAATATTCCATGACTCTATTTACTCAGGCTGCGCCTTAGGCTTCATTCGTCCGGGATGCACTGGTAACCACTATAGCGGAACGCCAGAGGGTATCCTCATAAAAAATGGAGAGCAGGGCCAGTGCTAGGGCGCTCCCAGTTGGAATCGAACCAACACTCTACGGTTTAGAAGACCGTTGCTTTATCCGTTAAGCTATGGGAGCAACAGAACCGGGTCGAGTATGCGCCGGGCAAAAGCGCCCGCAAGCAAATCAGGCGAGGGCGACGTGTCGGTTTGGGGTTAAGCGGCAGTTTGGCTTAAAAAGCTTGCGGAGCCTATTCGGCGAAGAGATTTTGCCGAAAGAGGGGATTTAAGCCATGGGCGCTCAACTATTTAGACGGCAAAGTGCTTAAGCGGGGTCGAGTTTCCTTGCAATATGTTTACACGGATGTAATGGTTGCGTTTGAAACTATGTCTGAATAGCGATTCAACCAACTCCACCCCCCACCGCCAACGAGGAAAAAATGAAAATATCTAAAAACTCCCGTCGTTGGTTCGGTGGTCTGCTCACTGCGGTTTTTTCTCTGGCATTGATTAACAATGCCCCAGCCCAAATCGTGGACACCTTCGGCAGCGGAGCCGACCAGTTCTCGCTGAACTTTGTGCCCATTGGCAACGCGGGCAATGCCGCCGACCCTAACACTGGATACGGCGCGGTATTGTGCTAACTACCATTTGATGGGGCCAAGGGTGGGTTAAAAAGGGGTAACACTCGCGGGTTTTAATGAACCTCGATCAGCGCCTGATCACTCAACCAGGCTTCCACGGCGTGCCGCCATGCGG
>Ga0302319_10006852_pt1 | contig 22515 bp, 20 predicted proteins | sample Bog_T0_2_FD_203319 | JGI IMG/M metagenome (GOLD analysis project Ga0302319, IMG submission 203319) | Peat permafrost microbial communities from Stordalen Mire near Abisko, Sweden - Bog_T0_2 | ecosystem: Environmental > Terrestrial > Soil > Wetlands > Peat | place: Sweden: Abisko, Stordalen Mire... | reverse complement strand
CATTCTGATTGGAGATGGCGGGAGTTTGGGAGTTCCAGCTGTTGCCGCCATCGAGCGAAACCTGGAAGAACGAAGTCGGACCAAAACTACCGATCGGATGATTGCTGTAGAAAGTAGTGGACATCGTTTGGCTGATCTGCGAATAGCCGCCGTCGCCGCTGCCCGGCACATTGGTCCAGTTCGTGCTGCCGGTCGTGTATTCCGTCCCGTTATCCTGGCTGCCGCCCAGCAGGGTCGCGGGCTTGCTCGGGTGTAGCCCGATGCCAGTGAACTGGATCGTATTCAGATTCCCGTTCAGGTTGCTCCAGGTCGTGTTGCTGGTATTCAGTTGCCAGATGCCGCCATCGTTGCCGAGGTACATGTTGTTGGACGAATCGAAGGCCATCGCATGCGAGTCGGTATGCGGCTGGACGCCGTTAATCGTGGTGAGATCGTTCCAGGTGGGCGTGGTGCCGGAGAGACCGTTGGTGGTCTGGATAACGTGATACTTAGTGATGTCGTAGTTCAGGGCGCCTGCGCAGTAAACCACACTCGCGTTGCCCGGGTTCACGGCGATAATCCAGTCATACCAGCCCTGGGCGCCGCTGCCGCCGAAGTTCGGGGTAGTAGTGAGAATCGTGAAAGTGGGCGTCGCGGCGTCGGCGTTCTGCGACACAATCATCTCGTACAGCTTGCCGCCATTGGCCGTGCCGTTGGCTATTGTGTAGGCGGCATATAAGACATGGGAACCCATGGTTGAGGCAGATGCCCCCACCGCCAGCGCGATGCGCCCCACGCCGGTTCCCGAGGGAGGGTTCGCCAGCAGGTTCCATGTGGAACCGCCGTTGATCGACCGGTAAATGCCGTTGTTGGCGTTGCCGAAAATATAGCCAATTGCCGCGTAGACGATCGAAGGCGAATTCGGATCCACCACCACGTCGGTCCACGAGCGGTACATGTCGATCGCAGTCGTTGTATTGGTCCAGGTAACGCCGCCATCGGTGGTCTTATAAATTCCCGTGATGCCGCCGACGCCGTTTATGCCGGCGGTCGCGACGGCTGCAAAAGCGTTCAGTTCGTTTGTGGGGTCGACTGAGATCTTCGTGAAAGCCGCGCGGTCGAATGCATTGCCTGGGCCTTTGGACAACGCCCATGTAGAGCCGCCATCGATTGAAACCAGCATGCCGCGGCCGAAGTTGGAATCGACCGAATTGTTCCCTTCACCGGTTCCCGCGTAGATGTGCAGGTGGTTCGTAGGGGCAATGGCAATAGCGCCCATCGCGAGCGAAGCCTGCGTGTCCGTGAGCGGAGTGTAAGTTGCCCCGCCATCCGCGCTCTTCCAGACGCCGCCGCCCGCTGCCGCCACAAAGATCCCGTTCGGACTGGTTGTTGTATCGATCGCGATGCCCGCGATGCGTCCGCTCGCCGGACCGCCATTTTCCGTGAGAGGCGCGGGGCCGGCCGCAGCCCAAACCGTTGGAGTACCGACGTTGCCGATGCTATTCCCGCTTGTGGGCGTACCAGGCAGGGGTGCCCCAAACGTACCTCCCGTCGAACCGGCGGGCAGTGCCGGAGGATTCAGCGGCGGCTGGGTTTGCGCGGAGAGTAAAACAACTCCTGAAGCGCACAAAATCAGCGCCCATAACGAAGCTCCGCACAATGATTTCTTCATGAAGCTGTATTCCTCCGAGGAAACTGCATTACCCCCTGTCCGGAGGCGTAATAGTCTGAACCGCTACATTAGTTTACCCGGTTTCCCTACGTTCCGGCTCTTTTTTAAACAGAGTGCGTACCGGGCGCCCCAATTGATATACCCCTTACTCCTCTCGCTGCTCGACCGTGAGCAACAGATCCTTAAACCGCTACAATTCAATGAGAGCCGGAACACCGGCCGGCAGTTTATTGGAGGAGCGGTCTTTTGATCTCAAGCAGCGTTTTACGCCTTGCCATGGGCGTTATTTTGGCCGGAGGTCTGTCTTCCCACGCCTTTGCCGGAACCATTTCCTACACCTGCGGATCGGGCATCTCGGCTTCCACCTGCGCTTCGACCGTCAACGGGACAATCGCCGGGCTCTATGGCGCCACTTTCAGCAACGCCAGCGCCGACATTTACATCTACATGGGCACGGCGGGCCTCGGCGCCAGCCTGCAGTATTACGACAACACGTCGTACCATAATTACGCCACGCACCTGGCTGCCCACGAAGAAGACACAAATGACATTACCGCTGTCAACAGCCTGGGCGGCAACTCAACCGATCCGGTGGTGCCGGGCGATGGCGTCGCCCTTACCTCAGCCCTCGCCGCCGCGCTCGGGATTTCGGGCGGCGTCGGTATCTTCGACGACGGCTCGGGCGCCTGCGACCCCTTTGCTTACGGCTGCACCGCCGAAGGATCCTCGTGTATCCTGGGCACCGCCAACTGTTACAACGGCATCATCTCGATTTCCAGTTCCCTGCCCCTCTACTATCGCGACGGCACTCAGACCGACAGCCAGTTCGATTTCTATTCCGTGGTCGAGCATGAGACCGACGAGATTCTCGGTACCTCCTCGTGCATCGTCGGCAGCGGCAGCGACGCGTCAACCATCGCTTACAGCGACAACTGCAAAAACGGTTATCCCTCCCTGGCCGTAAGCGCCGCGGATCTGTTCCGCTATTCCGCGCCCGGCGTGCGCAGCTTTATCGGCACGGCGGGCAATCAGGCCGATGGGTCGGCGGCTTACTTCTCCATTGACGGCGGGGCCACCAGCGTCGCCGCCTACAACAATTCCCCGAACGGCGCCGACTACGGCGACTGGGGTTCGGGGGCGAATCTGGTGCAGAACGCTTATGACTATCCGGGAAATCCGGGCGTCGATGTCACGACAGATGGCGGCGCAGAGATTGCCGTGCTGGATGCGGTCGGCTATAACCTGAATGCCGTAAGTTACAACGCCACCGCGACGCCGGAACCGGCTACGATTCTCCTGTTCGCCTCAGCGCTCGCAATGCTCACCTTGCCCGGCCGGTTCGCGATTCCCCATAATCGTACTTGCGCAAAGCCGTCATCGCCCACGGAGGCGGCCCCACGGCCGTACTCAACGCCAGCCTCGCGGGCCTGATCGAAGGCTGCCGCGGATCGTTCGAAGCGCTCTACGCCGCCCCCTTCGGCCTCGCCGGCGTTCTCGCGGGCGACATGCCCAACCTGCTCGATGCCCCCGGATCTCTCATAAACGCCATCGCTCTCGCGCCCGGATCGGCAATCGGGTCCACCCGCGCCAAGCTCTCTGCCGAAGAGCTCGGCCGCGTCGTCGAAACCCTGCGCCGCAAAAAAATCGACACCGTCTTCTACACCGGAGGCAACGGTTCCATGCGCACCGCGCTCGAAATCGCCGGCCAAAACCTCCAGGCGATCGGAATCCCCAAAACCATCGACAACGATCTGCTCGTCACCCACCACACCCCAGGCTACGCTTCGACCGCTTATTTCTTCGCCTGCGCCGCCCGCGAAGCGGGCATCGACAACGCTTCCCTTCCCTCGCCCATCTGCATCCTCGAAACCCTCGGCCGCAACGCCGGCTGGATCGTGGCCGCCACTTCGCTCGCAAACGCCGCCCATCTGATCTATCTCCCCGAGCGCCCCCTCAGCGCCGACCGCATTGCCGGCGACGCCGAAGCCGTCTACCGAAAACACGGCCGCGTCGTCATCGCCGTCTGCGAAGGCCAGCTCGATGAAACCGGCCAACCCTTTGGGGCCGACGTCGACCGGGAGCTCGCCTCCAACCTCGGCCACACCCTCGCCCGCCTGCTCACGAAGAAACTCGGACTGCGCGCCCGGGCCGAGAAGCCAGGCCTGATCGGGCGCTCCTGCGGCCTGTTCGCCCGAGAGCGAGACCGCCAGGAAGCCCGAGCCTGCGGCCACGCCGCCGCAAAGGCCGCCCTCAAAGACGAAACCGGAGTCATGGTCGCCCTTGACGCCGAAGGCGGAACTTTCCTCACGCCCCTCAAAAACGTAGCAGGCAAAGAAAGACTATTTCCGCAGGAGTGGATCGCCGAATCCGGCAACAACGTGACCGAAGCTTTTCGAGCCTGGGCTGGCCCCCTCATCGGCCCTGTCGCCCCGTGGCCTACCCTGTGATACATTTCATCCCGTGCGCCTGGCCCTCATCGCGATCGCACTTGTATTCGTAACCTTCGGAGGCTACTATCGAATCCGCTCCCAACAATCGGGCGAATCCCTCGACCGCTCCCGAGAAGGCTGGCCCCTCTTCGCCGCCATCCGACTCACCGGCCTCCTGACCGTCGGGGCCACCGCGTTCTGGCTGCATAAGACCCAATGGCCCGCGCCGAGCGCGCTGCGCTGGACCGGCGTTATCTGCTTCGCCCTTTCCGTCGCCTGGCTCATCTGGATGTTCCATACCCTGGGCCGAAACCTCACCGACACCGTCGTAACCCGCCGCGAAGCTTTTCTGGTAATTCACGGCCCCTACCGCTATGTTCGAAATCCCATGTACACCGGGGTTCTGATGGCAGGCATGAGCCTCGGTCTCGCGCTTCGAACCTGGCTGCTGCCCGGCGGATCGCTGGCGATGTTCGCGCTGTTCGCGGTTCGAACCCGAATCGAAGAGCGCTACCTGATCGAACGCTTCGGAGACGCCTACCGCGACTACATGCAAACCACCGGCCGCTTCTTCCCCCGCCTCTAACGTGGGGGGCTTCAGCCTGCAGCCGCCTTTAGTCGGCTCCGGACCAGCTTCAGCCGGTCCGGTTAAGGTGCGCGTCCGCAACCTCGAACCTGCCCGAGGCCTCCCCATAAAAACTCCGACAGTTCCACAGCGGCGCCTCCAAACCATCCCAGTCGGGCTTCTCAGTATCGAATGGCGTGGGGCTCACGTAAAGGGTCGCAGCAGCAGATCCATAGTTCGCGGAGCATTGCCAGCCTCGGGGCGCAAAAACCCCAGGTCCTTGATCCGCTTGATACCAGGCAAGCCGACGCGCTGCCTGGGCTGTTATCGAGACAAATTTACTCGCGCCAGGCGGCGCATCTCACGGTCCGGTCTGACCCTCGCCCCTGCAGCCCACAAAGGGGACTGGCTGCTCCGGTTGAGCCGCCACCGGGAAACACAGACACACCAAAGCAAGAAGAACGCCTCGAAACCGCACTTCCTCAAACCCTAAGGCTTCTTCTCTACCGGAGCATCCGCCTTCTTATCCTCCGCCACCGGAGGTCGGAACCTCTGCTGGATCACAGGCTTCGCCGAAGCCAGTTCCACCAGAGTCTGAACCACCTTATCCTTCTTCTCCGCATCCGGCATCAGCAAACGATGCTTACCCGACGTCGACGCGCTGAACGACATCTGCCCGTCATCCCGAATCGCCACCGTCCCCGCATCCGAGACCTTGAAATACCCTTCCTTAGGCCGCGCCGCATACAACGTCGCCGCCATCGCAGGCGCCGGAGTATCGTAAGGCATCTTCTTATAAGCCTTATACGCCGCTATGAAAGGACTGTCCGGATTCGCCGCCGTAAACTCCTTATCGATACTCGCGCCCGGAAACACTACGGCCCCAGCCAACTCATCGCTCACCAGATAAACCGGCACAGGCCACTCGGCAAAAACCTTCTGAGCCGCCTTAACATCGGCCTTGATATTACAAGCCGCCACCAGATAAGTAGTCTTAGCGACAATCAGCTCTTTCATCCCGCGAAAATCCAGAGCCGCCGCCAGATTCGTAGCCGGCCCCGCCAGAATGAAAAACCCGTTCCCGTCGTACTGCGCCTCAAGATAATTCCTGAACATCGTGTCGGGGTCCGCCGTATCGCGCACCCGCTTCACGTTGTTCACATACACCGGAGTGCCATCGAGCTTATGCGCCTCGAACGGAGCCGTAAACGCCGCCGACGTCTCGCCCGGTTGCCCGACCGTCCGCATCCCCATCGGAGGCACCTGCGCAAACACCGCCGCCGGTCCGCGATAATAGCGCTCGATCATGTCCGCAAACCCGGCCACCGCCAGATTCGGCCGGCTCATCGTCACAATCGCCACCCGGCAATCGTTCCTGCCCTGCAGCCCATGAAGCACAGCCTGCGCCAGCACGCTGTCGATCGTCGAAAAGTCGGAGTCGTAAAACGCCCCAGCCGATGGTTTCCCTCTTCCGAACTGCATAGCTACGCCAGATCCAGGCTGTCGGCATCGAGGCCGTTCAGCCGCCCCGTCGAATCCCCGAAATGTTCAACCGGGCAGCCCATCCGGTCCATCATCGTCAGGAACAGATTGCACATCGGCGTCTCGCGGCGCGCCAGTACGCGGCGTCCCGTCTTGAAGTAATTGCCGCCCTTGCCCACAATGATCGTCGGCAGATCCTCATGCAGATGCGCGTTCGGATCGGACAGCCCCGCCCCGTAAACGATCATCGAATTATCCAGCAAGCTCCGGTCGCCTTCCTTCGTCGTCTTCATCTTCTCGATAAAGCCCGCGAACTGCTGGACGTGATACTCGTTGATCTTCCGCGTCTTCTCCATCAGGTCCGGCTGATTGCGATGATGCGTCAGCGGGTGGTGCCCGTCGGGAATTCCAATCTCGCGATAAGCCCGCGAAGTTCCCTCATGCGTCACCAGGAACGTCACGATCCGCGTCTGATCCGCCTGAAACGCTATCGCGATCATGTTCGACATCATCCGGAAATGCTCCGCGAAATCCGAAGGCACCCCATAGGGCTTATCCATGTGCGGATCGATCTGCTTGTTGTCCTTCTCCGCCCGCTCGATCTGCCGCTCCACTTCGCGAATCGAAGACAAATATTCGTCCAGCTTGCGACGATCCGTCGGACCCAGATTCGATTCCAGCTTATGCGTATCGTCGGTAACGAAATCCAGAATGCTGCGCCGGTATTTCGACTGCCGCGCCCGCTCTTCCGGAGTCATCGGCTGGCCGTTGCCGAACAAGCGTTCAAACAAAGCCCGAGGATCCAGAATCGGAGGCAACGGCTGCGTCTCACCGCGCCACGCCAGATTATTCGTATACGCGCATGAATAACCCGAATCGCAGTCGCCCGCCTGCCGCGCATCGTCCATGCCCAGTTCGATCGAGGGGAATCGAGTCTCCTTGCCGATCCGGTTCGCCACAATCTGGTCGAACGAAATCCCGTTCTTAATCTCGACCAGCGACTTCTTCACCTGAATACCCGTGAGATACGACCCTGAGCAGCGCCCATGATCGCCCGCGCCATCCAGCAGCGCCCGTCCCGTGTTGTGGGTCAGGTTGCTGATCTGGATCATGTCGTCCTTATAGGGCTCAAGCGCCTTCAGCGTACGAGGCAGTTCCTGGAACTTGCCTTCGTAAGAAGGATTCCAGGCATCCATGATCTCGCCATTCGGCACATAGAAGAACGCCATGCGAATCGGAGGTTTACCCGGCGCCGTGCTGGCCCGAAGTGCCGGAGCCATCGCGTCCAGAAAAGGCAGCCCGATAGCCGCGGTGCCTACCCCCCGCAGAAAAGTACGTCTCGGAAGCGTTTTGCCTGTGATCATTTTGCTGCAATCTCCCTGGGTTTTGCCGTAGTCTGCGACACCACGTTTTCGCCGCGCCTCGACTGGAACGGCAGGCTTCGTACAACTTCAAATACCAGCGTCTGGAAATGGTAATCGTCCGCCGCCAGAGTCTTACCGATCTGCTCCAGGCTGCGGTTATCGTAAGGCTGCATGCCGCGTCCAATAGCATAGGTCATTATCTTCTCGATCAGACAATGCGAAACCTGCGGCAGGCTTGCAGTCAGGATGTCGCGCATCTCGGCAGCCGTCTGGAACGTCTTCCCGCTCGGCATCGTCCCGCCCACATCGATCGGGAACTTGCCGTCCTTCTCGCGCCACTTACCGATCGCGTCGTAGTTCTCGAGACCGAAACCCAGTACATCCATCTTGCTGTGGCACGATGCGCAGACAGGATTGCTCCGATGCGCCTCCAACTGCTTTCGCAGCGAAACATCCGCCCCTACCTTCGAATCGTCCAGCGCCGGAACATCCGGCGGAGGCGGCGGAGGCGGCGTCCCCAGAATGTTATTCAAAATGTACTTACCACGAATCGTCGGCGAGGTCCGCGTCGGATAGCTCGAGACCGCCAGCACGCTGCCCTGCGCCAGCACGCCTCCGCGCTGATCGCTCGTCAGTTCCACCATCCGGAAGTCCGGGCCCTTCACATCCTTTATCCCGTAGAACTTCGCCAGATCCTCATTCAGGAACGTATACTTCGCATTGATGAAATCCGCGATCGGCCGGTTCTCCGCCAGCACGTGCTGAAAGAACATGCTGGTCTCGGTCCGCATCTCGTCTTTCAATTGCGCATTCCACAACGGGAACTTCTGCGGATCGGGCTTGATCGAATCCAGATTCCGAATCTCCAGCCACTGCCCCGCAAAGTTATCGGCAAACGCCGCGGCCTTCTTATCCGTCATCAACCGTTTCACCTGACCGTCCAGCACGGCCTGATCGTGCAGCTTGCCCGCCTCGGCCAGCCCCAGCAACTCATCGTCAGGCATCGAACTCCACAGGAAATAACTCAGCCGCGTGGCTAACTCAACATCGGAAATCCGGTGTATCTTCTCAGGATCGACAGGATTCGGATCGCGCTCAATCCGGAACAGAAACTCCGGCGACACCAGCATCGCCTCAAGCGCCAGCTGAATGCCCTGCTCGGTCGACTGCCCCGAAGCCTTAGCCATCGCCACAAACTTCATCAGCGCCGCAACCTCAGCCTTAGTCACCGGCCGTCGATAAGCATGGTGCGCCAGGTTCTCAACAATCTTCGTCACACAGGCATTGCCCGTAGCCGGATCGCAAATCAGAATCTTCTTACGGCTCGCCTTCTCCACCTTAGCCGGATACGGTCCTACAAAAGTAATCGCCCCAATGTACTTATTCTTCTTATCGCTGTAAGCGTCCTTAGTATCCGTGATCGTCTTAATGAAATCGTCGTTCACAAACTCCGCGCGAAACACATGGTCGCCTTCCGGCAGGTACAACCGCATTTCGCCATCGGAATAAGGATTGAAATAAACCAGCTTCGAAGGCTTAGTCTCAACGTCGATCGAACCCAGCAGCTGCCCATCCATCCGGAAGTTCATCTTCACGGGCTTGGCATCCGCCGTCCGCTCCCCAGGGAATCCGAACCGCACAATATACTCGCCGTCGAAATCCACCCGATGCGAGACTTCCGCCGTTGAAAAATCCAGCCGCCGCAAACCCGCATGCGCCTTGTCGTAAGGAACCTCAATCGGCTTCTTCGGCAGCGGATCCGCCCCCATCGCGCGCGACGCAACCGCCTCGGCCGCGCTCATGTACTTGTCCATCAGGACCGGCGAAATCGTCAGAATATCGGCGATGTTATCGAAACCATATCCCGAATCGTCGGTCGGGAAATCCTTGTCCGCCCTATAATCCACCGCCAGCAAATCCCGAATCGTATTGCGATATTCGTTGCGGTTCAAACGCCGCGCCGTCACGCGCCCCGGATCCGGCTTCACCAGCGCATCGGCCCTATCAAACTCGCCATGCACGAAATCGGTGAGAGCCTTAACTTGCGCCTGCGCCGGACGCGGCACACCCTTCGGCGGCATTTCGCCCGATTCGATTTTCTGAACGATCTTTTCCCAGGAAACCCGATCCTCCGTCACCGTCGCCGCTTCCATGTAAGGCGTCAGGTTCACGCCGCCCGACATCACCGAAGCGTTGTGGCAGCCCGAGCAGGTGTTCTTTAGAATCGGCTTGACGTTCTTGTCGAATCCCGCCGAATCGACTGCGGCGAAGCCGACGCCTGCCGAAAGCAGGGCCAACAACCCGTACTTAAGTACAGGCACAAAGAAAGGGCGTGGGTTCGACAACATGGGGTCTCTGAGAAGGCGTTTACGGGAACTCGTTAAGTTACTGCTGTTGTTGATTATATACCGTTATTGAGCACTAATCCCGCAATCCTGATAGAATGCCTTCGCCATGTTCCGCACCGCTGTCTTTTTCCTCGCCTTGTCAGCATTCGCTCTGGACAAATTCGACGTCGAATACTCCCGCCCCGACGGCAAACCCCTCCTCCTCGACATCCACGTTCCCGACGGTAAAGGCCCTTTCCCCGGAGCCATCGTCGTCCACGGCGGAGGCTTCGACGAAGGCACAAAGAAAAGCCACGTCGGCCCCGTCCTCGAAGTCCTCGCCAAAGCCAATTTCGCCTGGTTCTCCATCGACTACCGCATGGCCCCCGCCTTCCATTTTCCCCAACCCGTCGACGACGTCGATAACGCCATCCGCTGGGTCAAAAAGAACGCCGCCGCCTACAACGTCGACCCCAACAGAATCGCGCTCATCGGTGAATCCGCCGGCGCCTACCTCACCACCTACGCCGCCACCCACGAAACCCCCGAAACCCGCCTCGCCGCCACCGTCGATTTCTACGGTCCCGTCGATTACGCCCAGCAGGCCATACTCCGCCGCGACCATCCTGAACGCTTCGACATGGCCTCCGCCAACCTCCACACTTCTCGCGGAGGTGGCACCCGGTACTTCGGAGTCGAACAACTCGACGCCGCCGGCATCGCGCGCCTGCATGAAATTTCCCCCATCACTGCCGTCCATAAAGGCATGGCGCCCTTCCTCATCTTCCACGGCACCGCCGACAACCAGGTGGCCTACGAAGAGTCCCCCGCCATGTGCGAAGCCATCAGAAAAGTCGGCTCGCACTGTGACCTCATCCCCATCGAAGGCGGAGGCCACGGCATGACGAACTGGGAAAAAGTCGAATCTCAGCAGCGTCAGTGGAAGCCCCAACTCATCGCCTGGTTAACCAAAACTTTGAAGGTGCAATAGCCATGCTCAATCGCAGAACATTCTTCCAGTCCCTCGCGGCAGCCACCGGAGCCACCCTGCTGCGTCCCACTAAAGCCCACGCCCAGCTGCCCAAAATGAAGATCACGCGCGTCCGAGCCTACGCGCCCCCCAATCCCAACCCGCTCTTCAATCAGGCCGATACCGTCGTCACCATCGAGACCGACGCCGGCATCACCGGCATCGGCGAAGGCGGCTTTACGGACACCCTCAGACAATGCGCCGGCCGCCTCATCGGCCAGGACCCGCAGCACATCGAACGCCTCTGGCAGGACATGTCGCGCTCCTTCTTCTATCCGCCCGGCCGCGAAAAAGAAGACGCCCTCGGCGCCCTCGATCTCGCCCTCTGGGACATCCGCGGCAAAACCCTCAAACTTCCCGTGCACGAAATCCTCGGCGGCTCCGTCCGCAATTTCGTCGAATGCTACAACACCGGCGGCCAGGTCCCCGGCGTCACCCCCGGCATGAGCCTGAAAGACCGCGCCGCCGCCACCATCAAAGCCGGCTACCGCGCCTTCCGCATGGATGCCGCCTCGCTCGGCCGCGGCAACGCCGTCTACAACACCCGCGAACGCGTCAACGCTGTCTATGACGATTGCGCGCAGGCCCGCGAAGGCGTCGGCAAAAACGGCGACTTCTGCATCGACTTCCATCAGCGCTTCGACCTCATCGACGCCGTCCGCGCCGCCAACCTCATCGAACCCCTCGCGCCCCTCTTCGTCGAAGACCCCGTCCGCACCGAAGCCTTCGAGCAGGACCTCCCAAGACTCCGCCAGATGGCCAAAGTCCCCATCGCCGCCGGTGAAGAATGGGGCAATCGCTGGGACTTCAATCGCCTCGTCGAAAACCACGACATCGACTACATCCGCGCCACCCTCCCCAACGTCGGCGGCATCACCGAGATGATGAAAATTGCCGCCATCTGCGAAACCCACTTCGTCGGCATCATCCCCCACTTCACCGGGCCCATCGCGAGCGCGGCGCTCGTCAACTGCCTCAGCACCTTCTCCGGCCCCGTGCTCATGGAGTTCAACTACGGAGGCCGCACCATCCCGCACCTCCCCCAATGCTTCGACTTCAAGGAAGGCAAACTCTACCCCAACGAGCGCCCCGGCCTCGGAGTAGAAGTCGACATGTCGCAACTCAAGCTTCTTACCGAGATTAACCAGTACGACACCAACCGGGCCCAAACCTATTTCCGCCCGGACGGTTCGATCACCAACTGGTAGGTGTCAAAATAGCTCTTGATCGAAGCCACCCTGATCGAAGTTATCGGCAATCGCCTCCCGCGGCCCTCCGCCCGCGCCGTAATGTTCGACTTCGACGGCACCGTCGCCCTGGTCCGCGCCGGCTGGATGCCCCTGATGCTCGACATGATGATGGAAACCCTTGCGCCCCTGTCGCGTGACCACGTCAAAACTCGCGCCGAAGCCGAAGACTACGTCGCCCGCTTCACGGGCAAAGACACGGTCCATCAAATGACCGCCTTTGCCGACCACGTGCGCGCGCTCGGCGGCCATCCCCTCTCCCCGGAAAAGTACAAAGCCGACTTCATCGCTTCTCTCGAACACGAACGGTCCGAACGTCTTAGAGCCGTCCGCTCCGGCGAATGCCCCGCCTCAGACCTGCTCGTCCCGGGTGTTCTTGAACTGCTGCAAACCCTGCGCTCCCGCAACATCCGGGTCTACCTCGCCAGCGGCACCGCACACGACGATATCGTCAGCGAATCCCAACTCCTCGGCATCGCCGATCTCTTCGACGGCATCTACGGCTCCGCCCCCGGACGCAAAACCAAACTCGAACTGCTCCAGTGGCTCGTCTCGACCGGCCTCAGCCCCGTTGAAATCCTCACCTTCGGCGACGGCCAGGTCGAAATCGAAGACACCAAGTCCATCGGCGGCATCGCAGTCGGTGTGGCCACCGATGAAGAATCCGGCTGCCTCGAAGTCGACCCAAAAAAACGCGCCTGGCTCATCGCCGCCGGTGCCGATTACATCATCCCCAATTACCTCGATGAAGAAGTCATAAGCCTGGTAACCGGTGACGTGTGAGCCGGCTCGCCATCGATATCGGCGGCACTAAGTTCACCCTCGGCGCCTTCGAAGGCGAACGAATGCTTCGCCGCGAAACCCGCGCCACGGACCGCGCAGGAGGGCGCGAATGGCTGCTCTCCCAACTTGGCCCCCTCATCGCGCAATGGCACAGCGAAGCCCCCTTCGAATCCTGTGGCATCGGCTTCGGAGGTCCCGTAGACTGGCCGCGTCAGATCGTCGTCAAGTCCACCCACGTCGAAGCCTGGGATCATTTCGATCTTCCCGCCTGGGTGCGCCAAATCACCGGCGACATCCCCGTCACGATCGATAATGACGCCAACGTCGGAGCGCTCGGCGAGTACTTTTGTGGCGCTGGCAAGGGATGCTCGCCGCTCTTCTACATGACCGTCTCAACCGGAATCGGAGGCGGCCTCCTCGTCGACGGCCAACTCATCCGCGGAGCCGATTCCTGGGCCGGCGAAATCGGCCACATCAACGTCAGACCCGACGGCCCGCCCTGCCTCTGCGGATCGAACGGCTGTCTCGAACGCATGTGCTGCGGCCTTTGGCTCGAACGCGATTACGGCGCCCCGGCCCGCGAACTCATGCAAAAACCAGCCTTCGTCGAACGCTATGTAGTCGACATGGCCCGAGCCCTCAAAGCCTGCATCATGCTCCTCAATCCCGCCCGCATCGTGATCGGAGGAGGAATCGCCAAAGCCGGCGATGCGCTCTTCCTTCCCCTCCATCTCGAACTCGCCCGCCAAATGCCCCCGTGGTCCCAGGCCCGCGCAGAAGTCGTACCCGCCGCCTTAGGAGACGACAGCGTCCTCTGGGGCTCCCTCAACCTTTGAGGCAGGCGTCAAACCTCCACCAACTCCTTACCCGTCGGCGTCAAAACCTCACACCCATTCCCCGTAACCAGAACCGTATCCTCAATCCGAATCCCGCCCCACCCCTCGACATAAATCCCCGGCTCAACCGTAATCGCCATCCCCGCCTCAAGCTTAGTCTTTTCCTTCCGCCCTACCCGAGGCGCCTCATGAATCTCAAGCCCTAGCCCATGCCCGGTGGAATGCACAAACTCCTTATCGAACCCAAACTTCTTCAAAGTCTCCCGAGTAACCTTATCCACTGCCTTACAACTAACCCCAGCCTTAACCGAATCGATAGCCGCTAACTGCGCCTCAAGCACAGCCTTATAAGACTCCTTATACCTGCCCGAAGCCTTACCTAAATGAACCATACGAGTCATATCGCTCGCATAGCCCTCTCGAAAAGCCCCCATATCGATCAGCAGCATCCCCGGCACGATCTTCCCCCTGCCCGGCTGCGCATGCGGCAGTGCCGCCCGCACCCCCGCCGCCACAATCGTGTCGAACGCCGGCCTCTCCGCCCCCAGCCTCCGGCTCCGGTAATCGATCTCCGCAGCAATATCCGATTCCGTAATCCCCGTCTTGATCCGCTTCAAAGCCGCATCGAACGCCGCCGAATTCAAATCCACCGATTTCCGAATCAGCCCAATCTCAACCTCATCCTTCACCATCCGCAGTTTTTCAACGATCCCCGCCACCGGCTCGAAACTCGCCCGCACCGGCAAACTCTTCGCGAACTCCTGCATCGTCCCCACATCGAGGTGGTCCTTCTCAATCCCGATGCATCGAGCGCCGGACCGGTCGAATTCCCGCACCAAAGCCTTCATCAACTCGCCCTTCGCCACCTTGACCCTGCAATCCACCTGCTGCCCGGCCTGAATCGTATACCGAGGATCCGTATACAAAGTCGCGCGCCCATCGCCAAAGATCAGCATCGCCGAATTGCTGCCCGTGAAACCCGACAGATAACGAACGTTCTCCCGACCGCTCACCATCAGGCAATCGATCTTCCGCTCAGCCGCCGCATCCGACAGCGCTAATGCGGCCCGCCGCCGCCGCTCCCCATGAATTGATAAAGCATGAATCGATAGAACCCTCATCAGTGACAATTCAGAGCGCCGAAAGCAACAGCTTGCCCGCCGTCTTCCGCCCTTCCAGATCCCGATGCGCCTGCGCCGCATCCCCCAGCGCATACTTCTTCTGGATCCTCAGTTCCAGCTTCCCCGAAGCAATCCATCCCAGCACATCCCCCGACCGCCACACCAACTCTTCCCGCGTCAGACAATGATGCGCCAGACTCGGCCGCTGCAGAAACAACGACCCCTTTACATTCAAAATTGCAGGATCGAACGGAGCCACCGCCCCGCTCGACTGCCCAAACAAGACCATCATCCCCCGAGGCCGAAGAATATCCAGACCCTTCAGGAAAGTGCTCGAGCCCACCGAATCGTAAACCACATCCACGCCCTTGCCGTCTGTAAACTTCTTCACCTCCGCGACAAAATCCTCGCGCGTATAAACGATCACCTCGTCCGCGCCCGCCGAACGCGCAATCGCCGCCTTCTCATCCGTGCCCGCCGTGCCGTAAACCGTGGCACCCAGCATCTTCGCCATCTGCACCGCCAGCCGACCCGCGCCGCCCGCCGCCGCATGAATCAAACACTTATCCCCCGGCTTCAAAGGAAACGACGAATGCGTCAGATAATGCGCCGTCATCCCCTGCAGCATCGCCGCCGCAGCCGTATCGAACCCAACGCCCTCCGGAAGCTTCACCAGCTGAGCCGCCGGCACAACCGTATATTCCGCATACGACCCGCGCTGCATTGCATAAGCCACCCGATCGCCCGCCTTCAAGTCCGTAACGCCCGGCCCCACCGCCTCCACCGTGCCCGCCGCCTCATTGCCCGGAGTAAATGGCAGTTCCGCTTTATAGAGCCCAATCCGAAAGTAAACGTCGATAAAATTAACGCCCGAGGCCGCCACGCGAACCAAAGCCTGGCCCGCGCCCGGCACAGGAACCGGAGCCTCCACCAGCTTCATCACATCCGGCCCACCCGTCTCTGCAATCTGAATAATTTTCATAAGTGTTTGTCAGCTCTGAAATGCCCGCCGCAAAGTCCGCCGCGCATGCGCGCTCCCGGCATAAACAAGCAGGTATATCACGGCAAACGGAAATGCCGCCAGCCGCGCAATCGTCCGAGCCGCCCCCGCCCCCGAAAGCCCCGCCCGCACCAGCGCAAACTCCCGCACAGTCGCCTGGTTCTCCCGATGGATCCAGAAATAATCGCCATTCTCGTTAACGATGAAAACTTTCGCCGGAACCCGCAGCGCGATCAGCCATTTCCACTTCGTCATGATCGGCTCGCCCGAACAAATCATCCCTGCAAACGCGTAATCACGCGAACGCAGTTCCCTTATCAGCTGCTTTCGCCGCTCAGGCGTCGTGTATTCGTAAACCCGAAACACCTCCGTATCCGGAGGAAGGCAATCGGGCACACCGCCATAACAAGTCACCAGATCGAACCGGTAATCCCCCGCCCACGTGTTCATCAGCAGCGGTACCGTGCTCTCCATCAACGATCTCGATCCGCTTTCGATAAGCAGGATCCTGGTCCCCTGCGGCTCGGCCCGGCTCAGCCAGTACTTCACTTCTTCGCCGCCGCTCCCACCCGCTTCAAAGCCGCCTTAAGCCCCTCAAGCGACGCATCCAGATCATTGGCCAGCTTCAGTTCCGCCAGCGCCTCATCGTTGCGGCCCAGCTTTTCCAGCGCCAGCCCCAGCTGCAGATGAGCCTCCGCCTCCGTAGCCTGAACCCCGCCCGCCGGCGCCGCCAGATACTTACGCAAAAACTCCGCCGCCAGCTCCAACTGCTCGCCCCGCAACACCGCCCCGCGAGCAATGCTGTAAAGCGGCGCCTGGTTCACGCCATCGATCGCCTCCGCCCGATGCGCCACGTCCAAAGCCTCGGTCCAGCATCCGCACATCGTATAAGCCTGCGCCAGCAAGGCCCACGCATCGGCCCGGGTCGGATCGGTGTGCACCGTCTGGCAAGCCCACATTCGCGCCCGCGTCTGATCCGGCTTGTCTTCGATGTACAACTTCGCCAAAGCCGCCGAAGCATCGAAGAACGTAGGATCCTCCATCGCCGCCTGGCGATACAATCCCTCCGCCTTATCGAAATCCTTCATCTCCGTCGCCAGCCGCCCCTGATAATAGAAACCCATCGTCTTCGGAGCGATCTGCTCGCCAATCTTCTGCGCCTTTGCCTTATCGCCCCCAATCAGAGACGGCGCCGCGTAATAGAACATCATCAGGCCCCACTGCGCATCGGTATTCGAAGCATCCAGCGCGGCCGCCGCGTCGAGTTCCTGCTTCACGCGCTTCGCATATCCCAGTTGCTTCAGCAAACTCGCCTTCTGAGCCAGCCGCCCCGCCACCGCCGCAATCTGCACGTGATAATTCGCGTTCGACTTGTCCTCAGCCAAAGCCGCTTCGGCCAAAGCCATCGCGTCGTCGAGATTCCCCAGCGCCGCCTCCGCCCGCGAAAGCATCCACGCCGATTGAGCATCGTGCGGATGCGCCTGCACCACCGGTTTCAAAACCGCCTCCGCCTCGCGATAATGCCCCGCATCCACCATCGCCGCCGCGCTCAGATGCGAAACCGCATCGGGAGCCACCTCAGGCAAATAGCACTGCCCCAAAACCGTCAAAGGCGCCAGTAAAAAAATTGCAGATCGAAACACTGTCTACAGTTTAGTAGCTCAGGCCCCACCCAAACTCGAACAACGTCTCATACCCCGTATCCCCCCGATGCAGCGTAGTCGACGAAGCCTTCGGCCACGTGAACGAAAGCTTCCCCGTCGGCCGGTATTTCCCAAACAAAACATCCGCCACCCCATCCCCCTCGCTGCCCGGCAGCCACGCTGCCACCACCGCATCCGCCTGCGCCAGCACGTCTTCGATAAACACCGGCCGCCCCGACAAAATCACCGCTATCACCTTCGCCCCACTGCTCTTCAGCCGGGCCACTGTCGCCACATCCTCCGGCGCCAGATGCAGATCCGCCCTGTCTCCCATTCCCTCCGCATAAGGCTTCTCCCCGATCACCGCAATCGCCACCTTCGCATCGCCCACGCCGGCCCCATCGATCGACGAACTCACCCGCGTCTTCGGCGCCACCGCCCGCTGCACAGCCTCCAGCACCGTCGTCCCATCCGTCGGCCTGCCGCTCGCCCCCTGCCAGCGAATCGTCCACCCGCCGCACTGATTCCCCAGATCGTCCGCCGACTTCCCCGCCACATGAATATGCGCCGCGTTCTTCGCCAACGGCAGCGCCTGATTCTCGTTCTTCAGCACCACCAGCGACGCCCGCACGCACTCCCGCGCCACCGCCCTGTGCCCTTCCGAGCCAAACGAATTATGCAAACTCCGATCCGCCAACGGCGACCGCTTTGCATCCATCAAACCCATCGCGAACTTCGTCCTCAGGATCCGCGTCAGCGCATCGTCGATCCGCGCCATCGGCACCGAACCGTCCTGCGCGCACTGCTTCAAAGTTGTGATGAACTCGATGTATTTCCCGGGAATCATCACCATATCCATCCCGGCATTAATCGACCGCGTAATCTGCTGCTTATAATTCCCCGGCAGCTGATCGATGGCCGCATAATCGGAAATCAAAAACCCCTGAAACGCCAACTCGTTTTTCAGGATTCCCGTCATCAGCTTCTCGCTGCCCGAGACCTTCTCCCCGTTCCAACTGCTGTAGGACGGCATAATCGTCCCCGCGCCCGCCTTCACGGTGGTCTCATATCCCGGCAGATGAACGCGCCGCAGCGTGGCTTCATCCACGCGCGTATCGCCCTGGTCGAGCATCTTCGGCTTACTCAAGCCCCACGCCGTCCCGCCATCCCCCACGAAATGCTTCACGCACACCAGCACCGCCAGAGGATTCTCAAGCGACTCCCTCTGCAGCCCCCGCACCGCCGCCTCGCCCAGTACCTTCACCACATCCGGCGACTCGCTGAACCCCTCATAAGTTCTGCCCCACCGGATATCCTGCGGCACCGTAACACACGGCGCGAAAACCCAGTTCGCCCCCGTCGCGCGAACTTCTTCCGAGGTGATCCGCGCCGCCCGCTCCACCAGCACTGCATTCCGAGTGGCGCCCAGCCCGATATTATGCGGGAAAATCGTCGCTCCGATTACGTTGTTATGCCCGTGCACCGCGTCGATTCCATACAGAATAGGAATCTGCAGCCGCGTGCCGATTGCAGTCTTCTGATAGCCGTCGATCATGTCGGTCCACGCCGCAAGACCGTTGCCCGCCCTCGGATCCGAATCGCCGCCGCTCAGCAAAGAACCCAGAAAATAGTTCTTCACGTCGTCAGGCGATTTCAGGAACTCCTGATCGGGCTGCGCCATCTGGCCGAGCTTCTCGTCCAGAGTCATGCCCGCCAGAATCCGGCGCACCTGATCGTCAAAGCTGTTCAAAGGAGCGGCGGCCGCCGCAATAGGAGCTACACTACAGGCAACAAGAAACTCTCGGCGCGAATGCATACGCTTAAGAGTCTAATAGAGTCTAATACTGCAGGGCAGCCTTTAGGCTGCGGAGTGGCTTCAGCCGCGCCAGGCGACCTTGTCGCCCGCCGGGTCTCACTGCAAAAACTAAATTACGTCCACACCCATAGAGCGAGCCGTACCCTTAACCGAACGAATCGCCGCATCCACATCGAAGCAATTCAAATCCGGCATCTTAATCTTCGCAATCTCCTCAACCTGCTGCTGAGTAATCTTGCCGACCTTCGCCTTATGCGGCTCGGGCGAACCCTTCGCAATCCCCACCGCACGCTTGATCAGCACCGGCACCGGCGGCGTCTTCGTAATAAACGTGAACGAACGGTCCGAGAAGATCGAGATCACCACCGGGATGATCAGGCCTTCCTGATCTTTACCCGAAGTCTTCGCATTAAACGCCTTGCAGAACTCCATGATATTGACGCCCTGCGGACCGAGCGCGGTGCCGACGGGCGGCGCCGGCGTCGCTTTTCCGGCCGGGATCTGGAGCTTAACCGAACCTGTTTGTTTCTTCGCCATTTCTCTCTTAATCTATCCTTGAATTGAATTCGTGCCGGAACGGCTAAGCGGTCTTCTCGACCTGCAGGAAGTCCAGCTCCACCGGCGTTGCGCGCCCGAAAATCGTCACCAGCACGCGCAGCGTATTGCGTTCCGAATTGATCTCGTCCACCTTGCCCTGGAAGTTCGCAAAGGGTCCGTCGATGATCCGCACCGGCTCGTTCTTCTCGAACGACATCTTGGGCCGCGGCCTCTCGGCAGCAGTCGTCTGACGGTACAGCATCTTGTTGATCTCGTCCGCGCTCAAAGGCACGGGGGTCTGGCCGCCGCCAACGAAGCCGGTCACCCTCGGCGTATCCTTCACGCGATGCCACAACTCGTCGTTCATGTCCATCTGAACCACGACATAGCCGGGATACAGCAGCCGTTTGCTGGTCACCTTCTTGCCGTTCCGCAACTCGACTACTTCTTCTTCCGGAATCAGAATCTGCCCGATCGATTCGCCGAACCCGAAGGCATCCGCGCGCGTGCGAAGCGATTCGGCAACCTTGCGCTCAAAACCCGAATACGTGTGGATGATGTACCACTGCTTCGTCTCAGGCGGAACCGGCGGAAGCCCTTCTTCTTCGGCGTCGCTCACGGCGGCTTCCTCTTCAGCGGCTTCTACGGCGACTTCCGAAGCCTCGGCCGTCTCTTCCGCGATCTCCGCTTCGTAGGCGTCCGATGCCTCCGCGGCGTCGACTATAATCTCTTCCGCAGACTCGGCAGGCTGGTGCTCTTCCGTCAATTCGGGGATGTTTTCGGTGTCCGGCATTTCGATCTTCTGGTTACTTCGTCAGCGAGTCTAACGTGCGCTGCACGGTCAGATTCACCACTTTATCCACGACCTCAAAGTACGCCGCAAAAGCGAACACGCTCAGGATCACGATCAGCGTGGTCGATTCCACCTGCTTGCGGTTGGGCCATGTGACCCGCCGCATCTCAGAGCGGATATCGGTGAAGTATTCGCGTGTGCTGTCGATCCAGCTCGTTTTCTTTTCGAGTTCGCCTGCCATGGCATTCATATTCGTTTTTTATATGGGAAGTCTGGCAGGGGCGGAGGGATTCGAACCCCCACTCGCGGTTTTGGAGACCGCTGGTCTGCCGTTAAACCTACGCCCCTGCGTGGTGCGAATCCTGTCTTGCGAGGAACCCGCAACAACCAGTTTACCTTACTTGGTTTCCCGGTGCGGCTGATGCTTCCGGCAGTGGTTGCAGAACTTCTTCATTTCCAGACGCGCGGTGGTCGTCTTCTTGTTCTTCGTATTCGTGTAGTTCCGGTTCTTGCATTCCTGACACTGGAACGTAATGATCTCTCTCGCCATACTTATACCTTACCTTGTTTAGTCCAAAATCTCGCTGACCGTGCCCGCGCCGACGGTTCGCCCGCCCTCGCGGATCGCAAATCGCAATCCCTTATCCATGGCGATCGGGGTGATCAGCTCAACCACCAGCTGGACGTTGTCGCCCGGCATCACCATCTCGCTGCCCTCGGGAAGTTCCGCCACGCCCGTCACGTCCGTCGTCCGGAAGTAAAACTGCGGCCGGTATCCCTTGAAGAACGGCGTGTGACGGCCGCCCTCTTCCTTGCTCAGAATATAAACTTCGCCCTTGAATTTCTTATGCGGCTTGATCGAGCCGGGCTTCGCAATCACCTGGCCGCGCTCCACATCGTTCTTATCGATCCCGCGCAGCAAAAGGCCCACATTGTCGCCCGCCATCCCCGAATCGAGCAGCTTCTTGAACATCTCGACGCCCGTGACCACCGTCTTCCGCGTGTCCCGGAAACCGACGATTTCCATTTCCTCGCCGACTTTGCAAACGCCCTGTTCGATACGGCCCGTAACCACCGTGCCGCGGCCCTGAATCGAGAAAATATCTTCAATCGGCATGAGAAACGGCTTATCGATAGCGCGCTCGGGCATCGGAATATACGAGTCGACCGCTTCCATCAGCTCGTCGACCGTCTTCTCCCACTCCGCCTCGCCATTCAGAGCGCCGAGCGCCGAAACGCGAACCACCGGAAGCTCGTCGCCCGGGAACTGGTAGCTCTTCAGCAGTTCGCGAACCTCGAGTTCCACCAGATCGAGCAGTTCCGCATCGTCCACCATATCGACCTTGTTCATTGCCACCACAATGAACGGAACCCCCACCTGCCGTGCGAGAAGAATATGCTCGCGAGTCTGAGGCATCGGCCCGTCGGTCGCCGCCACTACGAGGATCGCGCCATCCATCTGGGCCGCGCCCGTAATCATGTTCTTGATGTAATCGGCGTGCCCGGGACAATCGACGTGAGCGTAATGCCGTTTGGCGGTTTCATACTCGACATGCGAAGCCGCAATCGTGATCCCGCGGGCTTTCTCTTCCGGAGCGTTGTCGATCGAATCGAACGAGCGAAAAGAGACTTTAGGATTGTGCTTCGCCAGCACTTTCGTAATCGCAGCCGTCAGCGTCGTCTTACCGTGATCGATATGCCCGATCGTCCCGATATTGACGTGCGGCTTGCTGCGGTCGAACTTCTCTTTCGCCATGTCGCTTAATCTTTGTTTCCACCGGAGGAAAAACGAAAAAATCTGGAGCCGTTGACCAGGATTGAACTGGTGACCTCGTCCTTACCAAGGACGCGCTCTACCAACTGAGCTACAACGGCCCGTAAAAATTTGGTG
>Ga0302319_10006850_pt1 | contig 22521 bp, 19 predicted proteins | sample Bog_T0_2_FD_203319 | JGI IMG/M metagenome (GOLD analysis project Ga0302319, IMG submission 203319) | Peat permafrost microbial communities from Stordalen Mire near Abisko, Sweden - Bog_T0_2 | ecosystem: Environmental > Terrestrial > Soil > Wetlands > Peat | place: Sweden: Abisko, Stordalen Mire... | reverse complement strand
GACGACCATCGAGATTTTGCAATCGACAGTGAAAGGAGACCATGAGGCGCTGGAGGAGAGCCGGCAGGAAGTGGAGCATGCGTTAGAGCATTTTGGGGCGACGTTGGGATCGATGCGCGGTTATTTAGATGAATCTTCGCAAGAAAGTGAGAAGCTTTCCGATGATATAGATAAAGCGATTCGCGGGCTGCAGTTTCAGGACCGGACGAATCAGCGGATACAACATGTGATTGAGGCTTTGGAAGATATGCAAGCCGCCATGACACCGTATGCAGGAAACAGCGCTAAGGGGGACAGTGAAGCGGTGCGGCAACTGCGCGAGCGGTACACGATGGCAGAAGAGCATTCGGAAGAAGCGGGCAAAGACGTCGTATCCGGGGATATGGAATTTCTTTAAAGAGCGGGCGATATGGGTAAGTCGATTTTGATTGTGGATGATTCGCCGTCGTTGCGGCAGATGGTGGCGATGACGCTGGAAGAGGCCGGTTATGCCGTGATGCAGGGGGCAGACGGGAAGGACGCGCTGGGCAAATTGGGGAGCAAGCGGGTAGATCTGATTATTACGGATTTGAATATGCCCGTGATGGATGGGATTACGTTTATTAAGCAGATACGGACGCGGGCGGAATCAAAGTTTACGCCGATTTTGATGTTGACTACAGAGAGCGCGGCGGAGAAGAAGGCGGAAGGCAAAGCGGCGGGGGCGACGGCTTGGATTGTGAAGCCGTTTGAGAGAGCTAAGTTGTTGCAGGCGGTGGACAGGTTGTTTTTGAAGTAGCGGGCAGTAAGTTGTTGTGAGCACGGCAAGCGCTTGGAAATGCCTGATATACTTGGCTTCCAATACCTCTTTTTCTGACTCTGAGGGGGAATGAAAGAGATTACGCAACTGCTGAACGAGTGGCGGGACGGGAGCCACGAAGCGGAGAACGAGTTATTCCAGGAAGTGATGCCGAAGCTTAGGAGGCTGGCGCATCACTTGATGTTGGGCGAGCGCGCGGGGCAATCGATTCAGGCGACGGAGTTGGTAGATCAGGTCTACCTGGGGATGGTGGCGGCGAAGGATCGGGGCTGGGAAAACCGCGGTCATTTTTTTGCGTTGGCGGCGCGGGCGATGCGGCATCACCTGATTGACCGGGCGCGACGGCCGCATGCCGATCAAGTATCCATCGAAGCATTGCATCATGTACTGCCCGCTCGATCGAGTCAACTGGATTTGGCGGTGACGGTGGACCGGCTGCTAAACGAACTCAATGACGTAAAGCCGGAGTGGTGCCGGGTGGTGGAAGTGAAATATTTTCTGGGATTGACCGACGACGAAGCGGCGGCGATTCTCGGGATGCCGGTAAGGACACTGCAACGCGCGTGGCGAGACGCACGGAAATGGCTATTTGAACGGATGGAGCCCGCGGGTGCCGACCACCAATAGGCCGACCCTGGGATTAGGCGAGACACTCGATAACCAGCGGATTATGAAGCTGGTGGAAGAAGCGTTGCGCCAGCCGGAGAACGAACGGCAACAATACCTCAAGCAAGAGTGTGGCGACAATAAGACTGATTATGAGCAGGCGCTGCATTACGTGGAGTGGGAACAGCGCATGCAAGGGTTCTTACTGGACCCGGTGATCAAGCGCGATGCGGCCGAGGAAATCGACATTGCGGTAGGGGATTTGCTAGAGGAGCGGTTTCGGATTGTGCGGGAGGTGGCGCACGGCGGAATGGGCGTTGTGTATGAGGCGCGGGATGAAAAGCTAGACCGGCGCATTGCGTTGAAGTTTGCGAAGGCGGGGTTCGCCAACGACTTGCCGCCAGAGGTGCGGCATGCGACGGAGGTGAGCCATCCAAACGTTTGCAAGATTTATGAAATCCATACAGCTCGGGTGAAGCAGCAAGTAGTGGACTTCATCACGATGGAGTTCTTGGAAGGCGAAACGCTGGCGGACCGGCTGCGGCGCGGACGACTTCCTTTAGACCAGGCGGTGACCATCGCGCGGCAGTTAGCGGCCGGCGTGGCGGAGGCGCACCACAATGGCGTGATTCACGGCGACATCAAAAGCAACAACGTCGTGCTGACCAAAACGGCGGGCGGGGGGCTGCGGGCGGTGATTACGGATTTCGGATTGGCGCGGATGCAGGGCGCGGCGAAGAAGGGTGTGTGGGGTACGCCGGGATATATGGCGCCGGAACTCTGGATGGGCGAGCCGCCCAGTGTGGCGACCGATTTATATGCGCTGGGCGTGGTGTTTTATGAGATGGCCACGGGCGAGATGCCAGACCGGACGCGCACGCCGATGGCGAAGAGCGAGACACTGAAAGCGACGCCGTTTTTGGAAGTGGCGCGGACGAAGCCGCCGCGCGTGAGTGCGTATTGGGACCGAATTTTGGGTCGGTGTATGGATCCGAATCCAAAGAGGCGGTATCAAACAACGGACTTGTTGGTGAAGGCTTTGGAGCCGGGGCATGCGACGCGGAACACTTTGCTGGGCGTGGCGGCGGCGCTGGCGATTGCGGTGACGGGCTTGATTACCTATTACAGAGCAACGGCACCGGCGGAGACTGTGAAACTGGCGGTTGTTTCTGACGGAACGGCGGCGGCAGTGCCGGATGCGGAGATCGCGCGGCTGGAAGGGACGAAGAAGGTTGGCTTTGTTTTATTGGCGCCAGAGAAGCTGGATCAAGCAACGCATGTGTTAAGGGTGAGTACGACAAAAACTGGTGACACAACAGCGGTGCATGCGGTGTTGAGCGATGTGCAATCGCAATTAGTCATTAAAATTTGGGATGGGGTGTATGAACCGAGGCAGATGCGATATTTGCCGAGAGCCTTGGCAGGAGTGGTGAGCGCTGGATTGCATTTGACTCCGTTGCCGGAGAGCCTGGATGTGAATGGACGGGCGCGGAGCAGTTACTTGGCAGGAGTAAAGGCGCTTCGGCAAGATTGGACATTAGCAGAAGCGTTGAAGGATTTTGAAAAGGCAAATGTCGCGGATCAGGATTCCGCGGTGGTTTGGGCTGGGCTTGCGCAAGCGGAGCTCTGGGGACACCAGGCGTCTGCGGCTAAGGAGGCAGAGAGGCAAGCGGGGTTGCGGTATTTGGATACGGCAATGGGGCACAGGGTAGCTGCGGACTTGGAACAAGCAGAACACAATTATGAAGCGGCTGAGACCGAGCTGTTGCGCGCAGAAGAATTGGAGCCGTCAAACTATGAAAACTACAGGCGTCTAGGTAGGGTTTACGAAAGTAACAATCAATTCGATCAAGCGTTGCGCGCTGAGCGGCGGGCGGTGGAGTTGGAACCAGAGTACTATCGGACACAACTCACTCTGGGCAGTTTGTACCTCGAGCAGGCGAGATATCAGGACGCCGTGGCGCATCTTTCCAAGGCGGTGAAGTTAGCGCCATCGCTAGCTGACGCACGGTTTAAGTTATCGGAGGCGTATGCCGACACCGGACAGTTCGGAAGGGCACTTGAGCAATTGAACGCGTTGCCACATTGGGGAGCGACTGAGCACTTTGAGTTTGCCAATATTCTTATGTACCAGAAGAAAGATGCGGAAGCTATCCCTCATCTGTTATTAGCGAATCAGCTAGCGCCGAGCGTTGCATTCTGGATGCAATTGGAGACGGCTTATCGTAGAGTGGGCCGGTTGGCCGAGGGTAAACAAGCGGTAGAGAGCGGTTTACGGTTGGATGAACACAAGCTAGTGGAAAATCCAAACGACTGCAATACGCGAGCGTTCTTAGGATATTTCAGCGCGCGATTAGGGCAACGGGAGCGGGCGGAATCGGAGACAGCGCAAGCTTTGCGGCTAGGTCCGCATCAATTGGATGTTTTGTGGGTAGCGGTGATGACTTACGAACTACTAGGCAAACGCGAACAGGCACTGGGAGTTCTACAGGCAGCGGCGGTGCCTGAGATGTTGGATGATTTAAAAAGATGGCCGGACCTGGCGGACTTTACCGCCGATTCTCGCTTTAAAGAATTAGCTGCTGCAGCACACGCAGAGAAAAAGGAGACAAGGCAATGAGTAACGCACCAAAGGAAACCGCTACTTCGACGGCGGTGGGAGCGGTCAAACCGTTACCAACTGTGCTAGATCAGGATGGTGGGACTATCGCCGAAACCATTCACCCGCCTAACCCTGGCGGCGATACAACAGGGCAAGCGGAAGGTTTGTTTGCCACGCCCAAAACTATCCATCCACCAAACGGTGGCGATGGCCCGTAAATAGAAAATGGGTAGGCAGCGGACGAGTGATCGTTCGCTGTCTACCCAGAAATAATTTGTTTTAGTTTGCGGCGGAACGGTTGCGGCGAAACTTAGGTTGAAACTCGCCCTTCGGGGAATGTCCCGAAGGGCGTTTGTTTTTTGAGGCACCGCCCGCGCCATAGCTCTTGGGGCCCTGTTTGCGTTGGTGATGCTGAGGCGGATGCACCTCAACGGCCGAAGCAACCGGGATCGGGGTGCTTTCGAAGATCTGCGTCAGGATGGCGGCCGACACTTCTTTGCGTTGCAGAACGACGCGGCATTCGCGTTCGATGCGCTTGATTTCGCCACGTTCCGAACGATTGATAAAGGTGGATGCAGAGCCTTTTTGTCCAGCGCGGCCAGTACGGCCCACACGGTGGACAAAATCGTCAGGCGCCTGCGGAAGATCGAAATTGACCACGTGAGCGACGCTATCCACGTGAATGCCGCGGGCGGCGACGTCGGTGGCGACTAAGACGCGGTAACGATTTTCGCGGAAGCCGGCGAGGGCTTGATTGCGTTGACTTTGAGTGCGGTCACCATGCATGGCGACGGCGCGAATGCCGGAAGCGGACAGGCGTTTGGTTAAGCGGTCTGCACCGTGCTTGGTACGGGTGAAGACGAGGAAGGAACCGTCTTCCAGAGTGAGCATGTGGCGGAGCAGTTCAACCTTGCGGTCGTTATCCACTTCGTAGACGCCGAGATCGACTTGATCAGGCGTTTTGGCGATGGACTTCTGCACGGTGATGCGCACTGGATCTTTGGAAAACTTGTTGATCAGCTTTTCTACTGTCTTATCCATGGTGGCGGAGAAGAACAGGCTCTGGCGATTCTTAGGGAGAACCGAGAGAATTTTTTCGATGGCCGGAGCGAAGCCCATGTCGAGCATGCGGTCGGCTTCATCCAAAACAGAGACGCTGACTTTGCTGAGATCGACCAGGCGACGGCCCATAAAATCTTCGAGGCGGCCGGGGGTTGCAATGACGATTTGGACACCGCGACGGATGGCATTGAGCTGAGTTTGTTCGCTCATGCCGCCGACGACTACCGCACAGCGAAGTTCGGTACCGACTGACATTTTGCTGAAGCTATCAGCGATTTGCAGAGCCAGTTCGCGGGTTGGCGCCAGCACAAGGGCGCGCGGAGTTTGCTTTTCTTTATAGGAAACGGCAGCAGCGTGATGCTTGGGCGCGGCTTCCTTATGATGATGAGCGACGCCTTCGACGGGCGCGATTTCTTTGACCGCGGCGGTTGGCTCTTGATTGCCACCGGCGTTCAGCTTCATGAGAATGGGCAGCAGGAACGCGAGCGTCTTCCCGGTACCCGTTTGCGCAGTTGCGACAACGTCGGCGCCCTTGAGGGCGGGCGGAATAGACTGCGCCTGGACCGGAGTCGGAATTACGTAGCTATTGCGCACGAGGTTGCGATGCAAAAGCGGAGATAGTTCTAGATCAGTAAATTTGTTCATAAATAGGACACAGCCGAAACTGACAGCATGTCCTTTAATGAACGGGATTGTTTAATCGAAAACCGAAACCGTATGGAAACCGCAGGGTGATGGTGTAACGACCACCTCAAGGCAAGGACGAATGCAAACAGAGGGACTTCCGTAGGATACCACAGTAAGGGATAGAAAAAACAAGATTGGGTTGAATTGTTGGAAGAGGGGGAACGCTGTCCCCCTGCTGCTGGTTAGAAAGAGGTGGTTACCGGGATGTTCGTGCTGTTGACGATGCCGCCGGCGGTGGCCGTGACCGTGACGTAACCGTTGCGCACTAATGCTGGTTGGACGGTAAGAGACAGTGCCTGGGTGATGGTTTCTTGCGTTGAAGAGCTGTCGTAAATTTGGATGGTAAATGTAAAGGTGCCCGATTTGGTGGGCGTTCCGGTGATGGTACCGGTGGTGGTGTTGAGAGTCAGGCCGTCGGGTAGGAGGCCGGTATAGTTGCTACCGCTGGTGACGAGTTGATAAGTATAAGGAGACTTTCCGCCACTGCCGACGCAACTGCCGCCAAGGTACGCGTTGCCGATTAATGGCTCGGGCAGATAGCATGTCATGCTGACGGTTCCAGCAGAGCTGCCGCTGCCGCAACTGACGGCGCCGAGTGTGAGGGCTACGAATGCCACGGAAGCCCAGGTGTACGCGGAGCGCAGATTAACGAGGCGATATTTGCGGCTGGCGTAGGCGGCGCTAAACAGTGCGACTGCCACGACCAGCCACGCCAGCGAGTTTGGCGGGAGTTTTGGAAACACGGGCGAGGGGCGATGCGGGGTGAAGATGTGAGCCAGGTTGCCGGTGGTGACAACCAGCGTGGCGCTACCCGGAACACTGAGAGGAGTGTTGGGAATGGAACACGTTACGTTGGCCGTAAGGTTGCTCGAAACGGAGCATGCCAGCGTCACATTACCAGTGAACCCTTTCACAGGCGTGACGCTGACCGAAGTTGTTCCGGAACTGCTGCCGGGAATCGCGAGGGACGCGGGACTTGCGCTCAGTTGAATATCGCTATTCCACTGTTCCACTAGATTGTTAGCGTCGATGGAGCCCCAACCGGTAGCCAAGTCATAACCAACGCCTGCTGAATAACCGAATACTCCGGTGGTGGATGCGGTGGTTGCGGGGCAACCTGGACTGCCACCAGCGCACGCCACTTGATTAGTGCCGCCGGTGATGTCGTGGAAAGCGTTGCCGGAAATGGCAGCCAAGGAATACAGGTTGGTGTTGAGCAGACCGAGGCGCAAACCGCTTTGTTGAACGAGCAGCGCGGCGACCCCGGCAAAAGCCGGTACGGCCGCAGTGGTGCCACCGCTAATAGCGGGGGTAGTGCCAAAGCCAGAGGTGCAACTGCCGTTGTAGCAATAGATGTAGCCGGTGTTTTGAATAGAAGACGCTAAGGCGAGATCGGGCACGTCGCGATGACCGTCGGCCGGCACGCCTACACCAGTTTGCCAAGTGGGTTTCGCGATAAGTGTGCTGACGCCGCCGCCGGTAGTGGCTAGATTGCTGTCGTTCCAGGTTACTTCGGGAATATATGAGGTGGCTGAACCACCGTTAGCGTTATTCGAAGAACTGAAATAAGAAGTGCCGCTGGCCGGACTGAAGGAGGTACCGCCGATAGCGGTGACCCATTGCGAGGATGCGGGGAAATTGACGGCAAGACCTTTTTGGGCGGGCGAGGTGGTGTCGCAGGCGGCGGCGCCAGTGTTGCCGGTGGGTGCAATGACTATGATGCCTTGTGTCACGGCTTGGGCCAGCAGAGAATTCTGGGCGCTGAATTGTGTTGGGGTGAGCGAGGCCTCGCACTCGCCATAGGAAGTGCTGATCACAGGGGCAACGTTGTTATCGATGGCGTATTGAAGCGCATCTTGGACGCCACTCGCGCCGCTGCCAACAACATATAGGACGTTGGCGTTTTTGGCAATGGCACCAGCCCACTCGAGATCGAGGGTGGAGATGGCTTGATCAGCGTTCTTGGTTTGACCGGGATCGGCGTCGCCAGGGACTAGGACAGTAACGGGCGACTTGGCGGCAAGGCCCGCTGCCGTGCGGAATGCAGCGAGATCGGCGGCGGCAACATCACTCTGGCCAACGATCGCAATTGAATAGGTCTGACCACCAAGAGGGCTGCCGTCGAGGCCGGCACTATAAAGAGGTTTGACGTCGTAGATGGTTTCCCAATCGTCGGGCACCAGATAATTAGCGCTGCCGGAGGTGGTGTAGTGAGGTTTTAGAGCCGCCGAACTTAGAGTGGAAACGCCGGGGGCGGTAGGTGCAAAGCTGTGCAGACCGTTAACGCTGTCGACAATGCCCTCGAGAGCCTTGGGCAATTGGGGGTCGGTTGTGTTGGCGAGGTAGGTTACGCCGTTGACGGAATAGTTGTGAATGCTGGTGTGAAACGTAGACTGAGCTTGTGCTACGGTTCCGGTGAAGGCCACAGAGGTGCGGCTGCGCGCCGATTGAATATTTGAGAAACCATTATTTTCAAGCCAGACGGTGACTTTGGCGATATCGGCGCTGTTGAGACCGAAGCGATCGGCATAGGTTTCGGGTGTGAGAAATTTGCGGTATTGGGCCGAGCGGCGATTTTGCTGGGCAGCGATGAGTTGGGTCAGGTCTGACTGCTGCGCCGCAGTGAGTGCGAAGTGCAGAACCATGCGAGGCATGAGTTGCGAGGGTGAGGCCGGACCAGCATCTTGAAGCAAGCCTGAGGCAACCGCGGGTCGCGTGTCGCCCTTCAACACATACGTATTGCTGTCGTCTATATTCGAGCGAAGAAGTTTTTGAGTTTGAGAGGCAACGGCAGAGACCGGAACCAAAACGCAAAAAAGACTCGCAAACACAACGGTCTTAGCCGTAACAACTCTGCTTAGGCGCAAATCCAATTATAGACTCCCATTACTTTTACGCGATTGGGCAGCAGACGGTTTCCGAAGAATATCGGGAAACTGTTATCTGGTGGTGACTCCCTGAGCGTCTTTTGATCATTTTGCCACGCGCGAGTATTGGATATTATCGGGGCAGTTTATGAAGAGACGGGAACTGCTGAAAACAGGGGTCGGGGCGGCACTGACAGCGTGGGCCGCGCCGGTGGGAAAGACAACGCGGCGGACCAATGTGGTGATGTTCATGACGGACGACCATGGGGCGTGGGCGACGGGTGCGTATGGGTGTGCGGAGATGCATACACCCAACATTGACAAGCTGGCAGCGGGCGGTGCGATGTTTACGCGCGCGTATTCGTGCACGCCGGTTTGTTCGCCAAGCCGGATGACGTTTATGACTGGCTCCCTGCCCTCGATTCATGGCGTGCAGGACTGGTTATTGCCGGAAGATAGTTATGGCGGCGGGAGCCAGCGATGGTTGGCGGGGCACCTGACGTATACGGAAATACTGCGCAAGAACGGCTATACGTTGGGCATGTTTGGCAAGTGGCACATGGGGCACGACGATGAGGCGCAGGCCGGTTTTACACAGTGGGCAACGGTTCCTGGGGGCGGCGGGCCTTATGAGGACCAGGAATTTGTACACAACGGCGAACGCAAAAAGATCACTGGATTCAAGACCGATGTAGCGACGGATTTCGCGCTGGAGTTTTTAGAGCAGCAGAAGAATGCGAACGATCCGTTCTATTTGCTGGTGCCGTTTTATGCGCCGCACACGCCTTATGATTACCAACCGGAAGCGGACCGGGCGTGGTTTACGGATTCTTCGTTTGCGTGCTTTCCGGATTTGCCGATGAGCCCGACTGAGAATCCGGGGCTGCGGAATATGTTTGGAAAACGGGAGCCGAAGCTGGCGTATTCAGCGCTGATTGCGGGCGTGGATCGGAATGTGGGCAGGGTGCTGGCGAAGCTTGCAGAGCTGGGAATGCGTGAAGACACGCTGGTGATTTTCACGGCGGATCAAGGGTGGAGCGCGGGGCACCATGGCGTTTGGGGTAAAGGGAATGGCACGATTCCTTTCAATCTTTATGAAGAAGCGATTCAGGTTCCGCTGATTTGGAATCAGCCCGGGAGGATTGCGGCGGGGATGAGGCCGACGCCGATGGTTTCTTCGTATGATTATTTTCCGACGATTTTGGAATATCTGGGCGTGCCGACGCCGGCCGAGGATAAGCGACGGGTGGGACGGAGTTACGCGCAGTTTTTGAAAGGCGAGACGCCGGCTTGGACGAACCGTTTGTATTTTGAGTATGCGCATATGCGCGGGATGCGGACGGAGACGTTGAAATATTTGGAACGCGCGGAAGGGTGGCCGGCAGAGCTTTATGATTTGGAGGCTGATCCGCGGGAGACGCATAATTTGCTGGAGGATGCGGCGTATCAGGATCGGCGGAAATTGCTGCAGAATGAGATGAGGGGATTTTTTCAGAAGGCGGGCGCGCCGCCTTTAGAAGAATGGCGGACGACCACGAAGCAGAAGTTGCCGAGTGAAAGTGCGACGAAAGGACCTGCGTTGAAATGAGCACAGAAGAGAAAGTTTCGGGGCATTACGGGAAAGCCGGACTGGAAGAGCGGATACTGAACGCCGTTGGGAAGTTAGGGAAAGACCCGGCTACTTTGCGGCCGAGCGATTTGGCGGCGATGGATGAGTTTCATGTTGGTGGAGTTGCGTCAACACAAGCGTTAGCGGAGCAGATGGAACTGCGCCCGGGATTGCGGTTATTGGATGTGGGATGCGGGGTGGGCGGTCCAGCGCGTTATTTTGCGGCGGAGCATGTGTGCCGCGTGCTGGGCGTGGATTTAACGGATGAGTTCGTGAAGGTAGCGGACAGTTTGACGAAGATGCTGAAGCTTGAGCATCTGGCGGAGTTTCGCCAAGGGAGCGCGCTGGCGTTACCGAGCGACATTGAGACGTTCGACCGGGCGTACATGATTCATGTGGGGATGAATATCGCGGATAAGGCCGGGGTATTTCGAGAAGTAAAGCGAGTGTTGAAGGCCGGTGGGTTGTTCGCGATTTTTGATGTGATGCGCACGACGGATGGCGAGCTTCGTTATCCGGTGCCGTGGGCGGTGAGTGGCGAGACTTCGTTTGTGGAGGAGCCGGCGGCGTATCGGAAAGCGCTGGAAGATGCTGGGTTCAAGGTAGAGCGCGAGCGGCAGCGGGGCGATTTTGCCATTCAGGTGACGGAACGTTCGATGCAGGACATGGCGAAGAATGGACCGCCAGTGCTGGGCTTGCAATTGTTGATGGGTGAGAAGACGCCAGTGATGGTGGCGAACATTTTGGGGATGATGAAAGAAGGCTTGATTGAGCCGGTGGAGTTGGTGGCGCGGGCTTAGCGAAAGCTGCGATACTTGCGCAGCAATTCGTACATGACGATTGCGCCGGCGCTGGCGACGTTCAAGGAGTGCTTTACGCCCAGCATGGGCAAGCGAACATGGGTGTCGCAGCTCTCTAGAACTTCCGCGGAGATTCCATCAACCTCGTGCCCGAACAGCACGCAGACGGGGAACTGCGGTTGCCAATCAAATAAGTCGACGGCGCGATTGCTGGTCTCGATAGCAGCTAATTCGTAACCCTGCTGACGGAGTTCATTGAGACGCGCGCGCAGATCTGGTACAGATTCCCAGGGGACGCGCTCTTCGGCTCCCAGCGCGGTCTTCGTGATCGCATTCATCGGCGGACGCGCGGTGATGCCGCTCAGCAAAAGGCGTTCGATGCCGGCGCCGTCCGCCGTGCGAAAAAAGGCGCCCACGTTGTACATGCTGCGCACGTTGTCGAGCAGGATACTGACCGGAAGGCGCAGTCCATCATAGGCCGCCGCGCCTCCTGTGGCGCGGTAAGGAACGCGCTCCATGGCTATTTAGAGAGTCCTGCGCGTTTCCATAAATCGTCTACGCGCTTCACTACTTCGGGTGACATTTTGATGACGTCCGGCCAGCGGCGGGTGAACCCTTCGCCTGCGATCTTGCGGGTGGCGTCGACGCCCATCTTTGAGCCGTAATCGGGCAGGCGGCTGGCATGGTCGAGCGAATCTACCGGACCCATGCAGAATTCGATATCGCGTTGAGGATCGATGTTATTTAAGGCTTTCCACGCTACTTCAGAGACGTTCTGTACATCGACGTCTTCATCAACCACCACAATACATTTGCTAAACATGGCTTGGCCCAGACCCCAAATGGCGTGCATCACTTTGCGAGCGTGGCCAGGATACGTTTTACGCACTGAAACTAAGATAAGGTTGTGGAACACGCCTTCTGCCGGCATGCAGATGTCCTTCACCTCTGGCAATTGCGTGCGCATCAGCGGTAAGAAGATGCGCTCAATCGCCTTTCCCATATAAAAATCCTCCATGGGCGGAGGACCCACAATGGTTGCGGGATAAACGGGATTCTTGCGCTGGGTAATGCATTCGATGTGGAAGACGGGGTAGTCGTCATCGAGCGAATAAAAGCCTGTGTGATCGCCAAATGGGCCTTCGCGCCGCAGCTCGCCAAGGTTGACGTAACCTTCTAAAACGATTTCGGCATTGGCCGGGACTTCAATGTCGTTAGTTTCGCACTTGACCATCTCGACAGGCGCGCCTCGCATGAAACCGGCGAAGAGCATCTCATCAATTGATGGCGGCAGCGGCAAGATGGAGGAGTAGAGTGTGACGGGATCACAGCCCAGCGTGACCGCAATCGGCATGCGGGTCTCTTTGCCTTCGGCTTGCAGGCGTCTGAAATGGTCGGCACCCTGTTTGTGCTTCTGCCAATGCATGCCGGTGGTCTGGCCATCGTAGACCTGCATCCGGTACATACCGCAATTTCGTTTGCCGGTGGCGGGATCTTTTGAAAACACCATGGGCAACGTGATGAAACGGCCGCCGTCTTGCGGCCAGCAATGCAGAATGGGATATTCGTCGAGAGAAAACTGGCCGGCCTTTTTGATGATCTCTTTGCACGGCCCTTTGTTGACGATCTTTGGGAACGAGGCGCTGATCTCACTCAGCTTGGGGATCATCTTAAGCTTGTCGAGCAAGCCTTCGGGCTTCTGTAATTCCAGGAAGCCCGCAATGCGCTGGGCGATCTCGTCGACGTCTTTTACGCCGAGCGCAATCTCCATGCGCCGCATGCTGGCAAACGCGTTGATCAACAGAGGCACGCTCGAACCCTTGGGCTTCTCGAATAAAAGCGCGGGCCCATTGGTCTTCACAGAGCGATCGGCGAACTCAGTCACTTCCAAATAGGGGTCCACTTCAAACGGGATACGCTTGAGTTCGCCTTGTTTTTCCAGCGCGCGGATAAAATCTCTAAGGTCGTCTAGGGGCATGAGCTACGTACACCCATTATGATGAGAGGGAATCATGAATGTTAGAACAGCTTTGATCACAGGTGCGAGCAGGGGAATTGGGAAGGCGTGTGCGCTCGCCCTGGCAGGACCGGCATACAAACTGGTACTGGCCGCGCGGGCGCTGGATAAGCTCGAAGAGACCGCGCAATTGACGCGTGCTGCTGGATCAGAAACTTTTGTTGTTGAAATGGATCTGGCGAATAGCGACTCGATTGCTGCTGCTATCGAAAAGGCCGCCAAGGAATTCGCGCCCATTGACATTTTAGTGAATAACGCGGGCGTGACCAAAGATGGCTTAGCTGTGCGCATGAAGAAGGCTGATTGGGAAACGGTCATCAATACGAACTTGAGTGGTTCGTTCTACGCCACTCAGAAAGTTCTACATGGAATGATGCGTGAGCGCTGGGGACGGATCGTAAACATTTCTTCGGTGGTGGGTGAGAAAGGTAATCCTGGCCAAGCGAACTATGTGGCCTCGAAGGCTGGCTTGATTGGTTTGACGAAGTCGCTCGCCATGGAACTGGGAAGCCGCAATATCACCGTGAACGCTGTGGCGCCGGGCTTTATCGCGACGGATATGACTCACGTTTTATCGGAAGAGTTGAAGCAGCGCATGATTGACGAGACACCTTTGAAGCGCATGGGCACGCCGGAAGACATTGCGGCGGCGGTGAAGTTTCTAGTGAGTGAAGAGGCGAGTTTTATTACCGGTCACGTTCTGGACGTGAACGGCGGGATTTACATGTAATGGCAGCTAGCAGAGACAGCAAATTCAAAATCGGCCTGGTGCAGACCAAGTGTTCGACTGATCCGGAAGCCAACTTGCAGCGCGCGATTATGGGCATTCGCGAGGCGGCTGGCAAAGGAGCGGAGATCATTTGCTTGCAGGAGCTTTTTCGCAGCCAGTATTTCTGTCGCGAAGAAAATGCCGAGCTTTTTAACTTGGCGGAAAGTATTCCTGGCCCGTCAACTGAAGTTATCGGGTCCGTCGCGAAAAGTTTGGGCGTTACGGTTGTGGCATCGCTTTTCGAAAAACGCGCGCATGGTTTGTATCACAACACTGCAGCCATTATTGATGCGGACGGTTCGCTGCTTGGCACGTATCGCAAGATGCACATCCCGGATGATCCGCTCTTCTATGAGAAGTTTTATTTCACGCCGGGCGACCTTGGTTTTTTGAATTTTGAAACACGCTTTTCGCGCATCGGAGTGTTGGTCTGTTGGGACCAGTGGTATCCGGAAGGGGCGCGCCTGACGGCCCTACAAGGAGCCAACGTTTTGTTTTATCCAACTGCTATTGGTTGGCATCCAGCAGAGAAGGCACAGTACGGCGAGGCGCAACTCGATGCTTGGCGGACTGTGCAGCGCGCGCATGCAATTTCGAACGGTATCTATGTGGCCGCTGTGAACCGCACTGGTTATGAAGGTACGCCGGAAAGTGGATTAGAATTCTGGGGCAATTCATTTGTCTCCGATCCCTTTGGCCGGGTAATCGCTCAAGCGTCAACCACTGAAGAAGAAGTTCTCATTACCGAATGCGACCCGAAGCAGATGGACGAAGTCCGGCGCAATTGGCCGTTCTTCCGCGACCGGCGCATTGACGCGTATGCACCCATTACAAAGCGTTGGCTTGCCTAAGGCAATCTTACAAGGCATGAAAAAATCCAGCTTCCGCATGCCCGCTGAGTGGGAACCACACCACGCGACGTGGCTTGCCTGGCCGCACGAAACCACTGATTGGCCTGGCAAATTCGCGCCGATCCCTTGGGTTTATGGCGAAATTGTGCGCCATCTTTCGAGCGTTGAAAAAGTGAGAATCCTCATCGCCGATAGAGATGCTGAACAAAAGGCTCACAAGATTCTTATCAAATGCGGTGTGCAGATGGGGGCAGTCGAGTTCTTTCACGCCGCGACAGATCGTAGTTGGACTCGTGACTATTGCCCTATCTTTGTGCAAGGTTCGAGGAAGGCGAAGACCATGCTGAATTGGCGGTTCAATGGTTGGGCCAAGTATGCGAACAGCAAGAATGATGATGCAGTGACTGGTAAGCTGGCGCCTAAATTAAAGCTGCCGCTGGTGACGCCGGAGTTTAGCGGTGAACGTATCGTTCTGGAAGGCGGAAGCATTGATGTGAATGGCGTAGGCGCGATTCTCACAACTGAGGAGTGCTTGCTAAGCCCCACTCAAGCCCGCAATCCCGAGATGAGCCGCGCCGATATTGAAGCGGTTTTTCATCAATACTTAGGAGTTGATCAAACGCTCTGGCTGAAGAACGGTATCGCCGGCGATGATACACATGGCCATGTTGACGATCTTGCCCGGTTTACCGATGCGCACACGATCGTCATCGCCAGCGAAGATAACAAAGACGACGCAAACTATGAGCCGTTGAAAGAGAATCTTGCTCTTTTGCGGAAATTACCGTTCCGTGTTGAAAAGCTTCCGATGCCTGAACCGGTTGTGTTCAACGGACAACGACTTCCCGCCAGTTATGCAAATTTCTACATCGCGAACGGCTTGGTTCTCATGCCCACTTTCAACGATGCCAATGATCGCGTTGCGCTGAACAAATTGGCGCAATTATTTTCCGGCCGCAAGATTGTCGGAATTGCCGCTAGCGATCTGGTTCTCGGCCTCGGCACTTTGCATTGCATGACTCAGCAAGAGCCTGCGTAAAAGCATGATTTGGACTGTAGCTGCGTCGCTGTCGCTGCTGATCTGGCTTTATCTTGTCTTTGCGCACGGCCGATTTTGGCGTCTCCGGCAGCCGCCTGCGTCGAACCTGCGAGCCGAACGGCGCGTGGTTGCGGTCATTCCCGCGCGGAACGAAGCGGATGTGATTGCCGAGTCGCTAAAATCGCTTTTCACGCAATACTTCCTGGCGCCGCTCCACATCGTGCTGGTTGATGACAATAGCAGCGATGGTACCGCTGACGTGGCGCGCAAGCTGGCTCGCGAGATGGGCCGCAACAAAGATCTCACGATTCTGGCCGGTGCTCCGCTGCCCAGCGGCTGGACGGGCAAACTTTGGGCCGTCAAACAGGGGACCGATGAAGCTTTGAAACATCAGCCTGAATATCTGCTTTTCACTGATGCCGATATCCATCACGACGGCCGAAACGTCGCCGATCTCATCGCCAAGGCGGAAGCCGACGATCTGGATTTAACGTCGTATATGGTGCGCCTATGCACGCAGACGTTAGCGGAAAAAACCCTGATCCCAGCGTTCGTATACTTCTTCCTGCAGCTTTATCCGCCAGCCTGGGTGGCCGATCCAAAGACAGCGATCGCGGGTGCGGCCGGTGGCTGCATTTTGATCCGCCCATCGGCCTTGACCCGCATCGGCGGACATGCCGCCATTCACGGTGAGATTATCGATGATTGCGCGCTGGCTCAGGCAGTAAAATCCACCGGCGGCAAGATATGGCTGGGGCTCACGCCCAGCACGTTCAGCATCCGCCCTTACGCGGGTTTTTCGGAAATCGGCCGCATGATCTCGCGATCTGCTTTCAATCAACTGAAGCACTCGGTTTGGTTGTTGATCGCAACCTTGCTGGGATTGGCCGTCACTTATCTTGTGCCGCTTATCGCGCTTTTCAGCGGAAACAAAACAGCAGCAGGATGTGGCTTGGCCGCGTGGTTTCTCATGAGCCTGAGCTACGCGCCGATGATCCGCTTTTATCGCCTACCTTTGTTCTACGCTTTTGCTCTGCCCTTCATCGCCATCTTCTACGCGGGAGCGACTCTGCACTCCGCGTTGCAATACTGGCGAGGCAGAGGCGGTGTCTGGAAGGGCCGTGCGCAAGATATTTAGCTGTTTCGCAACAGAACTTTCAACACGCCGCGTTCGGCAGCTTTCGAAAATGCCGCTGGCGCTTCACTTAGCGGATATTCCGCGGCCAACATCGCAGCGGTATCAATTTTCCCTTCGCTGAGTAACTTGAGCGCGGGTTCAAACAAGCCACAGCGCGAGCCCACCAACGTAATCTCATTTACAATAACGGGCGCCATATCGATCCGCACTTCTTCGTGCACGGTCGATTTCATCACGACCGTTCCACGCGGCGTCACCATGCTAACCGCTTGCCGTAAACCATCGGCCGAACCGGTGGAATCTACCACAACAGGAAAACGCTCCGACGAAGAACCAACGGCCGCACCGGCACGCTGCGCAATTTGTAACTTCTCCGCATGCCGTCCGAAGACACTCACGCGCGCTCCATGGGCAAGCAGTGTTTGGGCAATCAGCAATCCAAGTTTACCGTCACCCAGTACAGCTACCGCAGAGCCCTTCGGTATGTTCAGCTGTTCGAGAATTTCGCACGCGGCCGCCAATGGTTCCACAAACACCGCTTGTTCATCTGTGACGTGGTCTGGCACTACACGCAGATTCGCTTCGGGCAGCGTTAAGAACTCCGCAAAGGCACCTGGATGCTTCACGATGCCCAGCACAGAGCGCGCTTCGCAATGGCGGCCTAAACCACTGGTGCAGAACGCGCAGTGCCCACAAGCTAAATTGATTTCGCCAACAACTCGCTGGCCCACGAGAAAAGAAGAATCGGCCGCCACCACTTGCCCCACGAACTCATGGCCTGGAATGCCCGAAAACCCGTAGTAGCCGCGCAACAATTCGAGGTCGGTGTTGCAGATGCCGGCCACCCGCAAATTAACTAATGCGAAGCCAGACGGGCGCTGAGGAACGTCCACCTGGCGCGTTGAAATCTTCTTGGATTCAATAAAGACGGCAAGCATACCGTCTAACTATAGTCCGAGCGAATGTTCACCAGCGGTTTTTACTGCCGCCGAAATCGCGCTGGCCGCCCCGATTGCCGCCGCCCGCATTCCCGCCGGCACCACCGCCATGAGTGCGCTCACGTTTCTCCGGCGGACGCGCTTCATTCACCACCAATGCCCGGCCCATCATCGCTCGGCCATTACAGGCTTGCACGGCTTGATTGCCTAGATTGTCATCGTTGATTTCCACGAAGCCGAATCCCCTGGCCTCTCCGCTAAATCGGTCACGCAAGATGTTCACGGTATCAACGTGAACGCCCGCCTCTTCAAAAAACGCCTGTATGTCGGCCTCGGTCGCTTTGTAGGGCAGGTTACCTACGAAGAGCTTCATCTCTCAATACACTCCTAAAACTATACGTTCGGAAACTGTGAACCGTCATTCCAGTGCGGACTAAACGCAGAAATCCAAACATCTTAACTACTTTTCGTATGGTCCCACAAAAAATGAATGATGGCGACACTAGCGTAATTTTGCGAGGCTGGCACCGGAATGTGAGCTAGCAATTCACAATGCGTCAATGGGTACAAATACTGGTTCCAATCGAAAAATTCTGCAGAGTATAATGAGCGGAATGCCTGGGAGTTTCACTACGTTTCATATGCCACCTCGGTCGTCAACGCCCTGTCGTCTCAAGAACGGCTCCTTGCGAAAGTTGCCGGGTCGGATAATAGGTAGTGCTTGATTTAAAGAATCGGCAGCACCCGCTGAATCTTCCCTCGCCTTTCACCGTTGTCGTGATCGCACCGTTGCGGGATGATTGGGCGTCTGCGGCCGAACTCATTCGGCGGATAGACCAAACCGTTTCACAGAATCTGGCTGCCCTTCAGGTGCTATTGGTGGATGACGGTTCTCTTTTGCCATCAAACGCCGAAGACTTCAGCGGTCCGCATTCAGCTGTAACGAAGGTTTCAATTCTTCGCCTAAGGCGTAATCTCGGTCACCAGCGTGCCATCGCGATCGGACTCTCGTACGTCCAACAAAATATTCCATGCGATGCCGTCCTTGTGATGGATGCTGATGGCGAGGATACAGCAGAGGGCGTTGCGCAATTGTCGAAAGCTTTCGCTGATCTCAATGGCAGCAAGGCGGTCTTCGCCGAACGAACGCGCCGGTCAGAGTCCTTGTCCTTTCGTGTCTTTTACAAAGTCTATAAATTCCTGCATTTTTGCCTTACGGGCAACAGAGTAAGAGTTGGAAATTTCAGCATTCTCCCGGCCTCCCATTTGAATCCCCTTATTGTGATGAGCGAACTGTGGAACCACTACGCCGCCGCTGTGTTCAGGAGCAGCCTGCCCCTGACAATGATTCCCATTCCGCGTGGGACACGCATAGCCGGTGCTTCAAGAATGAATTTTGTCGCTTTAGTTACGCACGGCTTGAGCGCCATTTCCGTGTTCGCCGATGTTGTGGGTGTGCGACTCCTCATTCTCTGCTTGCTGGGTTCGTTTCTTGCAATGATCTGCATTCTATCCGTGGTGGCCGTTAAATTTTTCACGCATAGCGCAATACCGGGCTGGGCTACTTATGCGAGCGGCACGCTAGTCATTATCCTGATTCAAATCTTAACCATCGCCACAAGCTTTACCTTTTTCATGCTTTCGAACAGGGCAAACTTAGGCTTCGTGCCGATTCGTGATTACTCGTTTTTCGCAGAATCGACCACAGTCCTTTATCCAGCGGCGCCAAGGGAGCAAGCGGGACAATGAGCGATTTCAAATATGTTGGTTCCGAGCTTGAACTGTTCTCGGATGTATGGAATTGGAAGAACTACTGGTCAAGCCAGATCCGGCCTTATTTAAAGGGAGACATTCTCGAGGTGGGCGCCGGCATCGGTTCAAATACCCGCTTGCTTGATACGGGCGGAACCGGCCGTTGGGTCTGCTTGGAACCCGACCCAGAACTCACCGGTCAATTATCAAATACCCTGGCCAGCCACTCAATGGCACGCAATTACGAAATCATTTGTGGAACTTTGGAATCCTTGCCAGGCCAGTTGTTTGACACCATCATTTATATTGATGTCCTGGAGCACATTGAACATGATGCCGAGGAAATGAAAAACGCGGCGTCTCACCTCCGGCCAGGCGGACATCTGATTGTTCTTTCGCCGGCGCACCAGGCGTTTTTTTCACCGTTCGATACGGCTATTGGGCATTTCCGCCGCTACAACCGGACCACGTTACTAGCGGCGGCGCCCGCCAACGTTCAACTTGAGCGCATGCGTTATTTGGATTGCGCCGGCATGATATTGTCCGCGTCCAATATGTTGCTCCTCAAACAATCGATGCCTACCAAAGGGCAACTTGGAATCTGGGATCGGTATGTCGTTCCGGTTTCGCGCGTTTTTGATCGAGTCTTTAACTATTCTCTTGGTAAGACCATCATCGGCATTTGGAAATTATGAACGACGAATCGCGCCGTCCGGCGTTCACCCGCGTGCTGGTGGCACTTCTGTTATGCGGCGCGCTCGCCATTCTGATTGATACTGTTCTTGGGCTTAAGTCTTTCCGGGATGTGGCTTATCCGGATAGCGCCACACTTCTTAGGATCGGAGATGTCGTGCGCGATGGCCACGTATATCCTGACAGCGTTAATAAGCCGCCCTACTATCTGAGCCTTTACGGTCCCCTTTTCTATCTCGTTTTGGCTATACCGTTTCGTGTCGCGCAGATGTTTGGGGCCGATATAGTTCTTGTCGAGCGCTTGACTGTTCTGGCTTTTTTTTGCACTAGCATCGTTTTGGTCTTCTTCATCAGCCGCAAGATTTCCAGTTCAACGCGGGCCGCTTGGTTCTCTGTCTTGTTCGTCTTGTCGCCTTATGTGATTGGCTCCTGGACCACGCAAATCAGATCTGATTTTCTAGGTTTGACTCTCGTTCTTTCGGGCTTCTACTGCTTCCTGCTTCTGCAGGATCGCCCCTATGCCTGCGTTCTTTCCGCCATTCCCTCTGGACTTGCGCCGTTGTCAAAACAGACCTTCATCGCATTGCCTATCGTCATCGTCAGCTGGCTCATCTTGCGGCGACGCTACAAAGAAGCCTTTTGTTGGGGGGCGGCTTTTGCGCTGGTTGCCGGTGGCGGATTTGCGGTTATTTGGATGCATGATCCATTTATGCGCGAACATCTGGCTGTCTTAGGCCACCCGCTTCTGGAATTCCGCGGCGCTTTTCGCCTCGCATCAGATGCTGTGTCGCAACCGATGATCCCATTTGCCATCGTCGGAGCCTTGCTGCTTTTCTGGAAGCGCACGTCAGAAGAATTATTGCTGCCTTTCTACTGGCTGGCTGCTTTGCTTATTGGTTGCGCCACAGTTCCGCAAGTGGGAGGGGGCCTGAACTATTTTTGGGAATCGCTGTGGATCTCGGCAATCCTCGCGGGACCAGCTGTATTGGAACTCGAGCGCATAGCCGGCCAAACAGCGCGGCCCTACAGGGTTTTAGTCTACATACTGCTGGTAGGTTGGTTCGCTCCGCTCTTACATTTGGAATTGTGGGATTTTCAAAAAGACTACCAGGATGTCAAAGCTTACCAAGCCCGCAAGGCTGATTTTCAACGGTTCGCATCGTTTGTCAAAGGACATCGGTTTTTATCCACTTATCCCGATTTGACCGTGCTTAGCACTAACCCGGAGTTACCAGATCCGGGGTTGAATACAATCTTGGAAATAGGCGGCCATTGGAGCTATCGTCCAGTCATCACTCAACTTGACGATCGTGTCTTTGAATTCGCTGTCATCACGCCTAGCCTGAATGAAACTTTCCGCGGCGTTCACTTCTGGGACGCGGGCATGGTTCAATCCCTCCACGCGCAGTACCGATTGGCTTGTGTGTTCCAGGATATGGATGTGTGGCTACCGATCGAAGATACTGCTAGATTGCTACCGCGCTTTGAGGACATCGGTTGTAAACCCGCAGACTCATCTCCCGGCAGCCCCCATGCGATTGCCGCGCCCCAGTAAGCCCTACCTCGGCGTAATCAACCCACCCAAGCGGTCCTGCTGCGAGGCCGCGTACCTGGGAAACCGGGTCGCATAAGCTTCTAGATATTTCAAGCCCGACCCTGTGTTATAAATGACAATCCGCTCATTGCTCTTCAGAAATCCCGTTTTCAGCAGTTGCTTCACTGCCGCCACGCACGCCCCACCTTCCGGCGCAGCAAAAATGCCTTCGCGTTCTGCTAACAAAACACCGGCGTCCAACATGTCTTCATCACTGATCGATAGCGCTGTCCCGCCACTCTCACGAACAGCTTCCAGCACCAGAAAATCACCCAAAGCTTTGGGCACTCTCAAACCGCTGGCCACGGTATGCGCGTTTTCAAAAAACTGACTCGCCGGCGTATTCTGCTGAAACGCCCGCGTAATAGGTTCGCACCCAAGCGCTTGCACCGAAATCATCTTCGGGCGCTTCTTGCCAATCCAGCCCAGTTCCTCCAACTCAGCAAAGGCCTTCCACATCCCGATCAAACCAACGCCGCCGCCACATGGGTACAAAATCACATCGGGTACTTCCCAGTTGAACTGTTCGGCCACCTCGTACCCCATGGTCTTCTTGCCTTCGATCCGGTAGGGCTCTTTCAGCGTGCTCACTTCAAACCAGCCCTCAGCGGCCTTGCGCTCACCGACAATGCGACCGCAATCGCTAATTAATCCGTCCACCAGTGTTACCTGCGCGCCGAATGCTTTGCACTCAATGA
>Ga0302319_10006849_pt1 | contig 22526 bp, 17 predicted proteins | sample Bog_T0_2_FD_203319 | JGI IMG/M metagenome (GOLD analysis project Ga0302319, IMG submission 203319) | Peat permafrost microbial communities from Stordalen Mire near Abisko, Sweden - Bog_T0_2 | ecosystem: Environmental > Terrestrial > Soil > Wetlands > Peat | place: Sweden: Abisko, Stordalen Mire... | reverse complement strand
ATCCACAGAGGGCGTCTGGCTGGCTCCGCTAAGCGTATTGCTGGTGCCGTAAAGGAACCAGTAGTGAGTATCGGTGCCGTTGGGATTGATCATTCCCGCCAGCGTGGCCGAGTTCGCCGTAATCGCGCCGGCCGCTCCGGTGGCCGCTGCAGGCGCCGGTGCGGCTGTAACGATGACGGAGCTCGAACCCGTCGAGTTGGTGTAAATGGCGGACCCGGCAAGGTCCGGCGTGTACAGGGCCTCAATGCTATCTGTCCCGGCGGTCAGCGAACCGGCAGGAATGCCGATCGTCGCGCTGCCGCTTGATAGCGTGGCAGGCGCAGAGCCAAAGCTGCCGATGGTCAGAGCTACCGTCCCGGTGGCCGTCGAGTTACTGGTTCCTCCGCCCACAGCAACAGTCACTGTCAACGGCTGCGCCGTGGAAATGGTGGATGCGGAGGGGGTCACCGTCATCGTCGTCGGGTTGACTCCCGTGCCCGTGAGGGCAATGGTTTGCGGGGATCCTGTAGCGTTGTCAGCGATGGTAACGGCCGCAGTCAGCGGACCCACGGCCGCCGGCGTGAAGTGCCCATAGATCAGGCAGCTGGCCGCGGCAGGCAGAGTCGATCCGCAGGTGTTCTGGAACTCGAATGAAGAAGCGTCGGCGCCGGTAACACGAATGCTTGTTATCGACATAACCGCACCGCCGGTATTGGTCAAGGTCACCTGATCCAACGAGTTCGTCGACCCAACCTGCTGGTAGCCGAACGATATGCTGGGGGCCGAAAGCGATGCCACGGGAGGAAAGCCACCGCTTAGCTGAATGCTTTGATTGGCATAGACCGGAGAGGCCGCGTTCAGGTTGTTGTCTGTGAGCATCAGCGTGCCGGAGATGCTCCCGGCCGAAGCAGGCTTGAAGCTGACGGGCAACAGGCAGGATGCGCCCGCGGCAAGAATGCCCGGGGCAGACGAGCCAGACATCACTAGAGGACAGGCCGAGGCTCCGCTGCTATCGAGTGTGAAGCTCGCCGAGATGTTCGGATCGTTGCCGGTACTCGGAATCGGGAATGTCAACGGCCCGTTGCCGATGTTCTCGACCTGCACCGGCTGTGGACTATCGCTGCTGATTGACCCGACAGAGGTGACGGCAAAGCTTAATGCGGGGGGCTGCGAGCTCTGCACCTCCACAACGCGGTTGTTGTTGGAATCGGCGATATACAAATCGCCCGCGGCGTCCAGCGCAATGTTGATGGGGGCATCCAAACCCTGGCCTTGCGTCGTGGTGTTGATGACAACCGGCGCGCCGCCGCCGGCCGGTACCTCCACCACGCGGTTGTTGCCGGCGTCCGCGATGAACAGATCGCCCGCGGCGTCCACCGCCACGCCGTAGGGTTGATTCAAACCCACGCCATCCACCGTGGGATCGATGGCAATGGGCGCGCCGCCGCCGGCCGGCACCTCGACGATGCGGTTGTTGAATTTATCCCCGATGAAAATATCCCCAGCGCTGTCCAATGCCAGGGTGACGGGAAAATCGAATGCCTTCCCGTTGACCGTGGGGTCGATGGCCGTAAGCGCGCCACCGTTGGCCGGAACCTCCACCACGATGCCCACGTCGACATTCGCAACGAACAGATCGCCGGCTGAGTCGACCGCCAGGCCGCATGGATAGTCCAGCGCCTCTCCATTCACCGTGGGGTCGAAGGCGGTGGGCGCGCCATTGCCGGCCGGAACCTCCGCTACCTGGTTGCCCTCCAGTTCCGTGATGTACAGATTGCCCGCGCCATCCACCACCACGCCCGCCGGATCAATCAACCCTTCCCCATACTGCCCAAACACCGCCGGGTCGAAGGCAGTGGCCGCGCCGCCGTTTGCCGGAACCACCACCACGCGGTCGTTTTCATAGTCCGCGATATACAGATTCCCCGCTCCATCCAAAGCCACGCCAGAGGGCCGGCCCAGGTTTTCTCCATCTACGATGGGGTTGATAACAATCGGCGTTTTCAGGCCATACGCTATCTGCGGCCCCAAGCCCACGCCAGCGACGAAGCTGGTTGCGATCACAACTCCCGATCCATCCTTCAGCAACGCCGCCCCATAGCGCGCCCCGGCATACGCCGGTTTGAAAGAGACCTCCACGGTGCAGGTTTGGCCGGCACTATAGCTGGCTCCGGCAGCGCAGGTTCCTTTACCGGCGTTGGTAAAGTCCAGCCCCGTCGCTCCCTGCGTCACCACGGAAATCGAGCCCAGCGTCATTGCGCTCGGGATGGTGAGGGTGACCGTGGATGCAGCGCTCGTGCCCACCTTGACCGATCCGAAGTTCGTCTGCGCCGTGGCCGTTGCCGAGGCGACCGTCAGGCATGCAAGGGCGAGGAGAACCGGTAATTGAGAGAGCTTACCCATTGCGCGAGTTCTCCATTGATGTCTTCCTCTGCCCGTGGACTGCGACGAGCCTTCTAGCCCCGCCCACGCCGAGACGGTTAAAGCGAATCCAGAATAACTCTACCCGAAACCACAGCTTTCTAGTCGACGCGACCGACAGCGAGCGGCGACCTGGCACAGAATTCTTCAGGGCAAACCAACTCTGGATTCGCTCTGGGGGAGAGAAGAAGCGATCGGAGTTGGCCGAGCAGTTTAACGTGCATGCCAGCCGGATCGCGCAGTGGAAGAGCCAGTTGCTGGAGGGCGGCTTCGATTCCGCCAGGAAGAATCTCTTGCCGGCCCCAACAATTTCCCGCGCCCTAGTAAAAAGGTGGCTTGAATCGGTTAACACGAGATCGCGCAGTTCTAACCGCAGGTCCGGCAGCGGTTCAAAGAACCTGAATCTCCGAAACCTAGGGCTCGCTCTCGATCTTAATTGTCACTCCGCCCACGGGAAGGGCAACCTGTCGCGTTACCCGTACGGTGCTGGAAAGCTCGATCGTCTCGGAGAGGATGGTCTGGCCATTTCGTGAAGCGCTCACAATAACTTGCTGGGTTGCGAAGTTTTCGGTGACAAAACCGATCCCCCCGGGCTGAGGGGGGGGTGGATGCGGCACAGGGATATCGCCGTTCCAGGTCACGGTGCCCCCGCCAAGAATTGCGAGATCGATCTTCAACTGAATCGGACCGCTGTCTAAAGGGCTGGGAGCGGGCTCTTTGGTTGGCGTGCTGAATGTCGTCCAAACCGTAAACTTGTTTGCCATGTGAATCCTCCTCTTACCGGGCGCGTCGAATGAGCAGCACATCCGATGCCGCTATCCCTCGAACCATTACCAAGTCGCGTGAATCCGCCGACCAGTCAAATGAGAATATCTTATCCTGCTTGAGGTGGGTCAGAGGCTCTTCGGCTCCAGTTGCAATTGAAATCTTCCAAATGTTCGACACCCCATTTTCTTCTCGCAGGTAGGTGAGTGCGGTTCCGTCCGGCGACCACTTTACCGGCAGATCGGCAGGTATCGCCGGGTATCTCTTGATGATTTTCAAGGTACTCAGATCAACGATTACCACTTGCCAACGCATTTCCGATGAGTGGTCCATGATTTTGCAAAGCATGAGTTTCCCGTTTCGAGATACGGCCGGGGAACGAGCCTCGACGCTCAACAATTGCGACGGAACCTCGCCTCTCCGGCTCATTCTGAGGAGATGAAAATTACCACCGGATCGAGTTCCAAACAGAATTGACTCATCCGGCGCGAAGGAGGACTCGCTCCAAAAGATACCTTCGCCTCGCGTAAGTTCCCGCAGACCGTTCCCGTTCCTATCCATCGTCCAGATAGTCCAACCACCGGCGCGGTTGCTCGTGAAGGTAATTGTGCCCAGAGTGGGCGAAACGCTTGGATTTGTATCAACGAACTTTCCCTGCGTGAGTTGTTGGGCTGCGCCGTCGCGCCCAAGCCTCCAAAGGTTTTCTTGCCGGCCTTCCTGGATACTTGCGATCATTGTGCCGTCTGGAGACCAGGCGATTTGATCGAAGTGCCCCGCAGGCGAGGAAATCCGTTGCGCGGAGGAAGGCGCGTGTGCGGACGCGATCCACACGGAAGAAAGTCGGTCTTGCTGCACCGTCACGATGTCGCTTCCCGCACTCTGAGCATGCTCGTAGCTGGCCAGATCGGAGGTGATTGCGCTCCAAGTTCCGTCCGCCATCGAAAACCGGATCAACTCGAGTGATTCGACCCCGGGCATCACGGCTGGAAAAACGAGAGTTCGACCGTCGCTGAGCAAGCTGACTCTTCCAATGAAGCTCCATTCCGGCGGCGAAATGCTGCGCTGTTCGCCGCTGGATACGTCGACTGCGACCAGGAAGGCTTTGAGACGTTCATCGAACGCCCCTGAATAAATCTGCTTCCCGTTTTGCGACCATTCGACACCGTTGTATAGGAACCGTCTAGAAATTGGACGTGTGGCCACGATTCGGTCCTGGGTTCCGTCCGCATCCGCGATGTGCAATTCAACATCCGACTTCGCGGTGTTGCCGCGGATAAAAGCCAACTTGCGTCCGTCCGTTGAGAACGCCGGCGGTGAATCGATGTCGTCGATGATCTTTCGCGCCGGGCCGCCAAGGAGCGGCGCCTGGTAGAGATAGCGAATGTCGCCGTGCGGGTCAAACGTGTAATAGAAGTAGTTCCCATCTGGTGCAAATGTGAGCCCAATGTAACTCCCGTTTACGAAGGGAATGCGCTCAATATCCGCTCCAGTATCGACCTGGTGCAGGCGAAGACTTTCCCGGCCCGATTGCTCGACAGAGTAGATGACATAGCGGGAATCGGGAGAGATGATTGCGTCAACCACGTTGCCGCTAGTAGTGAGTTTCACGATTTCGCCGGCCTTGAAGCCGTACTCCACGTGCGGCTTGCGGTGCAACAGGATCGCGTATCCGAGAGCGACCAGGGCGACAACTGCTGCGATAGCGGAGAACAGGACAGTGTTTCTTCCCAGAGGCCAGGCGCGGCGCGCATGATTCAACGCGGTAGAGAACTCTCCGAGAGTTGGGTAGCGCTTTTCGGGATCGGGCTGCAAAGCGCGTTCGAGGACTGCGGCAAGCGGCGAAGGCAGATTGGAGGCGGCCGGGATTCTTGGGTCTCCCGGCGTGGGCTTCCTGCTGGTAACCATTTCGTGAAGAACCGCGGCCAGACTCCAAAGGTCGGATCGGGCATCGGCCTGCACCCCTGCTGCCTGTTCCGGCGCCATGTAGCCAGGCGTGCCGATCACCACGCCCGTAGCGGTCAACGAGCTGTCTCCTCGCGATTGCTGTTCGATACCCTCGACCAGTTTCGCGATTCCGAAATCGGTCAGCTTCGCGGCGCCATCGTTTGCGATCAGAATATTGCCGGGTTTTACGTCGCGATGGACGATTCCGGCGGCATGCGCAACCTGGAGGGCGCGGGATACCTGCAAAGCGATCTCGATCGCCTCGCGCCAAGGGATAAGGCCTTGTGAGATCCGGTCTGTGAGAGGGAAACCATCCACGTATTCGCTGGCGATGTAATGCCGATGGTCGATCTCGCCGGCTTCATAGACCACAGGAACATTGGGGTGGTTGAGGGCCGAGGCAGCCAATGCTTCCTGGGTGAATCGGGCTACCAGCCGTTCCTCGCGGTTGAACCATGCCGGCAGGAGTTTCAATGCGACTTTGCGCCGCAAGCGCGTATCCTCGGCGAGATAAACATCTCCCATTCCGCCCGATCCAACCAGGCTGCGGATCAGATAGGGGCCGAAGGCGACGCCGGATGCAAATGTCGGTGTACGCTGCGCATCGTTGAGCACTCCGCGCCACGGGGAAGCATCGGGACTCAGCAATCCCGGGCTCGAGTTGTCATACAGGAGCAGGGAGACAACCTCCTGCCTCAATTCGTCGTCGTCACCGCAGTTTTCCCTGAGAAAGTCGTCCCAACTTTCAGGACCGAGTTCCTTTGCCGCCGCAAAGAGCTCCTCGACCTTATGCCATTGCTCGGGGGTCATTGTCCCGGACTTCCTGGAGAGCTCATCTGCCGCAACAGCCAGGCACGCGCCAGGCTCCAGTCGCGGATGATCGTATTGGGAGACAGGTGCATCGCCACTGCAGTTTCTTCCACATTCATTCCACCGAAGAACCGCAATTCCACAACCTTGGCCTTGCGAGGGTCAATCTTCGCAAAGGCATCGAGTGCGTCGTTCAGCGCCAACAATTCACCGGGGGCTTCAATGGACGGCAGAAGAAACTCGTCGAACGTAACCGGGAATGCCTCTCCCCCTCGCTTGGCTCTCAGCTTGCGGCGGGCATAATCCACCAGGATGTTCCTCATGATCCTTGCTGTCATGGAAAAGAAGTGCGATCGGTCTTGCCAGCGCACCGTCCGCTGGTCGACAAGGCGAAGATATGCTTCGTTGACCAACGCCGTCGGCTGCAGCGTGTGATTCTGCCGTTCCCGCCCCAAACAACGCCGTGCCAGCTTCCGCATTTCCGGCACTACCAGGCGCATCAATTCCCGTTCGGCATCTTCCTGCCCGTCGCTCCAGCGCGCCAGAAGCTGCGTTATTTCGTGAGAAGTGGCCATGCGCGCAATCCCCGTCCTTCTCCCAATTATCGCGGGATCATACCATACCGTGCGTGAAAAGTTGCACCCGCGTTTTGAGAATTATGAAGCAGCAATGGTGCGCTTTCGCAGAAAACGACGCTTGCCCAGATGAGAGAGACAAAATGCTCTCGCAATAGCGTGCCCGTCGCAGGCTCCCTCGGTGGCCAGCAAGCAAGTTCGATCCCCTCCTTCCGTATCTCGATCGAGAACCGCCTGGGCGACCGGCTCAGAAAAGGAGAAATCCCATGAAACGCACACACGTGGCCCTCCTGATGGCCCTGCTCGCTTCGGCAGCCGGAATATCGTCTGCCCAGTCCTCAACCGACAAACCCGTCTTCACCGTTCTGCCTCCTCACCCCGTTAGCATCGCGACGAGATTGACGATGTCGGCACGGACGCGTTCGTTCATCAACTGTGGTGGACCCCCCGCAGGCGGTTGGACAAGCGTAGCTCCCTAGTCGCAACCACTGCACCGATTTCAAACGATCCACTTGGACCCCGGTGGAGCGGCGACGTGCAAACCAGCCGTTGTCGCTGCGCCGATTACCCCGATCGGTGAGACAAGACGGGCCAATTCAAACCGGCACAAGTGGGCCATTTCAGATGAGCGAAATCACTGGGCAAGCGGGGGAAACCGGCCGGCCCAACGAAGCGGTTTGGCGCGGCTCTCAAGCTTGCCGGAATCGAGGGTGTCACCTGGAATATCCTGCGGCACACCTTCGCCAGCAGATTTGTGATGGCTGAGGTAGACTTAAAGACGGTGCGGAAACGGATGGGACACAAGACGATTGCCATAACCGCCCGGTACGCGCATCTGGCGCCAAAGCACAGGCTGTGGGCGCTAGAGACCGTGGTTTGTCCCGGAACAGATCCGGTACAAAGTGGTAACTTTTTGGCCCCTAGCACTAAGTAGCGGAAAACTGCGAAGAAGGAGTTAGCTTCTAAGCAATTGATTCCGTTATGGTTGTAACGGTGAGAGCTCGTAGCTCAGTTGGTAGAGCATCGCCCTTTTAAGGCGCTGGTCCTGGGTTCGAGCCCCAGCGAGCTCACCATGCAAAACAAGGAATTTACCGGAACGAGACCGAACTTCCAAAAGAGCCGCTGTGGTTCGAGAGTGATACAGCGAGCTTCTCGATCCCTCTCTTGCCGTTTCACCTTCTATAGCTGACTGGTCGATTTGAGCATTTCGGCTTTGTGGTGGATGATTGCAAATCTGGTTGTGCAGGTTTTCACGGGACTGCATGGGAACTCATTTGTTTGAAGCCTGCTACTGCAAGCCGGCTCCGGAAGCACTTCTCCCGTCTTTGGTGCAGCACCAAAAGCTCTCGCTTTTGTTCGGGACACACTGCAGATAATTACTGTCCCTTGGCGCACACTGGTTTTTGGCGTGGCGAATTGGCTAATGGGCGAATGGAAAGCGTAAGTGCGCTCCCGCCACCACCCCTCCCCCGGAAAACCCTCGCTTTTCGAGGGGGATTTTTCAGCTCAAGCACAAAAGAATCAATATTTTGAGCGAGAGAGCCCAGGTACCGATCAGTAAACAGAGACCCTCGAAAAGTCCTTGTTTGGGGCCCAAAAATCCCCATCTCGGTCATTTCGGGTAAATAAAACGGAAGTATGTACTTTACGCAAGGGGCGGCTAACCACGGACATATTTTGCCAGTCCTTCTGCGAGGCTGTCTGGCGTGAGATGACGCAACCCGCGAAAGTGGAACTCAATTTCATCATCATCGTTGACTTTGATAGCAATTTGGTCGCGCCCGACGGGAGAGATTCTAGTGCGGGATTCTTGACGAGCTTCAAGCAGGTCAACAGACTGCCCGATGGTGTTCAATTGCATTTGTAGAATCTTCCATGGCGGCTTGCATCCCTGAAGGGTCCAGACTGATCCGTCGTTTCCAAGAGAGCACTGCTTGCTTAGGTCTGTGGGATAGACACGTCTTAGCTTGTCGCAGATCACGCGTAGACGTTCAATGCAAGCAGTCCAATCCCCTGGAGCTTTGGCGGCGATGAGTTTTGCTTTGTGGAGCCTGAATTGGGCGCTGATCTTTCGCTCCTCTGCGTTTGCGTCTTCGCTTGCCTTTTCGTTGTCAATCCAATCATTCATATCTGCATTCCCCCCCACTTTGCGCACATATTACGCCGGGGCCATAAATGGATAAAGTTTGCGTCTTTTTGCTTGACTTATAGTTGCGCTAAGTATAAAGTTAAATACATGAATAAGACGCCACACAGCCTATCTAAGTCCAGCATAATCGCAGAGATTCCCCTCGCTTGCTCTGATGAATTGGCCGCAGTGGAGTTCTTTGAAAAGCAGCGTTGGGGGGCGAATCCATGCTGTGTGCATTGCGGCAGCGTCAATGTCTACAAGATGGTTGATGCCAAAACGGGTGAGCGCAACAGGCGCTACCTCTGGCGTTGCCGGGATTGCAAACAGCAATCAACTGTCCGCCTGGGTACTGTGTACGAAGAATCAAGGCTCCCGATGCGTCACTGGGCTTATGCTTTCTGGCGCGCTTGCACTTCAAAGAAGGGCGTCTCTGCTCTCGAAATCAAACGCCACTGCCAGATCAGCTACAAATCAGCTCTTTTCCTTATGAACCGTATCCGCTTCGCCATGGCCCCCGGATGTGGACAACGACGCTCCCCTCACCGGCACAGTCGAAGTGGACGAAACCTATGTTGGCGGTAAGCCCCGCTACAAGGGGAACAACAAGCGGGGCCGCGGAACGAGCAAGACGCTGGTATTTGCATCCGTGGAGCGGGGCGGAAAGATTCGCCGCCATGTGGTTGCGGACGTTACCGGCAAGACTCTCAAGGCGGCAATCAAGGAACTCGTGGACCCCGCATCCCGGATTATCAGCGATGAGAACTCCGCCTACAATGGCATCGGCAAGGACTTCAAGGGCGGTCACGAAACCGTCTGCCACAGCGCCAAAGAATATGCCCGTGGCGACGTGAACACAAACACGGCAGAGAGTTCCTTCGCCCTCGTCAAGCGCGGTATCATTGGTACCTATCACAACGTCAGCCGCGAATATCTCTATCGGTATCTCTGGCAGTTCGATTTCGTTTGGAACAGCCGCAAATTGAACGATGGAGAAAGAACGGTATTGGCCGTCAAGTCGGCAGAGGGGAAGCGGATGATGTACAGGGCCGCAGAGTAGCTATGGAAAAGAAAACAAAGAAGGCACCGCCCCCAAAGACTGCGCCGGGACCCAAGCCGGATTTACTCAAAATCCCCGGCAATTGGCAGGACGCCATCAAGAAGTCATTCGGCAAGAAGAAACCGCCTGAGGGATGGCCAAAGTGACGGAACCGCGCCAAAGTTTCAGCCGAGTCATCAGCGATGTCAACCTGGTAGCGATGGACTGGGGGCGGGACCATGGAGGGGAGCGGCTGGGCACGAAATGGTATGACGGCGAAGCGAGCATGGAGCCAAGCGAGAAATGGCCTGTCCCGGAATCGGTCCGGCTCGCAATCCGCAGAATCGTGACGGATGCCTTTAGCCGGTTGGTAACAATGAAAGAGATGACCGAAAGCATCCGCATTGCCGGAGGATTCACAACAGAGCAGGCCAAGCTGATTGCCGACACAGAGATTAGGTTGGGGCAATCCCACGGCAACCTGGCCGCATGGAAACGCACCGGTGTTGTGAGGTCTACAAAGTGGCTCAAGAGTATGCTTCACACTGTGCGGGATTGTTGTGATCTAAATGCAGAGGCTGGGATAGTACCCATCGGTCAGGCGTTCCCATCGGGGGATGAATGTCCACCGGCTCATATTGGATGCCGATGTGGATTAGGTATCGCAGAGTTGGACGAGCTAAAGCGGTAAAACCCCGTACACCCATGAACTATATCGCGTAGATGCCACTTTCGGCCTTACAATAGTCGCTCACCGGTATCGCTCGCGCTGTAAGGCATATTCATGAGGTAATCTTCCACCTCAAAAACCCATTCTGGGAGGTTCATGGCTTTGATTGAAGGTGCGTTGGCGCTTAAACACCTCGGAAGCCTCTGCGACAGAGAGTCAGAAATTTGTTTTTCTGGTCGATTCTCTGGATTCTCTTTCAGGGGCGTTGGAAGAATCTCTAACTTCACATCAGGCGTTGAAATGGAAATATCATCGGTCGATTCTAAGGCAGTCTTCGTGATACCGCTTGGGTTCGGACATGCCGTCTTTGAGTCGATTATGTTGGAGGAAATACCACCATCAGAACGCTGCACAGTGCCGGTATCTTCGCTCAGTGCGACGGCCTTTAGAATCGCGCTGCTTTCAAAAGATGCGTCATCGACCATAGGAACGATTTGCCTCATTGAACTAGAAGGATTTTCCACTCCTACCGTCGCCCTTGCGTAAAGTACATACTTCCGAAATAAAATGGCGTCTTCGAACCCTTTCGCAAACGAAGACGCATTCGGCGTCCCGGTTGTCCGATCACGGCAATTGCATCTTTGGCCCCACACGCGGAGCGGTTCATTCCCGCCCTAATCGTCGTCATCCTTCGCAGCCTTCCTCCGCCGCTCCTTGATCATCGCCGGGACCGGCTTTTCGCCCATCGCGTCTTTCCACAGAATCACGTTCAACTTCTGCGCATCCGCATGGTCGGCGTGGCGGAAGTCCATCTTCATGCTCTCCTTTGCGCCGGCCGCGGTCTTTTCGTTTGCAGTGTAGATCAGCCCGTTGTCGCGGTTTTTGTAGTCGGCTTGAAATGCAGGCTGGTCTCCTGCCCCGGTAAACAAAGTCGAAATCAGCGAGCACAGCGCATCGTTGTTGTTCATCGGAGGCAGGCCAAGCAGCGTCTCCATGGTGCGCACCACGCTTACGGTTGAATAAAAGCGGCTATCGATAAAAGGCGCGCCGGACGCGGCGTGCGGTGCGTATTTGCTGACAATCACCGCCAGGCTGCGATGCGCATCGACATGATCGCCGCCGTCCTGCGCGTCGTCTTCCAGAATGAAGAACGCCGTCGAGTCCCAGAAGGGCGAATGTGAAATGGCGTCCACGGCACGGCCGACAGCCAGGTCGTTATCCGCCACGGATGACTTGGGCGTTGGCCCTCCGGGCCGCGTGCCTGCAGTGTGGTCGTTGGGCAGGCGGAGCATCACAAAGTTGGGCATGGAGTCTTTGCCCCCTTGCGTATCCGCAATCCAGCCCTTCAAATGACGCAGGAAAATATCCACTCTCACCTGGTCCGGCACGAACAGGTTGAAGTCCGGAGCCTCTTCCGCAAAGTGTCCCACCAGTTCCGGCTTGGTCGCCTTGTTGGTCGCGATCAGCGGGATGGGCCATGCCCACTTGTTCGCTCCGCCGCCCCACTCCTCAGGCAGCGGCTGACCCGGTTCAACGGCCTTCTGCGCGCAGTGAGCGCCCGCCAGCAGCGGCCCCTGCTGCGGGTTTGCGGTCTTCTCTTCTTCGCAAAAAGTGGTCGAGATGAACTCGCCAAAGTGGTAGTAGGTTTTGCCGTGCGCGGCCAGGTTGCCCCACAGGTAGCCGCTGGCCGGCTCGTTCACGTCGGGAATACGCTGCTCAAGCGGCAACCCCTCGGCCACCACGCCTTCGTAGTCGTAGCTGCGCTGTCCGCTTCGGTACGATTGCTGCCAGGTCTTCTCCAGGTAGTCCGTGCCGATGGCTGCATTCGACCAAACATGCCCGTCGCCTGAGACCTCGCCCGAGTCGTAGAAGTTATCCAGCACTCCAAACTGCAGCGCGAGCTTGTGCAGGTTGGGCGTTATCTCCTCGCCATACATGGTCAGGCTGGGGTCGCCATTGCCCACCGGCTTGCCGTTCTTCTTCAGGTCGCCGAAGACCTGATCGTAGGTTCGATTCTCTTTGATGATGTAGATCACGTGCTTGATCGGGCTCTGGTCCGCGCCGCGGAACGCAATCTTCTCCGCGGCCGCCTTCATGCGGTTGGACTCCATCACAACCGAGGTCCATTGCGGCAAGTCCACTTCGATATCCCGTGCGTCAATCGCTGCCAGCGAGCCGTGCAGCAACGTGGCAATATACGTGGTAGACCGATGGACCCGTTTGTCGTTTGAATCCGTATAGTGCATGGGAGCCGCATTGGGCCCCGTGCCATTACCCTTTGCTGTTGCAATGTAGAGCTTGCCTCCAATAGGCGTGGGAAGAAAGGCCAGCGCCATAGGCATCCACTCGGTGGGGATGAAGCCGATGGGTTCCACCATGCCCTGTTTCACCGCCTTGCGCGTCATTTCCCGCGGGTCAATCACCGCAACGGCGTCGCTGACGGCGTTGGCCACGTAAAGGCGGCTGCCGTCGGCGTTCATAGCAAGGGCCTCAGGCTCGGCGCCGAAGTAGCTTTGTCCGGGAAGCCTGGTGTCGAAGTAGCCCTTCACGGAAAACTCGCCATGGTCCTCGCCCGGACCCACATTGACCGCTGCCACCGCGTCCCGGTTGGCCAGCGCCACATAGAGCGTCTTCTCATCGGGCGAAAGCTGAAACGCGCAAGGATGCGTTCCCGGAGCCACCGGATCTTGCGGCTTGAGCAGCGCCAGCCTGCGCCCAACTTTGCCCTTCTCCAGGTCGAGTTCGGCAATCTCTGACGAGTTCCAAAGCGCCACAAACGCCCGGCCACCATGGTGGGGCACAATCAGCGCGATGGGATAAGTGGAAGGGACTGCGTTGCTTTCCGAAAGATCGAACTGCTTCTCGATGACTCCCGTCGCGGGGTCGATCAGCAGCACATTGTCGGATAGGTTGTCAGCCACCAGCAAACGTTCCGCCGCAGGGTCCGCCGGACCAACCACAGCCAAATCCGCGGGAAACGGAATGCCCTTGTTGCCCTCCACACCGCCGATCAGCTTGGTCATTCTTCCCGGCGCCAGCCGCTGCAGCGGAAGCGGAATGAAACGCTGCGGCGCGATCTGCCCGGCCCTGAAGCTATAGACCACAATGCCATTGCCGGTGGCTTTCTTGCCGTCGCCATCCGGGGCAGTGAGCGAACCGATGGTGGCATACAGATGCCTGCCGTCGCGGGCGAAGGCCAATCCGGAGTAGAGCGTCTGGCTGGCGCCAATTGGAGTGCGTTCGTCCGGAAAATCCTCCACAACTCCGTTCGTAGTGTCCAGCACCGAAAGCGATTGCTGATAGTGGGACTCGACCGTCCCATAGCCTGCATTCACCGTGACCACGAAGCGGCCATCGGGAGAGATGGCGATAGTCATCGGCAGGCTGTTCAAGCGCAGCGGGTGGCCCGGAATATCGCCGATCAACTGCTTGCTGGTAGGCAAATCCACCGTTTGAGCCGCGAGGGAACCTGCACAAAAAGCGAGAAACAAACCGGAAACGGCAAGTGGAAACTTCATCTTCATGGCAGAACCTTAGCAAAGATGGGCGTGCTCGCGCTTCAAAGTCGAGTAACATCGTCTATTCCGGCCGTGCATCCCGCGGCTATTACCGTTGGCCACCCAGCCGTAATGATGCGCTTGAGAAGGTTTCTGCTTAGAATCCTCTCATGAACGATCCCTTCGCCTCCCTCACTCAGCTGCTTTCCGACGTCGTACTTCCCAATTTGAAAGCCGTGCAGATGAGCCAGGCGGAGCAGATTGCCGCCAACGACCGCCTGGAAGAGTCAATTGAAGATCTGCGCACCCATTTGGACTCGCAGTTTGCGTTGCTCTCTGTCCAGCTCACCGCCTGCCAGGCAGAGCTCGCTGCAACCCAGGCCGCATTGAAGGCGACACAGACGACGGCCGGCCTGCGAGCCCCGGGAAGCAAACTTCTCATCCACTAACCTTTGTGACCTGGTTTCAGCTCGCACATTAGGTCATCCCAATGAATCGCGGCTTTCGCCCCGCCAAGGCAATGCGCACCGCCGCGATGCGGTAATCTTTCGCTATGCGCACGTTGCTGACGGCGAAGCGGCTCTGGAACGGCGCGAGCCTGCTCGACCAACCGGTCATTCTCATCGAACACGGACGGATCGCCGCGATTGAGACCCGCGTGGCAAGCGAGCTGCCAGTCAAAGCCGGTGACCTGGTCTTCCACTATCCTGAGGCTACGCTTGCCGCTGCCTTCTTCGACGTCCATATCCACGGCGCGGCGGGCCACGACGTAATGGAGGCAACGCAGGAGGCGCTCACCGCCATAGGCAGCTTTCTCGCCGCGCATGGAACAGGCCGTTATCTGGCCACCACGGTGACCGCTCCTCTGGACGCCACCCTGCGGTCGCTCTCAGCGCTGGCCAAGCTCATCGCTCACCCGCCCGATGCGGGCGAGACCGTGACCTGGCCCATCGGCATTCATCTCGAAGGGCCGTTTCTATCTCACGCGAAGCGCGGCGTCCATCCACCCGAGCTGTTGCTTGCCCCTGACCTCTCCGTATTCGACAGGATGTACGAAGCCGCCGAAGGAAATATTCGCCTCATGACGCTGGCTCCCGAACTACCCGGAGCCGTCGAGTTTGCGACACACGCAACCGCACGCGGAGTACGCGTCTCCGTGGGCCACTCGAACGCCACTGCCGCCGAGACCCGCGCCGTCCTTGCTGCCGGCGCCGTCAGCGCCACGCACACCTTCAACGCCATGCGCCCGCTCGACCATCGCGAGCCCGGCATCCTGGGCGTGGTGCTCACCACGGATTCGCTGTTCGCCGAACTGATCTGCGACGGCATCCACAACACGCCGGAGATGGTGAATATCTGGTGGCGATGCAAAGGCCCCGAGCGCGCCATCCTGGTCACCGACGCCATGAGCGCCGCCGGCATGCCCGACGGCGAATATTCCCTTGCCGGGCTAAAAATTCAGGTAGCCAACGGCAAAGCGTCCTACGGCGACGTGCTCGCCGGCAGCGTGCTTTCGCTGGATAAGGCGCTCGTCAATTTTCTCGCCTTCACCGGCGCGTCGGTCGAACAAGGCCTGCGCCTGCTCACCCCCAATCCCGCCGCCATGATCGGCCTCGGCGCCCAAGCCGGATCGCTGCTACCGGGCGAGCCAGCCAACCTCGTCGCAGTCAATCCCGACGGACGTTTAGCAGCATCATTTCTGAACGGCCGCAAAGCCAGCCTGAATTAGGGTTCTCAAACTTCCGACAGACGCCTAGCTCGCCAGAGAGCGCCGTCGAGCGCGATCACTCCTTCGCTGCCCACCGGAATCTCCGGCGCTGCGGCCTTGAGCCCGGCGAAAAAAGCTTCGCGCACAATCGCCATTTTCTCCACCACGCCGCCCGTCCACGCCACTGGAACCTCGCCCTCAATCCCATGCTTGCTGCGCAGCTTGGCCCGCACCAGCAGCACAAAATCCACCAGGTCGGCCGCGGCTTGGCACAGCACCCCGAGAGCAACGGCATCGCCGGCCTCAGCCAGTTCATTGATGGCCGGCGCCAGCGCGGCAAAGTCCGGTCCCGGCGAACTGTCGCCCAGGCTCACCAGGTCTTCAAGGCTAGCCGTGCCCCAAATCTCTCCCACCTTTTTGAGAATCTGCGTCGGCTCATCGCGGTCATACGCAGTCAGCGCGCGGCGCACGCTGTGCAGGCCAATCCAGTAACCCGATCCCTGATCGCCCAGCCGCGAGCTATATCCGCCCGCGCACTCGCGGCTTCCATCCGGCGCGCGGCCAATCGTGTTCGAGCCGGTTCCGGCAATCTGCAAGATTCCGGGGCCACCCTGGAACGCTGCATCCAGCGCGATCACTTCGTCGCCCACCACCTCGGTCCGCTCCGCGCCAAACTCCTCCAGAACGGCGGTAATCCACTCCACCGTTCCCGGCAGGCTGCAACTGGCCACGCCGCACGAAGCTGCTGACACCCCGCTCACACCCGCCTGCGCGTACACATCCTTTAGCAGCGCGCGCAGGTTCGCCTCTGCTGCCGCGGCACCAACGCGCAGCCGCTTGATAGAACCGTTCTCCGCATGCGCCAAAATCCGTTCCCCGGCAACAATCGAAGCGCGCGTCCGCGTTCCCCCGCCATCAATCCCTAGCACTACGTCCATTCTTCCCAACTTCCTTCATTACCATCCGACATCCTGAGTTATAAAAAACCTGTCATCCTGAGCGAAGCGCTCTTCAGCGGAGTCGAAGGACCTGCTTTTTTCTTATGAGAACCTGTCGAAGAACTTCAAAGCGGTGTCGAACGTGGCACGAGGAGGATCCCTCAGGGGCTAAAGCCCAGCATATTTTCGGTCCTTTACGGCACGGCTGAAGCCGTGCCCTTTCAAAACAGTCCCAACTATTACAGTCTCTGGACAGGTTCTTAGAACACCTAATCACTTCTCCCCATCCCCGCCGCCGTCCCGCAGCGTCCCCGCCAGCACATTCAAGCTTCCATCCGATTTCGGCGCGGTCAGCCCCAGCATGTGCGCCAGCCACGGATAGAGGTTCACATTCTCAAAAGGCGCCACCGTCTTCCCCTGCACAATATCCGGCCCCGCCGCGAAGAAACTCGCCTTCATCTCCGGCATCTGCCGCGCATCGTACCCGTGCGCCCCCGGAATCGGCGGCTGATCCGGCTTCCCTTCCGACGGTCCATGCGCGCGGATAGCGTATGGCCCTGTAGCAATCACCACCGGGTCGCCTTCGCGCGGATTCTGGTTGTAACTGAGCGAGGCCGGCACGTCTTTGCGGCGATAAACGACAAACTGCGGCGACGCCTTCTTCAACTGGTTGTAGACACGAACCCGGTCTTCCTCGCTCCTGCCATAGAGCAGCGTTCCCACCGTGTTGAACGTAGTCAGGTCGGCGAACTGGTCCAGCGTAATCCAGCCGCCCTGCACCTTGGCCATGCCGTGATCGCTCACAACGACCAAATCGATGGGCAGGCCGGTCGCGTCCAGCCCCGCCTTGAGCGTGCCGATAAGCCCGTCCACCTTGAGCACGCCGGTCTTGGTCTCCGGCGCATCGGGACCAAACTCGTGTCCCTCATGATCCGGCTCGGAGTAGTAAAGCGTAATGAAGTGCGGCCGGTCCGCAGCCGGCAAGCGCAGCCACGCAAGCACCTGTTGAATCCGCGCAGTGTCATCAATCTTGTCGTCGAACTTGAGATAATACGTCGGCTGAAAGCCCGCAATCTTCGCCTCCGACCCCGGCCAGAAGAAACACGCGCTGCGCATCCCCTGGCTCTCCGCCAAGCTCCACAACGGAGTGCCCGAGTACCACGACCCATCCGTCACCGCCTTGGCATCCGAAATGCCATATCGTGCCTGCTTTGTCTCGTCGTAGAAGCTGTTCTCCACCAGCCCGTGATGCTCGGGGTAGAGGCCCGTCACGATAGTGAACTGATTGGGAAATGTCTTCGAAGGATAGCTCGGCAGCATCCCATCCGGCGCCCACACGCCGTGCTTGCCCAGCGCCAGCAGGTGCGCTGCGCCGTCGCGCCTCGCGTAGTCCCAGCGAAACCCGTCCAGCGACACCAGCACCACGTAATGCGCACTCTGCGCCGCCGCAGAATTGGGCCCATTGTCAACATGAATAACCGGCAGCGCCGGGTTCGGCGGGGCCTGGCTCGATCCACCCGCAACAGACGCCTGCTGGGCGCCCAGCCCGAGCGCAAAAACCAGAGCCAGCGACGCAACAGCCCAGCCGCCCAGGCCACGAAGACGCATGGATGAATACCTCCGCTCAAGCTTATCGCATGGGATAGCACTCCGCTGAGCCGGGCAACTGCTTGGGACGGGCCAAGGAAATACACCGTACCCCATCCTTTCGCGTTCTTTGCCAAAGGGTGGGAAACCTCAAACCTCGCAAGGCCCCCACCGCATCCCCCGCTCTTCTGGTATACGATTTCCGCATGGCCCGCACGCGTATTTTTCTCGCCGCAATTTTCGTCCTTGCTGTTTCTCTTCCAACGCAACTCCCTTCCCAAAACCTCGCGCCCTCTCCGCCCCTCGGCTGGAATAGCTGGGATGCCTACGGCCTGACCATCGACGAAGCCGACTTCCGCGCCAATGCCGCCGTCTTCGCCGGGCTGCGCGAGTTCGGCTGGGAGTATGCGGTCATCGACGAAGGCTGGTACATGGAGAATCCCTTCGGCGCAAACCTCGAGGCGCGCAAGTACCTCTGGGACGGCAACGGCATTCTCATTCCCACCGTCAACCGCTTCCCGTCCTCCGCCAACGGCGCCGGGTTCAAGCCGCTGGCCGACTGGATCCACTCCAAGGGCCTCAAATTCGGCATTCACATCGTGCGCGGAATTCCCCGCCAGGTGGTCAAGCAGAATCTTCCCATCGCCGGCTCGAATTTCCACGCCGCCGACGCAGCCGACATGACTTCACCCTGCCCCTGGGACGAAGGCAACTGGGGCGTTGCCGACAACTCCGCCGGCCAGGCCTATTACGACTCGATGCTGCGCAAGTACGCCTCCTGGGGCCTCGACTTCATCAAGGTCGACTGCATCAGCGACCATCCCTACCGGCCCACCGAGATCGCCCAAATCGCCGCCGCAATCAAGAAAACCGGCCGACCCATTCTGCTGAGCCTCTCGCCCGGCCCCACTTCGCTCGACAACGCGGCAGAAGTGGCCCAGCATGCCCAGATGTGGCGCATCGCCGACGACCACTGGGATCAATGGACCTTCGACCACAAGCCCAGCGCCGGCGAGTTTCCCTTCGGCACGCGCGACGCCTTCGACCGTTTGGCCAAGTGGGTTCCCTACGTCGGCCCCGGAAGCTGGCCAGACGAAGACATGCTGCCTTTCGGCTCTTTGACCCCCCATCCCGGCTGGGGCGAACCGCGCCAGTCGCGCCTGACTCCGGATGAAGAGCGCACCGAGTACACGCTCTGGTGCATGGCGCGCTCGCCGCTCATTCTCGGCGCCAATCTTACCAAGCTCGACGCCTACACGCGTTCGCTCATCACCAACCAGACGCTGCTGTTCATCGATCAGGCCTCGACCTTCAGCCGCCCCGTCGAGGGGCTCGGCGCAGGATTCGAGAACGCCCGCGTATGGCGCGCCACCATCAACACTCCCGGGGCACGAGGCTACCAGGAGTACTTCGCCTTTTTCAATCTCGACAGCAAGCCCGCCACGCTGCGCACCACCTGGAAAGATCTCGGCCTCGACGACAAAAAACACGCCGCCCAGGACGCATTTACCATGGACACCGGCAAAGCCTCGAAAGACGTAAGCGTTACCCTCCCCGCGCATGGCAGCACCGTATTGGAAGTGCAGTAAGCGAACCCGCAACTGAACTGTCATCCTGAGCGAAGCGCACTTCAGCGGAGTCGAAGGACCTGCTGTTCCTTCCTCCGATGAAGACCGCCCGTTTCGGTTCGTCGCTCCGCACCGTTGTACCGAGGCGTCCGTTCCCCGAGGAGCCGCGAAAACCGCGAAACACTTCCGCTCCAACAGTTGAATCCCCCAACGCCCAACAGGCCGATTGTGCGAAACTTAGGTGTGCGGCAGATGAGCCCGGCAAGGGCGCTCGCCGCCAGGATTGCCTGATGCCCGTTTTACGTTCCGTCTTTATCGCCCTCTCAAAAAATCGAACATTGCGCCGCTTTTGCGAGCAGACCCGCTTTGGCCGCCGGATGAGTTCCCGCTTCGTTGCAGGCATGGAGATCGACGACGCCCTGCGCGTGGCCGCGGCCCTCAATCACCAGGGGATGCTGGTCACCCTCGACTCGCTCGGCGAAAGCGTCAGCTCGGCAGTTGAGGCGCAAGGTGCCGCCGATATCTATCACCAGTTGCTCGACTGGATCAGCGGGCAAAAGCTCAATGCCAACATCAGCGTCAAGCTCACCCAGATGGGCCTCGAGCTATCGCCGGAACTGGCCGAAGGTATTGCCGTGAGCCTTGCAGAGCACGCCAAATCCCTGGGCAACTTTGTGCGCATCGACATGGAAGACTCGACGCTCGCCCAGGTCACGCTGGATATTGTGAGGCGAGCAAATGCGCGCGCCGATCTGCGCGGATCCATCGGTATCGTGATCCAGAGCTACCTTTACCGCTCGCAAGGCGACATCGAACAACTACTTGCGGACGGCATTCGCGTGCGCCTCTGCAAAGGCGCATACAAGGAGCCGCCAGAAGTGGCATTTCCCGGCAAAGCGGATGTGGACAAGAACTACGTGAAGCTGAGCGAAATGCTGCTTGCAAGCCCCATCTATCACGGCTTGGCCACGCATGACGAGAACATGATTGCAGCCGCCAAATCCTTCGCCGACAAGAACGGCATCGTCCCCAGCCGGTTCGAGTTTCAAATGCTCTATGGCGTGCGCCGCGACCTGCAGCGAAAGCTGGTCAAGGAGGGCTATAACGTGCGGGTGTATGTGCCTTTCGGGCGGGAGTGGTATCCCTACTTCATGCGCCGCCTGGCGGAGCGCCCGGCGAACGTGCTCTTCCTGGCCAGGAACTTCTTCCGCTCCTGAAAGCCGATCCCGGCCCGAGGGTAGGCCAGCTTCATAATGTCCGAGAGGTGGTTTGCCACGGATCAGCGGCGAGGCAGGGCTAGTCTGCGCTGTGTTCCTGTACGCTGCGCCCCTTGCGCAGGTGCTGTTTCCTGATCATCTGAGATTTCCTGCACACCGGACACTCCCACGGGTAGTATCCAAAGAGGGGATAGACCTTCAATTGCAGAAATCCCTTCCGCGCAAGCCGGCGCAGATTGTTTCCGCAGTCTCTGCAATGCATGTCCACTCTCCTGGCAACAGCTTTCGACGCCCCAGTTGATGGCAATTCCAGTCCCTCCGGCCAGAGTCGACGCAGTTCAATTCAAGAGCAAAGCCCGTTTCGCGGGATCCTGCCTGAATATTCTTGCTGCATCGGGAAGGCGAAAGGCCTGCATCGAACCGTCCAGCCGTCCAAACTTCTGGGTAATTGGATCGAATAATGAGCAAGAAACCTGCAAACTCAAGATTTCGATCTCGTTACCCTTCGAAATACTAAAGCTTGATGAACGAATTATACCTCCGGGAAATGCAAAAGCTGTCCGTCGCTTTCAGCAATTAAATTGCGGCTACCCAAATCTGAACCAGCGCCGCCCCGGTCAGGCCAATTCCGATGGGACTCTCAAGGCTCCCTGTCTCCGATGTTATTGCAACGCTCCCACCCCGGCCCCGTCAGCAAGCCGCGCCAAGCCTTGCCGCGCCAGGTCCGCAATCGCTTTGGCCAGAGGCGCCGAAGCGTTCAGCGATTCAGGTCGCTCAAGCCGGATACCCAGTTTGACGGCATATTCGCGAAACAGATGATCCACGTCGTAAAGAATCTCCACGTGATCGCACAAAAAACCAATCGGCTGAAGAACCAACTCTTTGACCCCTTGGGCGGCAATGGAGTCCAGGGTGCTCTCAACGCTTGGCCCGATCCATGGCCCACCGCTGGCACCCTGGCTTTGAAAAGCAAACCACCACTGGGAAATTTCCGGTACCCGCTCGGCCACCAAGGCCGCCGTGCCCTTTGCTTCTTCCGCGTAAGGATCAACGCCGGCCCCAGGCCAATGGCGCGGCTGGCCTTCACTGGCCGCCGGAGTCTGCACCGTCCTGCAAGGCACGCTATGAGCTGTAAACAGCACCGGCACTGGATGCCCAACCTCCGCACTCAGCTTGCTCAGCGCCGGGCGAAGCCGTTCGGCGAAGGCCTCAATCAGCAGCGGATGATGCGCCCAGCCCTCGGTAAAGTCAATGCGCAGGCCGGCCGCTTCCGCTTCCACAGCGCGGCGGTAAAGCCCAACGCTGGTGCGCGAGTTCTGCGGCGCCATGCAGATCACCGCGGCCTCTTCCACTCCGTCCGCCCGCATCCGCTTCACCACATCCGGAATGTACGGCCGCCAGTTCCGCATGCCCACATACACCGGCATCTGCAAACCACCCGCGGCCAGTTCGGCTTCCACCATCCGGCCCTGCTCATGCGTGATTTCTGTCAGCGGGCTGCGCCCAATCAGCCCGTAGCGGTGCTGAATCTCCCCAATCACAGCTTGCGGCATTGGCCGCCCGCTTACCACGTTGCGCAGATACTCGGGAATCTGCTCCACCGTCTCGGGCGTTCCGTGGGCTAGCAGCAGGACGGCGCTCTTACCCATTTGCGCCCTCCAGCCGAAACTCGCGCACCAT
>Ga0302319_10006847_pt1 | contig 22530 bp, 24 predicted proteins | sample Bog_T0_2_FD_203319 | JGI IMG/M metagenome (GOLD analysis project Ga0302319, IMG submission 203319) | Peat permafrost microbial communities from Stordalen Mire near Abisko, Sweden - Bog_T0_2 | ecosystem: Environmental > Terrestrial > Soil > Wetlands > Peat | place: Sweden: Abisko, Stordalen Mire... | reverse complement strand
AGAGGACGACGACGAGTAGCCCCTTAGCCCCCGGCCCGTCCATGCCAGGTAGCACATGCTTCAGCTGTGGGTCGAGCGCAGCTCGACGCTGGAGTTTCCACATTGGAAACCACACCCCGGAACCCATCAGGTGGCACAGGCTTCAGCCTGTGGGTCGAGCGCAGCTCGACGGTTGTGGGGCAGATTTCCAATAGTTTCCACCCTGCATGCCGGTGTTCAACCGGCCCAACCGGTCGCGGTACGCCCCGATTCGCCACCCACGTTTCGGAGCAGCGAATCCTGCGCGAATCCCTCGCTCTTCTTCGGGAAATCGGTGCGATAGTGGGCGCCCCGGCTCTCTTCCCGCCACAGGGCGGAGCGGGCGATCAGTTGGGCAACCTGTAAAATGTTTCGCAGCTCGATCGCGGCCAGCGTCGGGCTGTCCAAACGGTGAAGTTTGATATCGGCCATGATCTTGATCGCGCTCTGCAGGCCCTCGCGACTTCGCAGAATTCCGCAATTCTGCCACGTGAGCTTTCGCAGGTCCGCAACCGGCACGTCGGGAACGGTAAAACCCGGGCGCGCACCGCGTTTTACCGAAATATCGCGCTGAGTCCGCATCGCACGGCCCGCGCGCGCGCCAAACACCAAACCTTCGAGCAGCGAATTGCTGGCCAGTCGGTTCGCTCCATGCACCCCGGTACAGGCAACCTCGCCCGCGGCATACAGACCCGGGAGCGAAGTGTGTCCGTCAAGGTCGGTGCGGACACCGCCCATTGCATAGTGCGCCGCGGGATGCACGGGAGCAAGTTGGGTCCCGAGATCCAGCCCGTATGCAAGGCAGGTTTCATAGATGCGCGGGAAGCGTTCGTGTATGAATTTTTCACCACGCGCCGTGAGATCCAGCCAGACGTGCGGCGAATCCGTGCGGGTCATCTCCGCCACGATGGCGCGCGAAACCACGTCGCGAGGGGCAAGGTCGCGCATGTCGTGGTACCGCTCCATAAAGGCCTCACCGAACCGATTGCGGAGGACAGCGCCTTCGCCGCGCAGGGCTTCCGAGAGCAGGAAGCGCGGCGCTCCTTCAAGGTGCAGCGCCGTGGGATGGAACTGCACGAATTCCATGTCGGAGATCTCTGCGCCTGCGCGCCAGGCCATGGCAACGCCGTCACCTGTAGCCACGGCGGGATTCGTCGTCTCACGATAGACGCAACCGAGGCCACCCGTGGCAAAAAGTACGGCCCGCGCATAAATGTCGTGTAACTCGCCCGTGGATTCTTCGAGGGCAATCGCGCCGGCAACGCCGTTGCCGCCAACCAGCAGGTCCACGATTGCGGAATAGGTTTCGAAGCGAACGTTGGGGAGTGACGCCGCTTTGCGATAGAGGGTCCGGGCTATTTCCTGTCCGGTGGAATCGCCATGCGCGTGCAGAACGCGGTCGCGGCTGTGGGCGCCTTCGCGGGCAAACACCAGCCGCGCGCCTTCTCCGGCCGATTCGCGATCGAACTCCGCACCCCAGCCAATCAGTTCGTGAATGGCGGCGGGAGCTTCTTCCACGAGCGCGTGGACCGCTTCGACGTTGCACAGTCCGTCGCCCGCATAGATGGTGTCCTGCTGGTGAAGTTCGATGCGATCGTCGTCGTTCAGGGCTGCGGCGATCCCCCCCTGGGCATACTCGGAAGAAGATTCGCGAAGGGAATCCTTCGCGATGACGAGGACAGTCCCCGCCTGTGCCAGTTCAATAGCGGCACGCATCCCGGCGACGCCGGCCCCAATCACGAGAAAGTCGCAGTCAATCGCCAAGGTCGATTTTAGCAATGACGGAGCAATGTGATGAAGTCCAGCGGCTATACGGCAGTTCGCCCTAATCCCGCATTACCGCGACGATGTCCCTGGCTGCTTGTTCCAGATCCCGCTGTTCCGCCAGTTGCGAGAAGATCTCTTCGAGCGAAGGCAACTGCATCAGGTTTCGCAGGTTATCCACGGAATCCGCCGCCCGAATTCTGCCCTTATAGATGATGACTACCTGGGCGCAGGCCTTCTCCACTGCTTCGAGAACGTGCGAGATGTACAGGATCATCTTCCCCGCCGCCGCCAGTTCGATCAGCAGATGCTTGAAAAGCTGCGCCGAAGTAACGTCGATTCCCGAAAGCGGTTCGTCCAGCACCAGCAAATCGGGATCGTGCAGCAGCGCCGCCGCGATCAGCACGCGTTGCTTCATGCCTTTTGAGTAAGCCGAAATCGGAGCGTGCCGGTGCGGATGCAGTGCCAGAAGACTCAACAGATCGTTGGCCTTTCTGTCCACCGTTCCCGTAGGCAGCAGGCGCAGCCTGCCTATCAGTTGCAGATATTCCAGCCCCGTCAGATACGAATACAAATGCGGTTCCTCCGGCACATAGCCCAGCCGCTTTTTAAACGCTGTCAGATCCGAGCGAATGTCCTTGCCATCCAGCAGCACCTTCCCCGTGCTCGGTTCGAGCAAACCCGTAATCATCTTCACCGTCGTCGACTTGCCCGACCCGTTCGGCCCCAGATATCCGGTGACTTCGCCTGGCCTGACGGTGAAGCTAACGTCGTTCACCACGGGAATATTTCGGTAGTACTTCGTGAGTGCCTGAATTTCCAACACGGCAATCCTTTCGTTAATGAGGCGTCAGTTCCAGCGTTCGGATCACGGGATCGTCGTCCCCCAGATAGTCCAGCGCGTCCTCAGATTTGTTCTGGCCGCGCCACTTCCAGCTAGCCAGCCACACGCCCGCTGCGGTCGCGACAAACACCGCGATATACTGCGGCCTCCACATGAGCCAGGCCTCCAGATCCGCCATCGTGCTGCTGTAAAGCGTCAGGCCGGCCACGTAGATCGCAAGCAGCCAGACCAGATTGCTCCTCTCCGGAAAATATCCGCAGGTGAAAGGAATCTTCCGGAAATCGAAGAATATAACCTCCACCATCAGCATGGACATCGTAACGCCGCACACCGTCTGGAACAGGACCGCAGCCCACGAAAAGAAGGTAAGCTCGAGCGGAAGCAGCAGCAGGAACAGCGGCAGCACGCCGCACACCATAATCCACTTCCGCATGGCGATCATGCACTGCCGGGTCTGATTCGCGTCGCTGATCTGGAACGCCCAGTTCGCCCTCAGCTCGGACGGAAAGCTGAAGGCTGCGCGCAAGCCGGTAATCAGGACGAAGGAAAGCGTAAACGGAATCCGCAGCAACCCGATCGGTTCCGGCACAAAATGCTGCCGAAGGATCAGCAGGGTCAATAGTCCTTCGCCGTCGTTCTGGTCGATCCCGAACACGACCAGCGCCACGCCGAATCCCGCATAAACCGCGAGAAACAACCGATGCTTCATACTGCGGCCGATCGTCTGCCCGATGAAGTGAAAGACGCCCTGTTGCAACGGATCCCTCAGCAGCAACCGATCCAGCGCGGAGTTCAGCGCCACCCGAAGGCGGCCAGGCCCTGCTGGATTCGACGGAGGCGTTTCGATCAGTTTGCGTGCCTGGCGTCTGTAACCCGGCAAATGGGTCACTGCGAATATCGCCAGGACCCAGCCCAGGCCCGGCAGCGCCATCCTGCCCAGACCGGGCAACGCCGAATCTCTTGTAGCCGGACGCAACTGCTCATAAAGTCCCGTAAACCAATACGCGGGGATATAACGCTCTGCGCCCGTATGCGCCTTCATCAGCATGCGGATCCCTCCCGAGAACAGGGGGCATAGGAAAAACAGCATGACCAGCGCCGACATCAGAATGGTCTGCGCGAACGTCGCGACCACCCGAAATATCCTCGCCGGAACCAGAGCAAGCAACAACCCTTGTATGCACGCCGCCGCGAGTGCCGAGAATAACCCCGCCGCGATCACGATCGCCAGGTGCGTCCCCATGACGGCAAAATAATTACCCGCATCGAAAAAGCTGGGCCAGAAGAATGCGGAGAAGATATTGATCGCGGCCAAAAACAATCCGAGGAAGAAGAGAAACGCCGTCATCTTCGCCAGGAATAATTTCCATAACGGCACGGGCAGGGGCAACAGGACCTGATAATCGCGCAGATCCAGGAACAACGCATCCCACTCGAAAACCACAAGGAACGCAATGATCGCCATCGACGCTGAAAGAAAGAGGCAGCGCACGGAAACGAGGTTCCAGCCAGAGATGCCCTGTGGCGAAGTAAAGTACAGCAGGATAGAAATGAACGTTCCGGGCGTCGCCAGAATTCCCAGAGTCTGAATGACATTGGCCTCCGCATCGCCCTGAGGGGAGAGCGATTCCTTGTCGAAGAACCGGCTGAAAAAGAGCCGAACCAGTGAGCTGAAGGTATCGGCGGGCGGTTTGGAAGTTGGCTCGGGCATTCTGTAATCGCTCCCTAATTCGCCGACGCTCTGGCTACGCTGTCAATCACGAGAATGTCGACCAGGCCTCTCTGCACTTCGAGGCGCAGGCCGAGTTGCTCCTGTATGGCGGTGAAGAGGCTGGCCGACTCGCTTGCGGCTGAGTCCCGATCCGGCTGCAACAACTCGTCGGGATTCCAGTTGAGCGCGACGTCGTAAGTACCCTCAATGCCCGTCTTATCGACAACGGTACGACCGGCGATTTTCGAAAGAGTCTTCGCAAGTCCCGGCATCGCGATTCTCGCGCCGAGCATCTGAGCCGGTCCGCGATTGAAGCCGCCGCACGGACGCGCATTCGGCGTGGGCGGTGGAATACGTGCGGTCGGGTCGAAACATTCCAGATGCGACGGCTCGAGCTTCGGGCCGTTCTTTGCGACAACCAGCGCGTAGATGGGCATCTGCCTCGATTCGGTGTGGACCTTGAGCTGGAACCGCTCGGCCAGTAGCGCCCGAAGCATTTCGAGCACCTGTTGCGGCGGCGCGGCGCCTGGCCCCTTCGCCTCGATATCCCACTTTTCGGTCGTAAGCCATGCGGGTCCGCCGGCAAGTTCGAAATCCGGGATCTGGTATGCAGTGGTAATTATGGCCTGAAGCGAGGCATTCAGTGCGCGAAGGTTCCCGCCGGGGACTATCCTCACGTAATAAGGGTTCTCGCCGGAATTGTTTGGCTTGATCGAGGCGACTTCAAACGATTCGTCTCTGCGTTGTGCCTGGACCTGAGCACCGACCATAGCCACCAGGAAGAGCGCGGCGGTGAACACGAATTTCATGACACGCTCCCTCGCGCCGGAGGCAGTTTCGCTTCAGGCGGAAAAATGGCGCGCAATACGATGATGAAGAGCCACGCGAGGGCGGTGTCCCCGGAAGGCCACCAGCGCAGCAGCATCAGGTCGGAACGAGCTGCGGCAAAAAGTATCAGTTGCGTCAGGGCGGCTGCGCCCATGGCGACCGTGACGTCAAGCGTGATCGCGCGCCGGCGGCGATCTTCCAGCGCGGCATAGCCATTGCGGATGAGCAGAATCAGAACGGCGGGAATGACCGGGATGGCGACGCGCAATAAGGCTCCTGGGTGGCCTTCGAGAGAGAGATGAAATACACCAGCTGCGACCCCGTAACTGACGCCGCAGGTGGTGAGCAGAAAACTCCATAGGCCGGTATTGCGGCGAATCTGGCTGAAGACGACGCGCGGCACGACGGTCGCCGCGCCGAGCGCATACTGAAGCACGTTCTCGTAGCTCTCGCAGAGGTCGCCAAGGACTTCCTCGCGGCAGGCGGGCGGGAGGAACCAGCCCACCAGATTTTCGGCGAGTTCGGGCGGATGTGCCATCATTTCGCGCCGCCTTCCTTCGCCCAGTTGCGGCCCCACACCGTCGCGGTGCTCTCCCATATGCGACGTGCGGTGACCGCGGCTTCTTCGAGAGCGCGGCGGCCCGGCGGTTCCAGCCGATAACAGCGCTTGGCGCGCCCGCCGCGTTCGGGCGTGGGCTCGGTAAGCCACGAGGACACCAGACCCTTCTCCTCCAGGCGATCCAGCGTGACATAGACCGCTCCGATGGAAACCTTTTTTGGATGCGACAGCGCTGCGGCCTTTTCGCGGATCGTAACGCCGTATGCGTTGTCGCTCAGCAGCAGAAGTGCGGTGAGAACGATCTGTTCAAAGGAACCGAGAGTTTCGGTGTTTGCCATTTGGCTAACAGCGTAGTATAAATCAATCTTCGAGTCAATGGCTATTTTTGCGCCGGGCCGCACAAACCCCGATCGGCGTGACATGACTTTGGCGAGGCGGATGGTAAACCCGACCTGCAGCCGCGGAAATCGCGGGCAGCGATGTAGTCCGGCGGCAGCGAGATCCAATCCTCCAGCCGCCGCCAGGCAGACCCAATATCCAGAAGCCGTTGGCTGCCGTTTCGCCGCCCCCGGGGGATTCCCCGTAGGAGAACCGACTGAAGAAGAGCCGCGCCTGAGCGCCGAACAAATCGGCAACCGGTTGCGCCGTCGGCTCTGGCATTTTTAAGTCGGGCTCCGCAACAAGCCCCGAAGTTCCCTCGCGCTGAATTCTCAATCGGAGTCTTCTCCTGCAAGCCTGATCCGCCAACAGCCCCTTAATCCATCGATTTCCCAAATACGCGATATCAGTTCTTTGGTTATACGGTTTCCCGTAGATTGGACGATAATGTAATTGAGTAGAAGAAACCAGTAGCTTTCTCGGCCAGTTGGCGACGAGCTACTTCCTGGGTTTCTCATGCGCTCCCCGTTATAAATCGACTCGGATCCCGTCCGCAGATTTGTAATTCTCGCTGCCCCCAAAGAAGATCCAGGCCGGAGGTTTGTCCTGAGGTCTCAAATTTAAAAAGGAGCTTAAAAATATGAGCGCCCTTAAGGTGCTGACGTTCGGAGTGTCTCTTGTACTGGGTCTACAGGCTTGGGATGACCCTGGGACCGATTTTGCAGCGCGGCAAATTGCCGCAGCGGCCGCCCTCGATGAGCATGATTACGCCCGCGGGATACAGATCTTCGAGGAGTGCGCGCTCGCGGCCAGGACGGATCGGGAGCGCACAGCCGCATTGGCAGGGTATGGAATTGCTCTGCGTGGGGCGGATCGCGACCGCGAGGCGAGGGTTGCGCTCGAGAAGGCTCTGGCGGGATGGCCTGAAGCGGATGTAAGCGACGGCAGGGAGGAGCGCGGAGCCGTCGCAGCCGTTCTGGCGGCGGCGGATCGCAAGGTTGGAGATTACGCGGGCGCGGAAGAGGTACTGCAGACTGCGCTCGGCAAGCCAGGGAACAGTTCGGCAATCAGGGCGATACTGGTAGTGAACCTTGCCGACCTGTTGCGGGAACAGGCACGCATTCCTGAGGCGTGGTTGGCTTTGCGCCAGAGCGGTGACTTGACGGGCCTGCCGCTCATGCAGCAACTCGGCGTGAAGGAAGAGATGGCCGAATTGATGCGGGATTCCGGCAACTTTAACGCAAGTGTGGCGTTGTGGAATCAAGTCATGGAGATCGCGGTCGGCGCGCACTCGGTACGGCTGGAGGCAGTGGCGGCCGGGGGATTGGGAGAAACATGGTTCGCGGTGGGCAACGTGGCGCGTGCGGAGCCGCTGCTGCGGCGTTCGCTGCAGTTGCTGAGGGAAGATTCCGAGACAAAACCGTCGCAACTGGCCGTGGCTCTGGCGCTGATGGGCCGTGTTTACATAACGGAAAACAAACTTGCGCTGGCCGGAGACGCTCTTGACGAGGCGATCCAAAAGGACGAAAAAAGCCTGGGGCCCACACATCCTCAGATCGCAGTTCTGCTGGAATTGAAGGCCGATACGGAATCCCGGCGCGGAGAGCCGCAGGAGGCGCGTGACGAGCTGGAGAGGGCGCAAACGATCATGAGCGGCCATTTCGGAGCGGAATCGACAGCGGTAGCGGGCGTGCTCGCGGAACTGGGCGACGTGGAGGTGCGGGCAAATGAGCCGAAAGTCGCGGTGCTGGAATACGAAAAGGCGCTGACCATGCTGCGTGAGCAAGGCGACGAACGCTGGCGGCTCAGTTCCGGTATCATAGCCCGGTATGCGGCAGCTCTGAAAGCGGTGCATCGCGGAGACGAGGCGAAACAATTGCTGAAAAGCATTTCGACGGTAGCTTCCGGTGGTAAGTCAGGGTCAACGACTATCGTCGCAGGCGCGCAGAGCTTCCGCGAAAAGTGAGATGACACAATTGAGGAAATGCCCCGGTTTCCTGTTGCGACCCCACAGCGGAATTACACCGCCGTCGTGGAGCGCGGCGCGATAGCGCGCCTTCCCGAGTTTCTTCCCGCAAAATGCGGCCGTATCTTCGTCGTCACCGAGCGAAAGGTGTGGGACTTGCACGGCGAACGAGTCCGCTCGGCGCTGGGAAGGATAGGCTTCGACACACTGTTTTTCGCGGGCGGCGAGGAGAACAAGCGCCTTTCACACGTCGAACAGTTCGCCGAACAGATGGCGGAGCACGGCGCCGATCGTTCGAGCCTCGTGATTGCCGTGGGTGGTGGAATCGTAACGGATTTGGGTGGTTTTCTCGCTGCAATCTACATGCGCGGAATCCCGGTCATCCAGATTCCCACCACACTGCTGGCACAGGTGGATGCAGCCGTGGGAGGCAAGACCGGCGGCAATCTGGTGGCAGGGAAGAACCTGTTTGGTGCCTTTCATCAGCCGCTTGCCGTGCTGGTGGATTCCGACGTTCTTTCGACCTTACCCGAGCGCGAGTACAGAGCCGGCCTCTATGAAGTGATCAAACATGGGGTGATCGCTTCCGAGCCGTTGTTCCGGCTGATGCAGACGCGGCGCGATGCCGTGTTTGCTCAGGAGCCGGAGGTCGTAGAGCACATCGTGGCGGAGTCCGTGCGCATCAAGGCCGAAGTCGTGACCGCCGACGAACGCGAAGGTGGACTGCGCCGCATTTTGAATTTCGGGCATACCTTTGGGCATGCGCTGGAGGCGGAGACCAGGTACACACGCTTTCTGCATGGCGAGGCTGTGTCATGGGGCATGCGGGCCGCTACCCATCTGGCGGACGCGCTCGGCATGCTGCCGGAAGGCGACGTGCGCGCAATCCTGGATGTATTAACGGAGTACGGGCCGATACCCTCGGTTGCGGGGATCGGTGCTGAACCGCTGCAAGCCCGGCTCCTTAAGGACAAGAAGACGATCCAGAGCAAGATTCACTTCGTGTTGCCGGTACGAATTGGCGAAGTGGTGGTGCGTGCGGATGTGCCGGAGGATGCGGTGCGCGCGGCTATCGGGAAAGCGCTGGCGGAGTGCGCGGCGCCAGGGGCAAAATCTTGATCGCGGAAAAAACTGTCGGGACGACTCCGGAAGGGGCAAGCTCCGAACAGGAGGCGTCGCGCTGGGTTCGCGGCATGTTCGGACGTGTGGCGCATCGCTACGATCTGGCGAACCATCTGCTCTCGGCTAATATCGACAAGTCCTGGCGCAACCGCACGGTGGCGCGGGTTCGCGACGTCCTGAAGCGCCCGGACGCCCGCGTGATGGATCTGGCGTGCGGGACAGGCGACCTCCTCGTCGCGCTGGAACGCGAGGCCGGGCGGAGTTTACTCGGCAGCGATTTTTGCCACCCGATGCTGGCTGGCGCGAAGAGAAAACTGGCCCGCCTGGGGCTAAAGTCGCCCCTGGTGGAGGCCGATGCGCTTGCCCTGCCGTTCCCCGATGCCAGCATGGATCTGATCACGATCGCGTTCGGATTCCGGAATTTGGCGAACTACCGCGCAGGTCTTCTGGAGATGCGCCGAGTTCTGCGGCCCGGTGGCGCGTTGGCAATTCTGGAGTTTACTCAGCCCCCGAACGCCGCGTTTGCGGCAGTCTATAACTGGTATTCGCGCAGGGTACTGCCAATCCTGGGCGGAGCAATTTCGGGCGCGCCGGAGGCCTACAAGTATCTCCCGGAATCTGTACGTAAGTTCCCCGAGGCGCCGGAGTTGGCGGAGATAATGCGCGAGTCAGGTTACGCCACGGTAGAGTGGGAGTTCCTGACCTTCGGGATTGTGGCGCTGCATGTAGGGCGGGTAGCCTGACACGGCACATCAGTGCCCGCGAGTCTCAGCAATACGCTTCCGTCGCCCATCGTAACCGACCGGACCGCGCTGAAACCCAAACGCTCGAAGGCCGGGCGCGAGGCCGTGAGCCCAATACTTCAGTTCACCGATTCCACGGTGGCGAAGATCCGGATCAACAGCCCAAGCGCCAACATTGCGGTTCCGCCCCAACTTCCCAACGTCAAAGTGGTCCGGAGCGATATCGCATCCCCAATGCCCCGGGTAAGTGAGTGGAAACTGCCCGTATCGAATACCGATTCGCCGCTCCTGTATTCGATAGTTGCGCCCATCGGACTAATGACTGCTGGTAACAGGGCGCTTCATACCGAGCCGCGACTGTAATGGGGCGGTATTCAAACGCCGAAACCGGTTCTTGCGCCGGAACGCAAACCAGAAGCTAGATCTCGTAGGGGAGGTGTTCCAGGGACTGCCGGGAATCCGGAGCCTTGGTGGTCCGGTGTAACTGGCGCGGCAGGCAGATCTCACGCGCAAAGTAGGACGCCACAGCTACGAGCGCGAACTTCCAGGCGATAGGGAAACCCGTATGTTCGAACGGCGCAACCGCCGCCGAATTGCCGAACAGTACGGACGCAATGCTGGCCACCGTCGTAACGACACCCAACCAGTAAAAACCACCCGCAATGCGTTCCCGAAGTATCGTATTCATAAAATTCTCACGCCTGACATTATCTTACATGTCTTTTTGATTAAATGCAAATCGCAATAATCTGAAAATTCTATTTCGCCAATCTTCGCATTTCATTCGCCAATCGAAGAGGCAAAATGGCCTTGGGAAGGCAGTTTTCCCGGCATTGGGTGATCAGTCAAAAGATTATCGGGCCAGATTGACCAGGACAATGAGGATCAAACTGACCGCGAAGGCAGAGGCCGTCGGCAAACCTCTGCTTTGCAGTGCGAACCCAAAATCCTCAGGCGCGGAAGGCGTAACCTAGTCCGGTGAGGCCGGCAACGATGCGGTCGTAGAGAGCCGTGGTCTCCACGGAGGAGAGGGTGCGATCAGGTGCACTGGCGACGATTCGGAAGGTGACGCTCTTGCAGCCTTCGGGCAGTGGGGCGCCCTGAAATTCGCGGACGTACTCGATCACCTCGACGAGTTCACCGGCGAATTGCCGAATGTGCAGTTCCAGGTTCGCGGCCAGTTCCCGGGCCGGGGCGATCACGGAAAGGTCAAAGGCGCTGGTCGGGAATCGGCGCACGGGCTGGTATCTGGCGCGATTGGGTTTGCATTGTAAAAGCAACTCGAGATCCAGGTCCAGCACGGCAGCGCGGCCGGAATCGACCAGGCTCGGGTGCAGTTCGCTGAGGCGACCCACTACCCTCCCCTGCCACCAGAGTTCGACGCAGCGGGCCGGGTGCTCCCAGGATTTGGGTTCACCTTGTAAAACCCGCAGACCCGGAGCCAGCGATTCGGCGGTGCGCTTGAGCTCCAAAAGGGTCTCGGACGCTTGTTTTGAATAGATTGCAGCCATGACGTGGATCTGTTCTAACGGCTTGCCGCGTGGTTGTTCAAAGATGCCGTGGATCTCATTCCCAATCTCGAAGATACGAAAAGCGTCAAAGTGCTTGGCGTTCTCAACAATATTGCCGTGGATGCCGGGCAGGAGCGAGGTCCGCATCAGTTCCTGACCGGCGGCGATCGGGTTCAGCACGCGGACATGGTCTTCGACAGCGAGCCCAAAGCGCCGGGCTGATTCCTCGCTGATAAAGGAGTAGTTCGAAACTTCCGTAAAACCACGTGCCGTCATGAGGCGGCGGACCCCGCGCAGGAATTCGCGCTGGGGCGGATCGTATGAGGGCGCGCAGGGCACCAGCGGCGGCGCTGGCTGGATGGAATCGTAACCGATCATGCGACCGACCTCCTCAACCAGATCGTCCGGCATCGCCACGTCTTTGGTAGCCCGCCAGGTTGGAATCGTGACAGAGAAACTGCCCGGTGCCGACTCTTTCACGCCAAACTGCAGGCTTTCCAGAATGCGGCGGACTTCCGCCGCCTCCAGCACCCGGCCGAGTTTGCGGGCAAGCCAGTCGAGGTTGAGATCGATCGGCGCGGGCTCAGCGAGTTCGGCGTGGGTATCGGCCAGACCGCCAACCAGACGGATGCCAGGCGACAGCATCGGGAGCAATTCCAGCGCACGGGCCAAAGCGCGGACGGTATTGTGCGGGTCCTGCGCTTTTTCAAACCGCATGGAGGCATCGGTACGGAGCTTGAGCGCAACCGAGGACTTGCGCACGCTGGCAGCGTTAAAATTAGCGCTTTCCAGAACGATGGAGGTGGTGGCATCGGAGATCGCGCTGTCGCGGCCACCGATAATACCGGCGATCGCGATAGGGCCGGCGGCATCGGCAATCACTACGTTGGACGGCGCCAGCGTATACGCCTCGTCGTTCAGCGCCACGATGGTCTCGCCTTCACGCGCCGGACGAGCATAGATGGTGTCGCCCTGAAGCCTGGCGCGGTCGAAAGCGTGCATCGGCTGCGCGAGTTCGGCCATGATGTAGTTCGTCAGATCGACGATGTTGCTGATCGGATTCAGGCCGACTGACGTCAACCTGTGCTGCAGCCAGAGCGGTGAAGGTTGCACCGTGACGTTTTCGAAAACCAGCGCGCTGTACCGCGGACAGAGATGAAGGTCTTCGATTTCAACCTGAATCGGACTACCCAACGCAGGCAGCGCCTTCAGATCGACCGGATCCCGCAGAGTCTTGCCCGTGATGGCGGCAACCTCGCGAGCCATCCCGTGATGCCCCCAAAGATCGGGACGGTGCGTGATGCTCTTGTTATCGATATCGATCACGCGATCGGGCGGAGGAAGTTCGTCCGAAGGGCACAGTTCAATAATCCCCTCGTGATCGCGCGAAAGGCCAAGTTCCGAAGCGCTGGCCAGCATGCCTTCGCTAAGTACGCCCGCGATGGACTTAGAGCCGAGCGGCACGTAAACGGTAGTAATCCCCGCGCGGCAGTTGGGCGCGCCGCAAACGACCGTCTTGCGGCCATACTTGCCGGCATCGACGGTGGCTTTTACAACATGTTTACCGCCCGGGATGGGCTCTACCGCTTCAACGCGCGCGGGCACTGCTCCGGCCAGCAACTCGCCCGAGGTCTCGATCCCCTCGCATTCGGCCGTCTTCATGGTGATCAGACGTTCCAGCGATTCGGGGGCGACGTCCAGCCCGTCAACAAGGCTGCGGATCCAGCTATAGGAAAACTTCATGGCTAAAACTGCCTCAGGAAGCGGAGATCGCCGCTTTGCAGCCAGCGGATATCGTCAATGGCATACCGCATCATCACGAGTCGTGTGAGCCCGAGCCCGAACGCGAAGCCGTTCCATTCGTTGGGATCGATGCCGCTCTTGCGCAGCACGTGCGGATTCACCAGACCGCAGGGCAGCAATTCCACCCAGCCGCTGTGCTTGCAGACCGGGCAACCCTCGCCGGCGCAAATGAGACACCGGATATCAAGCTCGAAACCGGGTTCCACGAACGGGAAGTAGCCAGGCCGAAGCCGCACCGTGACTTCCTTCTTGAAGATCGCCGAGAGCAGAGTCTTCATGAAGTAGATCAGGTTGGCGACCGAGACTTCCTTATCGATCATCATGCCTTCCAGCTGATAGAACGTGTGTTCGTGCGAGGCGTCCACGGATTCGTTGCGGAAGACACGGCCGGGCGCGATCATGCGCAGCGGCGGCCCCAGTTTTTCCATGCCGCGCACCTGCACAGGCGACGTGTGGGTGCGAAGGAGATGGCCACCGTCCAGCCAGAACGTATCCTGCATGTCGCGCGCGGGATGATCGCCGGGAATGTTCAGCGCATCGAAGTTGTGGAATTCGGTCTCCACTTCGGGACCATCGAGAACCGTAAATCCCATCGAACGGAACAGGTCTTCGATTTCCCACTGGATCTGCGTAATCGGATGCAGGCTGCCGGGAGCGACGCCGCTCGAAGGAACCGTCAGATCCATCCATTCGGAATCCAGACGTTGCGCCAGCGCGGCGCGATCGAATGCCGACTTCTTCGCATCGTACGCCGATTCCAGCGTTAACTTCGAAGCATTGATGAACTTGCCGCGCGCGACGCGTTCGTCCGCGGTGAGCTTGCCCATATCTTTGCTGAGCTGCGTGAGGACGCCTTTGCGCCCCAGCACTTCCACGCGCACGGCTTCGAGCTCTTCGCCCGTCTGCGCGGCCCCGATGCGGGCCAGCGCGCTGTCGACAAGATCCTGCATGGTGAGTTACGCCGCCGGCAGCCAGGCCTGCGTTTCCGAACCGAGTTCGCAGCCCAGGTGGTTGACGTAGAACAGCAGGAGAGACTCGGGATAATCGGCCTTGAATTTATCGAAGGTGCGGGCCTGCCAGCCGTCGGTGAGATGCTTCGAGGAATCGATCTCCTTCTCGAAAAAGCCCTGCTGATTGGGGATTTCGAGGTAGTCGAGCACCGCGATAATCATGTCCATGTGGGCGATGAGGATCGCCTGCGAAAGGTCGGTGGCGAACTCCGCATCCTGCTCGCTCAGGCGCTTCCAGAAGCGCGGCACGGCGAGGCGCAGGTTTTCGGTGTTGAGCTTCGCGAGATGCGTACGAATCTTGAAGCGTTCGTAGAGCTGATACGTCCTTAGTTTTCCAATGGAAATACCGCGGACGAGTTGCCGCAGGCGCTCTTCGCCGAGCTGCAGAAACACGTCGGAAATGGTCATAAGCGAGTAAAGGCCGCGCGCGGCGGGGTGCCGGTGCGCGAGCGCGTTCAAAAGGTCAGCGTAGCACAGCGGCAAGGCCTGGAAGTTCGACGCAACCCGCAAGATACAATGACAAGTTGGCCGCTTCAGGCCGCAAATCTTCCATTCATGAGCAATCTCATCATTCTCGGCGCGCAGTGGGGCGACGAAGGCAAAGGGAAACTGGTCGATATACTGGCCGACCGTTTCGACTACATTGTCCGCTACCAGGGCGGAAATAACGCGGGTCACACCATCTGGATCGGCGAGCGTAAGTTCGTGCTGCGGCTGGTGCCGAGCGGAATTCTGCATCCGGGCAAGACCGCGGTAATCGGCAACGGCCTTGTGGTGGACCCGATCGGGCTGTTCGAAGAGGTGGAGGCGCTAAACGCGGCGGGGATCGACGCCGAGAAGCAACTCCGCATCAGCAATCGTGCGCAGGTGCTGCTGCCCTCGCACCGTCTGGTGGAAAAGATCAGTGAATGCGCGCCGGGGCGAACTCCCATCGGCACCACTCTGAAGGGCATCGGGCCTTGCTACGAAGACAAGATCGGGCGCCGCGGGATTCGCATGGCAGACCTTCTCGACCGCGAGTTTTTCCGCGAAACGGTGAAGGCCCTGGTGGCCGATCACCAGACCCGCGCGCGTGCGTTCGGGATCGAAGAAGAGATTGACGCCGACGAGATTGCGGCGCGTTACGCCGAAGCCGGTGAGCGGATGCGGCCCATGATTTGCGATTCGGCGGCGTTGCTGAATCAGGCGATGCGCGACGGGAAGCATCTGCTGTTTGAAGGCGCGCAGGGCACGATGCTGGATATCGACCACGGGACGTATCCGTTCGTCACGTCGTCGAATTCTTCGGCGGGCGGAGCCTGCACAGGAACCGGTGTGCCGCCGACGAAGATCGATGCGGTGATCGGAATTTCGAAGACCTATACGACGCGCGTGGGCGGCGGACCCTTTCCCACCGAGGCGCTGGATGCGGCGGGCGACGAGATCCGCAATCGCGGCCACGAGTTCGGCAGTGTGACGGGCCGGCCGCGGCGTTGCGGATGGTTCGATACGCCGGTGCTGCGCTATTCGGCTGCGATCAACGGTTTCGAGACGATGGTGGTGACGAAGCTGGACGTGCTGGACGAACTGGCCGAGATTCCGGTGTGCGTGGCGTATAGCATCGATGGCAAAGTCACGCTGGACATGCCGGCAACCGTGCGCGAGTTGGCAAGGGCGGAACCGATTTACGAAACACTGCCGGGCTGGAAGAGTTCCACAGTGGGGATTTCGGACTGGAACAAATTACCCGAAGCCGCAAAACGATACGTAGAGTTCCTGGAAGCAAAGACGGGCGTGGAAGCCGGCTGCGTCTCAACCGGCCCGGAGCGAACGCAGACGATCGTGCGGGCAGGCTCAAAATTCGCGCGGATTACGGGGTAGTGTACGCGCCAGGTCCGCTGAGACAACGACTTTATGATGATCGACGGTTTCAGCATCGCGGGATACCGAAGCTTCGGACCTGACGAGGTCAAAATCGAGGACCTGTCGCGCGTCAACGTCTTTATAGGCAAGAACAACTGCGGCAAATCGAATATCCTGCGGTTCCTTAGCCTCATCGGTGAGGGATTCGATTCGGGAACTTTGGGAACATCCATTGCCACCCCGAACTGCAGAAGAAGTTACTTCGTTATCTGATCGATAAGACGAGTAACCAATACCTGATCGCCACGCACTCAAATGCATTCCTGGACATCCCCGGGGTAAACACCTATAGATGCTGGCTCGACGAGGCGCACCATACAAGGTGCGAACTCGCGTCGAAGGCATCCGACAAACACGCGATCCTTGTCGATCTTGGCTATAAGCCCAGCGACATCCTTCAGGCCAACTTCGTCATCTGGGTCGAAGGGCCTTCCGACCGCACCTACCTCAAGCACTGGATTCACGCGAAGGATCCGGATTTGATCGAAGGCCTGCATTACATGATCATGTTCTACGGCGGCAGGCTCCTCTCCCATCTCAGCTACGATTCCTTGCCCGCCGACGAAGATTCCCTCGTGACCGACTTCATTAGCTTGGCCCGGTTGAACAGGAACGCTGCCATCGTGATTGACAGCGACCGCGAGACCGCCGAGGGGGCGCTAAATCGGACCAAGGAGCGCATTCGCGAGGAATTTGAGCGTGAGAGTTGTCTCGTTTGGATTACGGATGGCCGCATGATTGAGAACTACCTGCCGGCGTCACTGCTAAACCAGGCTGTTGCGAAGGTTCACCCGAAGGCCGCGAAAGAATTCGTGTGGGGACAGTACCGGGACATGACCAAACTCACTGCCGAGAAAACATTCGACAAGGTCGCAGTTGCCCAAAGCGTCGCTGACTTGCCGGCGGATTTTTCGATCCTCGATCTCGATGGCAGGGTAGATCAGCTTGTTGAGCGGATCCGCCAGCACAATTCGCTGTAACACACCGGCTCACTCAGGAACTGCGAGTCGAGCATAATGAAACTTAGGGGTCCTCATGATCGTCAACATCAAAGATCTCTCACCAAACCAAAAGGCGGCAATTGAGAGCCTCCTCGGGAGGCCCGTGAAAATAGACGAGTTCATCAGCGTGCGCGCGATTGAAGCACCCAACCGGGCCGATCATGTTCCCCATGAGCGCATTCTCGGCGCTGGCCGGGGGGATCGGTCAAGGTCCTGAACGAAGACTGGCACAATCCGATGTCCGACGAAGAGGCTAATGCTTTCTGGGACGGCCGCGGTGACAATTCCGTTTAGTATCCTGTTAACAGGAGTAATCGCCATGGAAGTCCACTTTCCGCCCGAACTCGAAGCGAAGCTCACGGACTCGGCAATCCAGCAAGGCCGAAATCCCGGCGAATTGCTGCGAGACGTCGTTGCCCGGCATTTTGAGGAAGAGGCCAGGTTCGCCGAAGCCGTCCAATTCGGAGAAGCCGCATTGCAACGGGGCGAGTATCTCACTCATGAGCAGGTCGGCCAGCGCCTGGAGCGGTTTATACGGCGCTAAGGGATGTCCGGTGGTCGTTGCCCGCGGCCGAAGATCTGGAGCGAATCTGCGCACGGATTGAGCGCGACAACCCCACGGCAGCGCGCCGCGTTGCCCAAACCATTTACGACGGCTGCGGCATGCTGAAGGACTTTCCCTACCTGGGACGCAAGAGCGTCCGCCTGTCGGGACGCCGAGAGCTGGTCTTCGCGCCATTGCCGTATATCGCGGTATACCAGGTCGCGGATCACGCAATCGAAATCTCCCGCGTCTACCACGGGGCGCAGGACTGGCCGTAGGCTCATGATACCCCGAACCTACGTATTAAACAATCCCCCCAGATTAATCCCGCCCACGTTAATCCCGCTCGCCTGCTGGCCTTCATTCGCAACCATCGGCGGATGATACGTCATGCTCTGAATCCCCACGCGGCCCGGCCCGTAAAACCGGTTCAGCGTGAACGACGTTCCGCCGAAAAGCCCCGTACTCAGATTCGTGACATTCGTATCCATCTGAACGCTCGCATCCTTCCAAAGGAACGCGCCCGGCTCCACGTCAATCGCCTCGCCCGGCCCAAGCGTCTTCGTAAACACATTGCCGTACCCGTGCAGCAGCAGCAACCCCGCGCCGCTCTCATTCACGAAATGGTCGATGAAGAACCCCGTGCCGCCGAACAGCATATTGGCAATGCCACGCACGCGGAAGAAGTCGTAAGCAACGCCGTCCGTAGCCAGCAGAAACTGATGTTCCCGCACGTGAATCGCCTCGCCCGGCCGCAGTTGCATCACCACAATCTGCCCCGGCGCATCGCGCGAAAACGAAATATTACCCGGCCCCGCCGCCTGCGTGACAAAGATCTGGAGTCCGGCAAAAATCCTCTTCACCGCGCCGCGCAACGACTTAATACTGATATTCACGCGCGGCTCCTTCCAGAGCAGCACATGGTGCTCGAAGTAAATATTCTCGCGCCCGCCAAGTTCCACGTCCACCACCGGAACCAGTTCGCCTTCAACACGAACGGTGACGTCGCCGGACCGATAGATCCCGGTGGGGTCGCCAACCTGCGGCACCGGCTCATTAGCCGCGCCAACACCGTAGTCCCCCTGGGGTGGCGGAGGAGGAGGAGGGGGCGGCGCCGCCGGCAGCGGCGCGCCGCACCGTACGCAGAAATTAGACCCGGGATTATTCGGCGTATTGCACTTGAGACAGTTCATTCTCGTCCTCCTGAAGTAAAACGCAGGCGCACCGGCCAGTGTTCACTCGATTTTACTTTCCGTATTCCTCAAAGAAATGCGCCAGCGTTCGGATGCCGTCGTAGTAATTCCGTATGCAGTACTTCTCATTCGGCGAATGCAGTCCATCGTCCGGCAACCCGAAGCCCATCAGAATGGTCGGAATGCCAACGTGCGTGGCGAAATCGCCGACAATCGGAATCGAACCGCCGGACCGCGTGAAGACTGTCGGCTGTCCATAAATGTCGCTGAACGCTTTCGCCGCCACCTGAATCGCATGATGGTCCGTATTCACCATCAGCCCCGGACCCGCACTCAGCACGCGCACCTCAAACTGCACGCCGCGCGGAGCATGGTCCTTCACAAACTGCTCTACCGACTTCACCACTTTGTCCGGATCCTGCTTCGGCACCAACCGGATGCTGACCTTCGCCACGGCCTTCGCCGGAATCACGGTCTTCGCCCCCACCCCGGTGAAACCGCCGCCAATGCCATGCACTTCAAGAGTCGGCCGCGCCCATGTGCGTTCGAAAACCGAGTAACCCTCTTCGCCCGTCAGTTCCGTCGACCCGACTTCAGTCGCCAGGTACTCTTTCTCATCGAATGGCAAATGCTCCCAACTTGCCTTCTCGTCGGCCGAGGGCGGTTCCACGTCGTCGTAAATTCCGGGGATCTGAATGCGCCCGCCCGCGTCCTTCATCTTCGAAAGCAACTCCACCAGGCCAAATACGGCATTAGGCGCAGCACCGCCATACAACCCGGAATGCAGATCGCGCGCCGGACCCTTCGCCTCAATCTCCATATAGACCAAACCACGCAGCCCCACATTGAGCGTGGGCATGCCGGGCGCGTACATCTCGGTATCGGAGACCAGCGCCACATCGGCCTTCAGCTTTGCGCCGTTCTTTGCAACGTACTCCGCAACGGAAACGCCGCCCACTTCCTCTTCGCCTTCCAACAGGAATTTCAGATTGACCGGCAACGTGCCGTTCACGGCGCGCAGCGTTTCCACGGCCTTAATGTGCGAATACATCTGACCCTTGTCGTCCGCCGAACCGCGCGCATAGAGGTTCCCGTTGCGTTCGGAAGGTTCAAAAGGCGGCGTCTCCCAGAGTTCCAGCGGATCGGGCGGCTGCACGTCGAAATGGCCGTAGCAGAGCACGGTGGGCTTGCCCGGCGCGTGCAGCCAATCGGCATACACCAGCGGGTGCCGCTCGGTCTCAATGATTTCGACATTCTCCATGCCCGCGGCTTTCAGCTTCGCCGCCGCGAACTCCGCCGCGCGATGCACGTCCTTCGCATGTTCCGGCAGGGTGGAAATACTCGGGATCCGCAGAAATTCCTTCAGCTCTTCGAGGAACCGCGACTCATTTTCAAGAACGTACTGATCGGTAGCCGTTGACATATTTAAGTGTTATTTCCCCGTCATCTCAACTTCTGCGCCGGTGATGTCTTCCAGATGCAGCGTAATACCGCGGCGCGAATCCACCACGCGTTGCGGCACGTCGAACTCCACCGCAACCATCCGGTTCACTGTCTTGTGCCCGTCGATCGCTCCGCGCAGCAGCAGCGGCTGATTCACCTGCGGCCCCAGCTTCGGATAGAACGCGAAGGTCTTCGCCATATCTCCGCCCGAGTAAAGCGTGCCGTGAATATTGTTTCCGCCTGGCGTCGTGATCCAGGGATCGATGACGCCGGTGACCATCTGCTGATCGGAATCGTTGAGCACGCCGAAGTCGATGATCATGAGCGTCAGATCGTCGGCCAGCGCCTGCGTACGGATATCGGAAATCCAGCCGCTCGGCGCCAGGTGATTGCCCTTGGTCTGGATAAAGCCAAACCAGATCAGCAGAATGATGGCGAACACCGCCACGCCGAAACCAACCGTAAAAGTCTTGCTCATGCCTTGCTCTCGAGCCTACAGCCTGCCCACAATATGCATCATCTCGTCCATGGAAGCGTGCGCGTGTTCCATGCGTTTCGCCGCATCCCCATGGGTTTCGAGGCCCAGCTTGTACTGGTAGTTGTCCTTCTGAAGCGCTTCGAGAACCGCCTTCCAATCCATCTTGTTCGGACCGTCCAGAGTATTCGACGCCTTGAACTGGATATTGAGGATGCGATCTTTCGGGACCAGCGCATAGCCATCGGGGAACGGCGTTTCCTTCAGTTCCTGCGCATTACCTGGATCCCAGTTCAGTCCCACCGTCTTCGAGGGCAACAAGCCCAGAATATCCTTCGATTCCGAAGAGTTGCCGATGTTCTGCGAATACTCGTTCTCAATCAGCAGATGCACCTTGGCCTTCTCGGCCAACGGGATGAATTCTTCAAACAGCTGCACGATCTGCTTGTAGGTCGTCTCAGGATCCTTCACGCGCGTGCCGGTGAAGACACGCACCTTGTCGCAACCCAGAACATTTGCGGCAAGCAGCGCGTTGGCCAAGTCGTCTTTGCGGCGATCCCAGCGCTTCTGATCGGCATCCTTCACGGGCGCGCCCGGTACCAGCCCGGGCCAGTTGAACTTCATCATGCTGGTATTGAGGAACGACACCTTCAGCTTCGCGTTCGCAAGTTCCGCGGCGGCGGCCTTCAGTTCCGGCTCGGTCATCTTGGCGAATTCCTTGCCCGATTCCGGCATATTACGCAGTTCGATCCACGACATTCCGTACTGGTGCGCGAACTCGATGGCTGCCGCCTGCGTGAGGCCGATCTCGTCGGTGATGGCGCTGATGCTCGCCTTCGTGATGCGCGATTTGAACGCGCTGAGAGGCGCCGCGGCCGCCAGCGCTGCCGCGCCGGCCAGCAACTGGCGTCGGGTGATGTGGCTTCGGGTTGCGTATTCGTTCACAATTGAGATGATAACTCCTATGGACATCAACAAGCACGGGCTCCTGATCGACGCAGAAGCGGGACCCGGCATTCTCCACCAGGTCACGGGCGTAATGGCGGAATTCTCGGGCGATATCGGCTCGGTCTCAATCGTGGAGAATTCCGCGGCGGGCTCAAGGGTTTACTTCGAAGTCACCACGGGGCGCTTCGAAGAAATGCTGGTGAGACTGCGCGATCTGCCGGTAGTGCGCCGCGTGGATCTCGTGAAGAGCATGGAGAAGATCTACGGCAAGCGCATCATCATCATGGGCGGCGGCGCTCAGGTGAGCCAGGTCGCGATCGGCGCGATCGTCGAAGCAGACCGCCACAACATTCGCGGCGAGCACATCTCGGTGGATACGATTCCGCTTGTGGGAGAGCAGCAACTCGCCGACGCCGTGCGCGCCGTGCCCCGGCTTTCGCGCGCACGTGCGCTGGTGCTGGCGGGGTCGCTCATGGGCGGCGATATCGAGACTGCCGTTCGCGAAGTGCGCGCACAAGGGCTGCTGGTGATCAGCCTGAACATGGCGGGCAGTGTTCCCGATGCGGCCGACATCGTGGTCACCGATCCCGTGCAGGCCGGCGTGATGGCCGTGATGGCAGTGGCGGATACGGCTAAGTTCACGGTAGGGCGGCTGAATAAGAGGGTCTTCTAAACCCGGGTCTTCTCTGCGTTCTCTCGCGTCTTCCTCTGCGCTCTCTGCGTGAAATCCGGATGACACAATCCTGAGGGCAGCTGTCACAATCTCT